>Ga0255055_10001934_pt1 | contig 14756 bp, 13 predicted proteins | sample JV7_2_27_MG_FD_188633 | JGI IMG/M metagenome (GOLD analysis project Ga0255055, IMG submission 188633) | Seawater microbial communities from Jervis Inlet, British Columbia, Canada - JV7_2_27 | ecosystem: Environmental > Aquatic > Marine > Inlet | place: Canada: British Columbia | collected... | reverse complement strand
TTTGTGTGTTGGAAGGAAGACGGTCACGGGAATGTGGATTTCATTCACGGAATTGCGTGGTCCTGTAACGTCTATTTCTACAAAATCGGTGGAGGATTCGAGAACGAAGTACCCGATGATGGCTTGGGCGTTGACGCGCTAGGAATTTATGCGCGGGCGCTCGGCTACGGATCTCCGCTTGGAATCGATCTGCCGGGCGAAGAGGATGGACTGATCCCAAATGAAGACTGGAAACGCCTCAATCTTGGCGAAAGCTGGTCAACTGGAGACAGCTACAACTCTGTTGTAGGACAAGGATTTGTAGGAGCCACGCCGCTTCAGGTACTGACCTCTATATCGACCATTGCAAACGGCGGGCGCGTCATGTGGCCGCATGTGGTTGCGGAAGTTCTGGACGGAGAAGGAAATATTCAGCATCGGTATGAGCCATGCGTGCTGTGGGATATTGCGGATGGCGTTCTCATGGAGAATGCGGGCGAAATCGCTGCAGGCTGTGAGAGCATGGAGCCCGAGCTTCGGGAAGATCTCATCGCCGCCCATTCCGTCTCACCTGACATCACGGTCTCTCCCGGCGTTCTCGAACTAGCCCGCGATGGCATGCGACTTGTGGTTGACGACGAGGATGGCACAGCGAACCAGTATGCGGTTCTCGACGGTATCTCATCTGGCGGCAAGACGGGAACCGGTGAGTTCTGCGACGTAACCGCTTTCAATAGAAACCTTTGCGAACCCGGAAATTGGCCCACGCATTCCTGGTATACCGCCTTTGCCCCCTACGAGAATCCAGAAATTGTGGTGGTCGCCTTCGTTTACAACGGCGGCGAAGGAGCAGTAACTTCTGGCCCGATTGTCAAGCAAGTGATCGAGGCCTATTTTGAGCTGAAGGCCATCGACGCCACCCGCTAGATCCCATCCTAACAACGCCATATGTGGGGGCACTCCCCCTGGCACCCCCAAGGTCTCGGTGCTATACTCGCCGCCCGATGGCCATATGAATACTCCGCTTTTAATGAAAGGCATCGGCGACGGCCTGTTGGTCACAGTACCGAAAGGTACTTGGGGCGTCGTGCGGCCCTCTTTCCTGCTAGCCATTGACGAGCGTTCAGAATTCTTCCGAGGCGCGAATGTCGCCTTGCAGATGTCTGACCGCGCCCTGAACGCTGCCGAGCTAGGCGGTCTACGCGATGAACTGGGCGAACGAGAAATAGCGCTAACTGCGATATTGGCGACCTCGAAACAAACCCGTGTAGCAGGCGCCGATCTGGGCCTCGCCCTGGAAATTCCCCGACCCAACCTCGAACAAGATTCGGAGCTGGAACCAATTGAGCCAGATCTGGGAGGCGACCAGGCGATTCTTGTGCGTCGAACGCTGCGCTCCGGCCATGTGATCCGCCACCCGGGCCATGTGGTGGTCATCGGCGATGTGAATCCGGGAGCAGAGATTGTGGCCGGTGGAAATGTAATCGTGTGGGGTCGTGTTCGCGGCGTGGTACATGCCGGCGCGACTGGAAACACCAACGCTGTAGTGTGCGCATTAGATCTCGCGCCCACTCAGCTTCGAATCGGTACGCAGATCAGTATCTCGCCGGAGCGAAAAGGGAAGCCGCGCCCTGAAATGGCGATGCTGAAAGAAGGACAGTTCGTGGCACAGAGTTGGAAACACAACTAAGAGGGAGGAAATCTTGAGCGCAACCGTAGTGACCGTCACATCTGGGAAGGGTGGCGTCGGCAAAACCACGGCCACTGCCAACCTGAGCACGGCTCTGGCTGAAGCTGGCCAGAAAGTGGTGTGTATCGATGCAGACATCGGTTTGCGAAACTTAGATGTCGTAATGGGTCTGGAAAACCGAATTGTGTATGACCTGGTGGACTTCATCGAGGGCCGCTGCAAGCTTCGACAGGCGATGATCAAAGATAAGCGGTTCAGCAACCTCTATCTGATCCCCGCTGCTCAGACTCGGGACAAGACCGCGGTTTCACCCGAAGACATGGTGCGGGTCACGGACGAGCTCAGCCCTAAGCACGATTGGATTGTTATCGATTCGCCAGCAGGAATCGAACGCGGCTTTCGAAATGCGTTAGCGCCCGCCGATGTTGTCCTTATCGTGACCAATCCGGAGGTTTCGGCGGTTCGCGATGCCGATCGCATCATCGGAATGACGGAAGCCGAGGAAAAAGACGAACCAAAACTGATCCTCAACCGGGTTAAGGCAGACATGGTGCGCAGGGGAGAAATGCTGAGAGCTGAAGATGTTATCGACATCCTTGCGATCGAATTGATTGGAGTCGTGCCGGAAGATGAAGGCGTTCTGAAGGCTTCGAATCAAGGCGTCCCAATCGTCCTGAACGGCCGCAGCAAAGCCGGCGGCGCGTTTCGCTCTATCGCCGCCCGACTCATGGGCGATGAAGTACCCATCGAGGATTTCGAGGCGGAGACTGGCCTCTTCAATCGCCTGACGCGGATGGTAAAGGCCGGGGGGCAGCCCGCATGATCATTGATTGGCTGCGCGCCAGGCGTGGTGGCTCGGCCAGAACGGCCAAGCAGCGGCTGCAATTCGTTCTGGTCAACGACCGAGCGGGCCTTTCACCTGCTAAAATCGAGGCTATGAAAGACGACCTAATAGCCGCGATATCACGACACGTGGATATCGATACCGAGCGAGTCGAGATCTCACTAACCAGAGATCGCAAGAAGCAGCGCCTTGTTGCCGACATTCCGCTCGCAACGCGACGGCAGCGCGCACACTAACTGAATGCAGGCTCCTGCAAGAATCTGGCGTCACTTTGACGTCTGGCTCCTGGCGACCGTTGCTCTGCTGACGATCGCGGGCGTGGCGATGATTCGATCCGCCATCGCCGACAATCCCGAGTTGGTCGAGCTCAACGTGGTAGGTAGACAGGCCATTTTTGGCCTCGTCAGCCTCATACTGTTGCTGGCGACCGCCGCCATCGATTACCGTATTTGGGCCGCGCTGTCCCGGCCTATATACATTTTCAACCTGATCTTCTTAGCCTTGATTCCAATTGCGGGCGTGGTGGGCTTCGGATCCGCCCGTTGGTTTCAGCTCGCTACCGTAACGATCCAACCCTCCGAGCTGGCCAAGATCCTGATGATTTTGGTTTTGGCAGATTTCCTGGCTCGCAACAAGGAACGTATCGGAGAGATGCGCACCATCCTCAAGAGCCTTGCGCTGGTCGCGATCCCGGCGGCGCTGATCCTTATTCAGCCAGATCTCAGTACTGCGATTGTGCTGATGGTGATCTGGCTAGCGTTGGTATGGGCAGCGGGCGTAGGAATGTCTAAGCTTGGAATTCTGCTGGTGGTGGTTGTGCTGATAGCCGTAGTGGCAGCTCCCCTGCTGATCAATTACATCGTCCAGGACTATCCAGCAGGTGAGGACTTTTTCTTTGTCCGCAACTATCAAATGACGCGTGTGGTGAATTTCCTGTTTCCTAACCCAGAAGAAAGGTTTGGCGATATTTACAACGTTGAGCAGGCACTGATCAGTATTGGATCCGGGGGATTATTGGGTCAGGGATATGGGAGTGGGACACAAGTCCAACTGCGTTTCCTGAAGGTGCGTCATACCGACTTCATTTTCTCGTCTATGTCTCAGGAATTTGGTTTCATTGGCGCCATCGCCTTCTTACTGCTGATCATGTTTGTAGTCTATCGATGCTTGCGCGCGGCACGCATGGCGCGCGATGTGTTTGGCTCACTGATTTGTTATGGAGTCGCGATTCTGTTATTGTTTCAGGCCTCCTTTAATGTTGGTATGAATCTGAATTTGCTGCCGGTTTCGGGATTGCCTCTGCCTTTCCTCTCCCAGGGTGGATCGTCGCTGCTGACCACGTTGCTTGGAATTGGTCTTGTCGAGAGCGTGATCCTGCGGCACAAGCGAATCGAGCTATAAAGCCCTGTCCCCCGTTGCGATGACGTCACCCGCCCGCGTTCGTTTTGCCCCCTCCCCCACAGGCCGTCTTCATATCGGCGGTGCACGGACCGCGCTCTACGACTATCTGCTCGCGCGCCAGACAAAGGGGAAATTCGTGCTTCGCATCGAGGACACCGATCGAAAGCGATTCGTGCCGGGAGCGGAGGAAGAAATCTATGAGGCTTTGTCCTGGCTGGGGATGGAGTGGGACGAAGGGCCCGATGTAGGCGGCCCCCACACGCCCTATCGACAATCAGAGCGGGTGGATATCTATCTGGAGCACGCGGAACAGCTCGTCGAATCCGGCCACGCTTACTATTGTTTCTGCACCCCCGAGCGGCTTGCAACCGTCCGCAAGGAACAGCAGGCTAGAAAAGAACCACCTCGGTATGACGGTTTATGCAGGCGCCTGAGCTCCGAGGAAGCAAGCCAACGAAGGCATGACGGCGAAGCCTCCGTCGTTCGGTTTAAAACGCCGCAAGAAGGCCAAACCGTCGGCGTCGACGTCATTCGAGGCGAGATCACCGTTGAGAACGCCACGCTGGACGACTACATCATTTTGAAATCCGATGGATTGCCGACCTATCATCTAGCGGCAATGGTAGACGACCATTTGATGGGGATTACGCATGTGCTGCGGACCTCAGAATGGCTGCCGACATTTCCATTGCACGTGCTCATCTACGAAGCCTATGGTTGGGAACAGCCCGAATGGGTACACATGTCTGTTTTGCTAAATCCATCAGGCAAAGGCAAGCTGAGCAAGCGACACAGTTCTGGGAAATCGCATGCGGTTCATCCGCTGGAGTTCAAAGAGCAAGGGTATGTTCCGGAGGCAGCCGTGAATTGGCTGGTCCTGATGGGGTGGTCCTACGACGATCACACAGAATTCTTCGAAATGGCCGATCTGATTGAAAAATTCTCTCTGGCCAAGCTAAGCGCCAGCCCGGCCGCGGTCAACTTTAGCAAATTGGATCATTTCAATGGCCTCCACATCCGTTCCCTCTCTGAGCAGGAATTGGTGGAAAAGCTGCTGCCCTATTTCCTTGCCGCAAACTTGAGCGTGACCGAAGATCAGCTCTTGCGAGTAGCCCCGCTCATTCAGGAGCGAATTCGCACTCTGGACGAAGCGGTCGATATGGCAGGCTTCCTTTTTCGCGACCCCGTCGAGCCAGATCCTCAAGCGCTCGTTGGAAAGAACATGACCCCCGCCGAGTCATCAGAGGCGATCCGCCGCTCAATCGCAGTTGTGCAGGATTTTGGTCAATTGGAAACCGATCGACTGGAATTCTCTCTGCGCGAATTGGCCGAAGCCCTCAATCTCAAAGTAGGACAACTGTTCGGAATCCTGCGCATTGCTGTGACTGGTCAAAGGGTCAGCCCGCCCCTGATCGAGACGATGGAGCTATTGGGCAAGGAGCTTGTAATTGAGCGATTGGAAGCCGCCCAAAAGGCACTCAAATCGCTGCCATGAGCCCCTATGATAGAATTCGCCGGGTTCGCTGGGGGCTCGTCTAATGGTAGGACGTTCGGCTCTGGACCGAAAAATTGGGGTTCGAATCCCTGGCCCCCAGCCTAGACAAAGAATAGTAAAAGCCTATGGATGACCTGATAGCCGCACTGAATTCAAGCCAGGCACGTCTCCAGGAACTCCTGGTGCGGCTTTGATTTCCCCGAAAAAGAACAACAACTAACTAAGCTTGAGCGCGCTGCCGAAGACCCAAACTTCTGGGACGATCCTGCGCGGGCCCAGGGCACGATGCGCAGGCTCTCAAGGCTGCGAACAGAGGTAGAGACCTGGCGAAGGCTAAATCAGCGTACAGAAGACGCCCTGGAGTTAGCTGAATTAGGCGATGCGACGTTGAGGGATGATATTGCGCACGAGCTGAGCATTATTGATGCAGAGCTTGAAAGCATCGAGTTTGCCAGCCTACTTTCCGGCAAATATGATGCCGATAATGCAATCCTTGCCATCCACGCTGGGGCGGGAGGAACCGATTCGCAGGATTGGGCGCAGATGTTGGAGAGAATGTACCTTCGGTGGGCAGAAAGCAGGGAATTCCGAACGGAAATCCTGGATCGCAGCGAGGGGGAAGAGGCGGGCATCAAGAGCGTGACCATCGCGGTAGACGGAGATTACGCCTATGGTTACTTGCGATCGGAGCGCGGCGTTCACCGGCTCGTTCGGATCTCGCCCTATGATTCCGCGCGCCGCCGACACACATCGTTTGCCCTGGCGGAGGTGTACCCCCAGGTAGAGACCGACGCCGAGATTGAGATCCTTCCGAAGGACCTGAAAGTCGACACTTACCTATCCGCCGGAGCGGGCGGGCAAAACGTGCAGAAGAATGAAACTGCGGTACGCATCACACACGAACCCACGGGAATTGTTGTTACCAGCCAAAATGAACGTTCCCAGACTCAAAACAAAGACAATGCGATGCGAGTGCTGCGAGCGCGTTTGCTCGACTTAGAGCGACAGAAACGGGAAGAGCAAATGGCGGAGATTAAAGGGGAACACGTAAGCGCCGAATGGGGTAGCCAAATCCGTTCCTATGTTCTCCACCCCTATCAGCTGGTCAAGGACCATCGAACAAACCACGAACGTGGCAACACGAGCGCGGTCTTAGATGGCGATCTCACCGAATTTATGGAAGCTTATCTCAAGCGCGAGGCCTAGCCACCCCTCATTGAAATCATCTCCAGGTTGGAGTCTCGTGGCTATGCGCATGGAGCCATAGGCCCCAAGAAGACGCCGGCCTTCCGTATGCTATAATCCGCCCCGCCCAGGAGGAAGCAGTTTGAAGTTTTATCTTGATCTTGCACTCATCATCGTTTCGATCGCGCTCATCATCATGGTCGTTCTACAAAGCCGCGGCGTTGGCCTGGGCGGTCTTGGCGGCGGTGATATGGGAGCCGGCGGCGGGTATCATGTTCGGCGCGGAATCGAGCGATTGCTATTCAATCTAACTATTGGGCTGAGCGTCGCATTCTTCGTACTGGCGATTCTGAACGTCGCCCTTCCCGGATAACTTCACCCACGACCCATGCGTAGGATCATTTGGCAGTTAGTAATCGCCCTAGGGGGCCTTTTGCTCGTTCTCGGGCTCTTGCTCGGCCAAACCCCGGATCCCGAAGCCACTTTCGAACAGCCTGTGCATGGCGGATCTTTTACCGAAGGAGTCGTTGGGCAGTCGATTCGCCTCAACCCCCTCCTCGACCGCGGAAACCAGGTAGATCGAGATATCAATCGATTGCTGTACGGAGCGCTGGTACGTTTCAATTCGTTTGGCGATCCGATCCCCGAACTGGCCGAAAGCTTTTCCGTATCCGCAGACGCAACTCTCTACAACTTCACCATCCGTGATGACGCAGTCTGGCACGATGGTGAGCCGGTGACGTCAGACGATGTGATTTACACCTACTCCAAGTTCGCGGAGGAGGGCTACTCAGCGCCTGAGGATCTCAAACAACTCTGGGCCGAAGTAAGAATTGTTAGACTGGACGAGAAAAACGTCCAGTTTCAGCTTCCCGAACGATTTGCGCCTTTCATGGACTACATGACGGTCGGCTTGCTGCCCGATCATCTACTTCGAGGCGTTGACGGCGAATCGTTGATCGATCACCCATTCAATTTGGAACCCATTGGAAGCGGCCCGTTTCGTTTTGAGGAATTCCAACGAGATGAAAATGGCGACATGATTGGTGTTAGCCTTACAGCCTTTGAGGAGTATTCGCTTGGTTCACCATTCCTGGAAAGAGTGGAGTTCCTTTTCTTTGACAACTCCGAGCAAGCGCTCCTGGCTTTCCAGGAGGGCGAGATAGATGGCATTGGACAGGTGTCTGATGATATTCTGGAGATGACGTTGGCCCAGCCTGAGCTCAATCTGCATAGCGTGCGCGGCCCGAGCACCACGGTCGTGTTTCTAAACACTCAGCATCCTGATAAGGCATATCTCGGCGAGAAAGGTTTTCGTCAGGCGCTAATGATGGCGATCGACCGGGAACGCATGATTGGCGAGCTTCTTGAAGGCCAGGGATTGATCGCCGCCGGCCCAATCCTGCCGGGGCACTGGGCTGCGGCCTCTAGCCTTGAGCCGCTTCCCTTTGACGTAGCTGCTGCAGAGGGGTTGTTGGACGGCCTGGGCTGGGTGATTCCGAGCGGAATATCGCCCGGTGCGCCAGAGTACATCCGCTCGGACGGCGAGAGGCCACTGTCGCTCCAGTTGGCGCATCTGGACGAGGCGCTATATTCCTCAATTGCCCAAATGCTGCAGTCGAGTTGGCAGAAGGTAGGAATTGAAGTGGAATTGGTGCCCTTCCCAGCTCCGACGATACTCACCGACATGCTGATTCCGAGAGAGTTCGATGCCGTGTTGACCGAGCTGGATGCCTCTCAGGCTGCAGATCCCGACCCTTATTCGTTTTGGCATGATTCTCAATCCGAGACCGGCCAAAATTACAGCGGATTTGAAGATCGAAATATCAGCATCTGGCTTGAGCAAGCTCGTGTTACGGCCAACAAAGAGCGTCGAAAGGAACTCTACCGAGATTTCCAGTTTCGTTTCCGGGATCAAGTCCCTGCTCTAATGCTTTATCATCCTGTTTTTACGTATGCCATTAGTTCTGATGTCCAGGGCGCAAGCGTCGGCCCGATCTTCGATCCGAGCGATCGATTTGCCAATATCGGAGATTGGTACTTGCTGGTGCGCCGGGGCTTTTCAAGTGCAGAGGAATCATGATCAAACTGACGGATTTGAACGCTGATGATGCTGTGCAAGGTAAGGTCAGCAGCATTAAGGTTGCCGGAGCCTTCATTGATGTTGACGCCGAGTCGGAAGGCTTCGTTCACCTCTCCAGGCTGCTGCCTCGCTCCAACCGTGTCGACGATGTGTTAACTCTTGGGCAAGAGCTTGAGCTTTGGGTGCACAAAGTTGTTCCCAAAGCCAAGCGGCTCGAGTTGACCATGGTTCGTCCGACCCGCTTGAAGTGGGATCAAATCAAGCCCGGTTTGAGAATCTTTGGATCGGTGACCAGACTGGAGAAATTCGGCGCCTTTGTGGATATTGGCGCAGAGCGCGACGGTCTGGTGCATGTCAGCGAAATGAGTGATGGATACGTTCGCGATCCATCCGAGGTTGCTAAAGTAGGAGATGAAGTCGAGGTGGCGGTCCTTGAAGTTGATCGAGGCAAGAAACAAGTTCGGCTGACGATGAACATCAGCCTGGAAGAGCTTATGGAAGATGTGGAGGAAGAGGAGGAAGAGGAGCTGCCAACCGCGATGGAGATAGCGCTTCGGCAAGCCATGGATACCCCTTCGTCCCTGTCGCTTACATCAGAACAATCTCAACCGACCGACCGCCGCCGAGATACGCAAGATGACATCCTCGCCCGCACCCTCACGGAGCGAGTCAAGACCTCTACCGACAGCGAGACAGACGAAGACTGAGCTGGGCAACTGGCAAAAATAAAGACCGAGGCGATCTCGGTCTCAGTCTTGCAAATTAGCTCGCTGGAGCCTCAGGTTCCTTCCTCCTGAAGCCATAGGTCATCATCGTCATCATCCAACTCGAGTGGCTCTTCCTCCTCCCAACCTTCTTGAATTTCATCCTCGTCCCAATTGTCGTCCTCGGAGGCATCCGCGATGTGAGTGAAAGTCATGCAGCCAACCTCTGGATCGATCTCCACTGATGAAGCCCCGCAGTAGCCTCCATCCAGAAAAACACATTCAACATAGTGGCATCGAATTCTAGGCAATTGACATTATCCCGGTTGTACCCTGCGCGCTTCCAGCACGTTCGGAAGCGCTTCGAGTCGATTTAGCACGCGGCTCAGCTGCGAAAGATCTGTGATTCCCATAACGAGGTCAAATATCGCCAGGCTCTCTACCGTCGATACGTGGATTGAAGACATGCTGATCCCCTCATTCGACACAAGGGTCGAGACATCCCGCATCAAGCCATCTCGATCGTAGGCACGAATCTGAACCGACACCGGATAGGTATCCCTAGCCTGACCCCATGATACGCTAACCAGACGCTCTTTATCTTTGATTCGAAGCACGTTGGGGCAGTCCTGCCGATGAATGGTTGCCCCCCGCCCGCGGGTCACATATCCGATGATTGGGTCGCCCGGGACGGGATTGCAGCACCGGCCCAGGTGCGTTAGAAGCCCGGTAAGCCCAAGAACGCTTACCTCTACGCTTTCTTTAGGTGTTCGGGGCCTATCGATCGGCTCCGGGATCGGGTCTTCGCGCTCAACGGCGCGATTTACGATCTTCCCAAGATTGATGTCTCCTACTCCAACTGCGGCGAGCAGCTCATTGCCGGAGGGAAAGCTCATTTCCTCCGCAAGCGAATCGATGTCAAATTCTTGGATCCCAAGCCTGCGGACCTCGCGATCGACCAGCTGCCGGCCATGTGAAATGTTCTGCTCCCGATCCTGCTTCCGAAACCACTGCCGAATCTTCGAGCGTGCCCTCTGGCTCTTAACCATTTCGAGGCTCGGGTTCAGCCAATCTCGACTGGGTCCGCCTCGCTTAGTGGTCAGAATCTCGACGGAGTCTCCGGTATTTAGCTTTGTGTCCAGACTAACCAATTTTCCGCCTACTCTTGCTCCCCGACAGCGATGTCCAATTTCGGTATGGATGTGATAAGCGAAATCGATGGGAGTGGAATTGACTGGCAAATCGATCACGTCTCCCTGCGGAGTGAAAACAAATACACGGTCCTCAAACACATCCGACTTCATCGCATCTACGAAGTCCCCCGCATCCGTAATGTCCTGGCGCCATTCCATCAGGCTGCGCAGCCAGTTGACCCGTCGCTCGTATCCGTCGTCACGGACCCGACCTTCCTTGTATCTCCAGTGGGCTGCAATTCCGAACTCCGCATTCTCTTCCATCTCAGGGGTACGAATTTGGACCTCCACCGTTTTGCCGTCGTCAAAGATCACGGCAGTGTGCAGCGATTGATAGAAGTTGTCTTTGGGAGTGGCAATATAGTCATCAAAGGTGCCGGGCACCGGCTTCCACCGATTGTGAATTACCCCCAGCGCCGTATAGCAGCCCGACTCAGATTCCAATAAGACCCTGACCCCTCGGATGTCGTACACCTCATCGAACGGCACGTCTTTGCGCTCCATTTTTCGGTAGATAGAGTAAAGGTGCTTGGGCCTTGCTCGTACCTCCGCCTCAATCTCGGTCTCTCGCAGGAGCAACTCCACCTCCTCCCGGATTGCCTTCATGTTCTCTTCGCGATCTACGCGACGGTTGGCTACTTGATCTGCAAGCATCTTGTATTCATCGGGATGGACATAGCGGAAGGCTAGATCTTCCAGCTCCCATTTGATCTGCCAGATGCCGAGCCGGCTTGCCAGTGGCGCAAATATTTCAATGGTTTCAACCGCAATCCGCTCGCGACGGTCGGCCGACAAATGGGACAAGGTCCGCATATTGTGTAGTCGGTCGGCAAGCTTAATTACGACTACCCGGACATCGTCACCCATAGCAAGGAATGTCTTTCGCAGGGTTTCATTGGCAAGCTCCCGCCGCTCAGGGCGCTCGCCTTGATTGCTGCGGCTCACCCGCGGCAGCTGTGTGAGCTTGGTCACCCCGTCCACGAGCTGAGCGACCTCTGAACCAAAATCGTGCTCGAGATCATCGAGCGTGAGATCGGTATCCTCAACGCTGTCATGCAACAGCGCAGCGACGATGGTTGGAGTGGGGGCGCCGAGTTCCGCCATTATGATTGCGATCGCAAGGCAGTGATTGATATATGGCTCCCCCGAAGCCCGCTTTTGGCCTTTGTGTGCTTTGTTCGCAACCTCATAGGCGCGGCGAATCAACTCCTCATCGGTGGATGAAGTTTGCTCAGGAAGCGCTTCTAAAAGTCGCTCAAATTTCACTTGGTATCAATGAATCAGTATAGCTGTTGGAAAGTTCGCCTTCAAGTCCTTCGGGGGCGTATGTTTTTCCAGGGGTGCTTTGAATTAGGCGAGGATCTAGCTACCCGGGTTGAAACGGGGAGAGGGCACGCGATCTACCCAATAGTCCAATATTTCAATTTCGGCAGTTTCGCGGATCTCGGAAATAAAGGTGCTGAGCGCCTGGGAAACAGCCAGGCTAAATGCTGAACCGTCAAGTTCTCTATCTTCGTGGCCCAGGATTTCGATGAGATGCCAGCCAAAATCCGTTTCGACCGGGCCTACGATTTCGCCGATCTCGCCTGCAAAAGCAGCCTCCTCAAAGGCCACCACCATCCGCCCGCGGCCAAACCAATTGAGATCGCCCCCCTGCTCCTTATTCGACTCATCGATCGAAAATTCTGAGGCAAGATCGCCCCACTCTTCGCCGTCCTCGATACGAGCCAGGAGATCGGCAGCTACTTGCTCTTCTTCAACCAAAATATGACGGGCCCAAACTTGTTCTTGCGTGCTTTCTACTTCGCCTTCGAAGTCTGCTTCCATACGATCACGAAGCAAGATGGCGCGCGCTTCGGCTCGCAGCGTGGCCTCATCCACACCAAATCCTCCTACATTCGTGAGGTAAGCCTCAAGATTTCTCTCGTAGAGTTCCTGGGTGTAGGGGGTCGCGGTAGGGCTAGGTGTGCCATCGACTTCTGGCTCGGCGGTGGCAGCTTGCTGTTCACCAAAGAAGCCGAGCCGTTCCTCGATAAAGGTATCAATTTCGGCCTCTGAAACCCCGATGCTCCGTCTCGCGGCCTCTTGCTCCAACAGCTCCTCTTCGATCAATAGGTCCAGGATAGAACTGCCGATAAAGAGCGGGTTGGCTAGCTGTTGGCCAATATTGGTAAGCTGAGATTGGTATGCGGATAGGGTTGCGGGATCGTCGCCAAGAATCTGCATGATCTGCTGGAGGTTTGAATATTGGTTGGCGAGATTCCATTGGGCGAGTGACACCCGCCCCTGAAACTCCGCCGTTGTGACCTCGCCATCGTCGATTATTGCAACCGGCTGAGTGGGTTGGACAAGCCGCACCTGCAGGAATCCATACACTACCAACCCCACAACAGTAACGATCACAACCGCGGTGCCGATCAGAATCCAACGGCGAAGCCGTCTTTCTCGTTCCGCGATCGCGACGTGCTTTCGATTTAGCAAGGGAACACTTTTGAATTGCGCGCTAGCGGTAGCGTCTGGTTGAAAATGCCATTAATGCCATGTGGCGCGATCGTTTGATAGCCTTCGCCAGCGCGCGTTGATGCTTAGCGCAGGTACCGGTCTCTCTTCGAGGCCGAATCTTCCCGGTATCTTTAATCAGCCGTTTCAACACGTCAGTATGCTTGTAGTTAATGACCCTGCTGGGGTCCGAGCAGAATTGGCAGGTTCGGGGCCTTCGCCGGAATGATCTACGGGGGCCTCCTCCGCCTCTAGATCGAGTCGCCATGTTGCGCTCCCTCTCTTCTTAGTTGCGATTTCATTTGGGGGGTCACTGGCCCCTCGAGGTTATGAGGTATCGAAGCACTTGCTCGGAAAGACCGAGATCTCGCTCTATCACCCTGGCAGCCTGAGGCGGCATCTCTGTTTCGAGAATAAAGTAGTACCCTTCGGAACGCTTCTGAATAGGGTAAGCCAATTTTCGCTTTCCCCAGCGCTCAACATTCGTGGTTCTGCCTTCTGCAGCTTCGATCCACGACTTGACTGTCTCTTCGAGTGAGCTAAGCGCTTCCTCGTCGAGCTCAGAATCGGCGATATAGGCTAGTTCGTAATTGCGGTTCACTGTTACTCCTCCCCACGGGTTTGCCCCAGACTCCCCGCGAAGGTGCGGAGGAATGGAGCGGAAAGTAGCCGATGGAGTTTATCACAGCGGATGGTGAAGGCCAAGGCAAAGCGATAGTTCAAGGTTTCACGGTATAATCGCTCCGTACAGACTTAACTCAACATAAGAGCGAAACAGCTCAAACGTCAAGGTCCCCCAGGAGGAGAAATGGAAGCGGTTCCCATTAAATTCGGGACGGACGGCTGGCGTGGCCGAATTGCCGACAACTACACGTTTTCTTCCGTCCGCCGCTGTGCGGACGGTTTTGCAAAATACCTTGCGGAGTCTGAAGGGAAAGGCCGGTCGGTTATCGTTGGCTACGATCGCCGGTTCGCCTCGGAAGCTTTCGCGGCTGCGGCATCTGAAGTTCTGGCAGGACACGGTTTCCAGGTACTGCTGACCCAGACCGCCACCCCCACCCCTGTCATTTCAAATGCAGTGCGCGAACATAGCGCGGCGGCCGCGGTGAACATCACCGCCTCCCACAATCCGCCCGCCGACAATGGCTTCAAGGTCCGAGACAGCTTCGGTGGCGCGATAGCGCCGCAGGATTTGAAACGGATCGAAGAGCACATCCCAGATACACAAGAAAACATCGCTCGGACCCGACTGAGCGAAGCGCTGGATTCCGGCACCGTCAACTACATTGACCCAAATCCAGCGTATATCGCCAAGATTGAGACCCTTGTAAACATGGATCGAATCCGGAATGCCGGCCTGCAGGTAATGGTCGATGCGATGTGGGGAAACGGTGCGGGCTGGTTTGGAAACCTACTGGATGGCGGCAAAACGCAAGTTGAGGAGATTCACAGCGATCGAAATCCCATATTCCCCGAGATGCGACGGCCGGAGCCCATCCCTCCGAATGTGGATGTGGGACTTGCAGCCACCCTTGATACCGGATCGGACGTGCTGCTGATTACGGATGGGGATGCAGACCGAGTTGGCATTGGTGACGAACGTGGCGTTTTCGTCGACCAGCTTCGAGTCTACGCGCTGCTTGCCTACTACTTGCTTGAGGTCCGCGGTGAGCGCGGCCCAAT
>Ga0255055_10001933_pt1 | contig 14759 bp, 14 predicted proteins | sample JV7_2_27_MG_FD_188633 | JGI IMG/M metagenome (GOLD analysis project Ga0255055, IMG submission 188633) | Seawater microbial communities from Jervis Inlet, British Columbia, Canada - JV7_2_27 | ecosystem: Environmental > Aquatic > Marine > Inlet | place: Canada: British Columbia | collected... | reverse complement strand
TGGTCGGACAATACTTTGTCTAATGATAATTCCTTCAAGTGCAATAAAATGACCTAAATGAATTGCTCTTAATTGACGTAAATCTACTTGAGTAGGGATATTGTAAAAACGTACGTGAAAAGCTTCTTTTCGTTTTATAGCTTCCATCACATAGCTTCTATCTTCGATTTTCAAGACTTCTTCTAAAGCAGCATTTGCTTCCTTAATTGTTATTTCAGGATCAATATTCATCTCGGTATCTTTTCTTAATCTTCCTGCTATCTCAGGATCAAACCGAAGTAAATCATCATAGTCCACAACAAGCGATGTAAGACCTTCTAAAGACATTCTCTGTATTTGTTCAATGTAAGAAAATCTGCCTTCTTCATCTTGATATCCTTGAAAAAAGTCTCTGAATCTGTCAATATTAAGATCGTCCATTTTCTGCTACCCAATTACACTACGTTTCTTATTTTTAATGAGGTAATAAGTCTTACTTCGTATTTAACAATTTGTTATATTCAATAAATATAAAGAATTATTAGTATAAAAACTACTAAATAAAACAAAGAAATATGTAATTAGCAAATAAATTGCTTTGGTGAATCAAATGGCATATACAACAACTCACTTCACGTTACAAGGATTAGCTCTCTGGTTACTCCTCTCAAAAAAGAATAAAGAATATTATAAAACTCACAGATGGGAATTTATCCTAATAAATCTGTTCGCAGCTTTACCTGATCTAGATATATTTTTTGGTTATCATAGATCTTATACTCACAGTTTAATCATCCCAACGTTCATTTTACTGTCAATGCTTGTAATTGAAAGATTTGAGAATAGAGTTGAAGGTGTTATGACAAGTGGTCAAAAAACCATCAGATTCATCAAACTAGCATCTATTATGTGGCTTCTCCACATATTTTTGGACCTAAGCTGGGGACCAAGTCTTCTATTCTGGCCAATCGATAACAACCTTTACGATGTGTCAGTTTTTCTAAGATTCGAAAATAAATCATGGTTATTTTTTCCACTCACTCTCTTAGGAATCTACCCTGACTGGGAGATATATTCCTTTAATGAAGGACGAAGGATTTTTTTCATTAATCTAACTCAACAAGAAAGAGAAACCTTACTAGGAAATACGTTTGATATTTATGTTGCTCAGTTGTCTGTTGAAATATTGCTAGCAATAGCATGGATAGTTGTAATCCTAGTTCCAATTTTCACAAAGGGAAAAAAGAAAACGAAAAAAGAAAGGAAGAAATTCATTCAGATTCTTTCTTTGACCTGGAATAGAATTAAGCGACAATTGTCACTACTTGGAGGTTTCATATTAATCTTAGGATTAATTTTGGGACCTATCATAGGGAAAGAAAGAACTATGAGCTATGAAATGACTTCTGATTATGTGGATACATTAACGTTCTTTGATCCAACACTAGGGATAGCTTTTGAGAATAAACCTCAAGCTACAACCCAAATTCATTTCCAGAGTGAAGTTGGAATTGTTTCGTATAATTCTACTATTATGATGACTGATAATTCAACATTTAGTGATTTCTTTACGAATTTTGATAATTTGACATTGAATTACTACGATGGAAATATAACATATGAACAATTAACTCAAGCGTACTTTACTGAAGTAGATTCAGCAAAAGGAATGAGCTATTATATAAAGCAGATTATTGGAACAAGTAATGAAGATGGACTGTCCATTACTCTAAATGAAACTGATGAAATCACTCCAGTATATCTCATTACCTTGATTGATCAATGGAATGTATCAGAATCTTTCATTTATGAAGCAAGCATTTCTATCAATTATATTATTCATAGAAATCAGGCTTTGATTGAAGGTGGAATCCTTGATGCAATAGGTGTTCTCTTGATTATAATTGATCAAACCTTGGCCTTCCTTGATGATCGAAAAAAGAAGAAAACTAAATTAACTGATAAGACTTGAAGTGAGTTCAACCAGATCTGTATTCTGATTTAGTTCATCCATTCTCACATTTGGAAGAGCTAGAACTTCATCAACAAAAGAAACTCTTCGATATGTTCTTACATAAACAATTCTTAAATCAGTGATTCTGTTTATCACGGGAATAGGATTTTTCCCTGTTGTTCTCTCCAAATCACTAATTAAGTAGATAATCTTCTTTCTGGAGGTACTTTGAGCAAGTTGCTTGTTTGCAAGAGCTAAAGCTTCTTCCAAATTAGTTTTCCCTCCGCTTTCAATATTAAGTATTAATTCAACTATTGATTCAGGATGCAATACATCTATCATTGATTTCAGTATGTGTGCTTCAGAATCAAAGTCAATTATCGCGAAGTTCTCCTTCTTAACTGAAAGAGAGAGTACAGCTGCAACAAGAACAATTTGATGAATTAATTGTAAGACACTTAAGCTTTTATCAATGCAAATTACAATGCTTTTTTTGACCTTTGATGGTTCTTTTACAACAATACTTTCATAATCAGGAGTTAATTTTCCCATACTAAGCATCTTTTCAAGGGTCATTTCAACTTCCCAAGAATCACCAGGTTCGTAATCTACATAGCGCGAAATAGCAGAAGAAATTCCTCTTTTATAGATGATTTTTGCTTTTTCTGTAATGAATGGAATGAGTTTATCAAGCATTTGTTTTCTAATTTTAAAATCCAAACTCTTCTTTGTTCTAGAATAAAGTTGGATTAGATCTTCTCCACTCAATTGATCGAGTATTTGATCACTGATTTCTATCTTGTTCAAGATATTTGCTACAATCAACGGGTAATTTGTAGCAATTAATCTTAGTCCCTCTAAGTTTTTCTCATCTGCTGCTTTCTCAGCTAATTCAATAATTCTGGAGATATCTTCTCTTTGCTTACCTAACTCTAAATGAATCTCATTTATAGTCATTCGACCAGCATATTTTGAAGGAAAGCTAAGGAAAGGTTCATCCCCTATTATTGAAGAAGTAGGGTCACCTAGGACTCTTTTTTTCGTATAATTCTATCATCTTCGAGATTTGAAAGAACTTTAGATACAATCTCTTCTAGGATTTCTAACTCATCTTTCTTACTAGTTGTTTTACATCTGATTTTTCTTGAATGAACTGAAATTACTCTTTCCAATAAAATATTTTCATTAATTTTTTCATGATGGACAATAAGCTCTACTAGTTGAATTGCTCCCCTTACAGTTGATCCACTTTCTAGCTCAGGATGATTCAAAGTAGCTTGGACAATCTCACAAGAAATAGTGTTTAGCAGATTATCATTAATCCCCGTTCTGAGTTCAACGATTTTCTTCATATCCTCTAAGGATTGATGTGTTACATGTACCCAAATACACCTGTCATAAAATGCTTTAGGTAATGGGTTTGTCGCAACAGTATCTTGAGGATTATATGTGAAAATTGTAACAAATCCTTCTTTCGCTTTAATTTCTCCTAGTTGTGGAATGGTGATTAACTTTTCATCTAAAGCTGTTAGAACAGCATTTATTGTTTCAGAAGGAGCACGATTAACCTCGTTGTAGAAAAAAATACCTCCTTCTTCCATAGCCTGAGTTAAAGGTCCCGGAATAAAGGTTTCTCGAGAAAATCCTCTTTCTATCACAAGAGGAGGATCATACCATCCTTTTAATTTAATGGATGTAAGGCTATCATCTCCATCAACGCGAATAAACATCTTATCTAAGCAGTTGGCCAATGCTTTTGCCATCTCTGTCTTTCCTGTTCCCACGGGTCCTTCAATAATGATAGGCAATCCTTTTTCTACAGCTCTGATCATTAATTTAAGTTCCTTTCTTCTTCCTATAATTAACTTAAACATCTTATCGAGAACGTCTTTGAGAACTTTACTTTTTTCTGACATCACTAATAGTAAAGAATGAGAAATTAAAACTGTTATTGTTGGTAATTTAAAAGAAAAAAATAGGAGAAATATTATTTGTTTTTATGAAAACAGTTTCTCTCTATAAATAAGTCAATTTGATCATTTTCTTTAATTTCAAAATGAACTGATGTTTTATTACCAAAAGCATAAATGTAGAATTTGTTGTCAGTAAGTTTTGTATCTTCTGGTATCAGTACATATCTTGTTGTTGTCTCAGCGAATTTTGTCTCTGCTAATAGCATACCATTCTCTATGAACACCTTAATCTTACTCAATCCTTTATAATTCGCATATTCTCCTGAAAATAGCTCCATTTTTTCTTCAATTTTGTAGAATTGGATTACTTCTTCTGGTTTTTTACCAATCAGCATACTTAGTACTGTTTGGGATATTAGTCCCCCCATCCCATTTCCAACATTAGCTTCTGTTATGACAGCTAGATTGAGTTCAGGTATAACTGAAAGATGTGCACTTGACATACCAGTTGAACCTCCATGTGAAATGAGCTTATAACCAAGAAAGTCTTCAGAAATTGCTAAACCAAAACCATATCCACTTCTTCCAAAGTAACCAAGAGGTGTTTCTATCCTAATTGTAAACATTTCTTGAAGAGATGCTGAACTTATAATCTGATTATTTTCGAATTTTCCATCTTTTAGAAGCATAAAAAGGAAATGAGTAAATTCATTTACAGAACAAAGTAATCCTCCAGCTGCGCAGATAAATTGATCAAAAGGATGTTTTTTTACAACAGGTTTATTCTTTTCAGCTATATATGCTGTCATCTTATCTTTGTCTTTGTTAAATTCTTCTTCTAAGAATGTTGACCTATTCATTTTTAGGCGATTCAAAATAAATTCTTTTACATACTTTTCATATTTCAAACCACTAACTGCTTCTATTATCTCTCCAAGTAAAGCAAAACCTGTGTTGAAATAAAAGAATCTTTTTTCTGGTTCATCAACTACTTCTTCTTTAGCTCCATTTACGAATGTATAAAAATCATCTTTACTAGCAAAAGGAATCCATGTTTCTTCTACTGGGGCATGACGTGAAATTAAAACTGAAGCAGTTCCTAAATTGGGGATTCCTGAGGAATGTGACATTAGATGCTTTATTTTTACAGGCTTATCCTCTAAACCTAGTTTGAAAGGTATATATTTTTTCACAGGATCTTCAATGGAAAGCTTTCCTTGCTCTACAAGTTGCATTATTGCGATACATGTGAAAACCTTCGTAAGTGATCCAACACCGAATAATGTGTCTGGTGTTACAGGAAGATTTTTGGATATATCTCTATTTCCAAAACCTTTGGAATATATAACCTCTTGACCTTTTATTACAGCTAAACTTAACCCTGGAATCTTTGTTTTTTGCATAAAACCTGCAATTTTTTGTTCTACATCCTCCCACATTTCATTATTTTCCATACTATAACTTCCATTTACTTACGAGAAATAACTTTACTATATTTATTTAGATTTCTCAAAGTATCTAGTTCAATTCTTTGAACATAATTACAATGATGGTGTTTCTCCAACAATCAAGAAATTGTACTAGTAAGTTTTATCGCTGGTTTAATGTGGACGAATCATAATGGGAAAACCAAAGAATCTAACGAGTTTATCTCGAATGAAAAAAAAATAGGAAGAGGGGTATTCCTCTTTTTTACGTTTTTGCAATTACTCCTTCATCTATGAGTATCTGTTTCTGAGGTTTAACAAAGAGTATCACTACAAGACCAACAAGCATGATACCGCCAACTACTGCTATTGCTATTGCATAAGCAGTATTCAACTGAATGATTGCTTCAAGTGCGATTATAGCACCCCAAATTAGAGGACCTAGAGAAGCTGAAACTTTGCCAGATAATTTACTAAAACCAAAGTATTCACCGAATTTTTCTCTTGGAGCAAGTTCTATAATCATATACCTCTGAGCTACCCATGTACCACCCAAGGCTGGACCAGCTAAAAGACCCATCAGTAGAACCATTATGAATGGAAATGTCCATCCACCTACACCACCAAATGTTGAGGGAACAGCAATAGGATACCACAATATTGTTGCTAAAACTGCAATTAGCAAAGCACCAAACCATAAACTACAGACCAAAATGAATGAAGCCTTAGCTCCTTTTTTGTCAGCAAACATACCTACCGGATAAGTAAAGAGAACTGCTGATACTGTAGCTATAATTAAGAATATCTGTGAAAAACCAGGATCCATTCCCATACCGTATCTTACAATCAGATACATTTTTAGTACAACTACATTTGCAACCTCAACAACTAAGAAATATCCAATTATAAATTTGAACATCTCTCTGTGTCCTCGAATATCTTTGAATGTCTCTCCCAATTGGACAAATGACTGCTTAATTAGTTTACCAACTGGTGGTCGTTTTGTTTTTTTCTGTCTTTCTTTCACAAAAATAAAAGGAATTGCAAAAATTAGAAATATTCCCATTCCAATTACAAACGTAATAGCCTTACCATAGTACCCGTATTCAAGTGGTTTAAGTAAAACATTCCCTGCTTGAGATGTTTGGTCAGCAACAGCGTTTGCAGTTCCCCAAAATCCTTGTAAAACCATCATTACTGCAATACCAATAATTGTACCAAAATAACCAAAAGCAACACCAAATCCGCCTACTTTACCAGCATCTTTTGGAGCAGCAATAAATGGAAGCATTGGGTCATAGAAACCTAGACTCCATTGATATGCCATATTAGAGATTACATATAGAAGTAAAACAAGCCAAAGACTATGTGATAAACCAAGTAAACTAGCAAATAGAAGAATAACACCAGTCAGAACAATAACAAAAGGCTTTCTTTTTCCTACTGTATCACTAAGAGCTCCTACTATCGGCATCCCAATAGCTATAATGAGTTGTACAACCAGTATAACAGTACCAAAGATTAGTTCGATTTCACCTATTCTTAGGCCATACTCTTTTTGACCTATGATTAAGATGTAGTCGTTAATTATCAAAGAGACTATTACCATTGAATAGACGGTATTTGCAAGATCATACAAAGACCAAGCAAAAACATTCTTTAAGGAAGTTTTTGTCTCAAATTCAATTTCTTCAACAACAGACATGAAAGTAAGAACAAAACAGCTATTTAAAAAATTATTCCCATCTTTTATACTCTTAAACTAGAATTTCCAGTAATTTCTCTGCTCCTTTTTAACTTGATTTAACATGCTTATCGTGTAATCTGACATCTTAGTTTCCAATAGATTATCTAGGATGGAAGGTTTTTTTCCAAATAATCCTTTTAGAAATTTATTATTCACTTCTTTCAGTTGATCTATTTTATATCCCCCTTCCAAAGTACAGGCAATTCTACCTTCACAAGTTTGTTTTGCTAGTTCGTAGAGTATGAAACCAGCTCCTGCAAAAGCATTTGGGGTGAGATTCAATATTCCAACAGGATCTCCTTCTAAAGCATCATATCCAACTGAAACTAGTAAAATCTCAGGTTGAAATTGCTTAATTATATCTGCTGAAAAGTTCATTGAATGTAGCCAATCAAAACTATTTGATCCAGGTAAGAGAGGTACATTCACATTATACCCTTTTCCTTCAACAACACCGATTTCATTAGGATATCCCGATCCAGGGTACGAATACATTGGGTGGGCGTGAACGGACAAATATAGGATGTCGCTTCGATGATAAAAAATATGTGAGGTTCCGTTTCCAAAATGATGATCTATATCAATTATTGCTATCTTATTGTATCCTTTTTTTACAATTAACCATTCAGCTGCAACCGCTATGTTGTTAAAATAGCAGAATCCACCAGCTGAATTAGTTTCAGCATGATGACCTGGAGGACGAACTACAGCAAAACTTACTTTTGCTATATTCTCGTCAACTAATTGAACTGCCTGTTTTGTTGCCCCAGCAGCTAGTTTAGCTATATTGTAAGTGTGTTCATTTAATGTAGTATCAATTGTTATCATTCCCCCTCCAGCATCTGAAATCGCTTTTATTTTCTCTATATGATTAGGAACATGTACCGCTAACAGATCTTCATCTTCTATTTCTGTTGGAGAAATTATAGAAATTTTCTTGTCAGCATCATTTTTTAGTTCTCTAACTCCTTCCATTATTTGGTCCAATCTCTCAGGGGATTCAGGATGTGCTCTATCCATTACATGCTGTCTGAACAAATCTGAATATAGAACACTCAAGTCATCCATTCAATAAATAGATTCATAACTACAAAATTAATCTTTTGTATTCTTGAAGGTTTACAGATACATGCTCATCCTATTCCATACATTTTAAATATGTGAAAAGAAGGTCAGATTCTAATTGCAAATAGGTGGAACTGATGACACTCATACTTGACATAGGATTAGCATTTTTGTTTGCTGTTCCAATTTTTGTATCAAACGCAATACCAGCTCTACTAGGCGGTGGTTATCCTGTTGATGGATATAAACTATTTTTCGATAAAAAGAGGATTCTGGGAAATCATAAGACAATACAAGGTTTAGTTACTGGAATTGTTTCTGGCTTATTTGCAAGTGTTATTGTTTGGTTTATGTCTGGGGAGTTAATGATGGAAAATTATTCATCTATTGGATTTCAATATCCCTGGTGGATTGGAGCAGTAATGGGGTGGGGTTGCAATTTTGGAGACATGCTTGGCTCTTTCTTAAAAAGAAGAATTCGAATTAGTCCTGGAGGTAGTTTTCCTGTTTTTGATCAGTTAGGATATATGATCTTTGGTTTACTTTGGAGTTGGCCTATTTTTAAAGCGCTGCCATGGCAGTTTCTTATAACTCTTCTAATTATATCTCCACTTTTACATCTCTCTGCTAATGTTCTAGCATATGTTTTAAAGGTGAAAGATGTCCCATGGTAGCATTAATTGAGCGTTCGCATTGAACTATGGAGAAATTTATAAATATAAAAAATAAAATGTATTTTCGTATAAAAATAAAAAGTAGTTTGAAATGACAATCAATTCTAATGATCGAATGTGCAAACTAACTTGCCACTCTTTTTCATGTAGTAAAAGAAATTTGAGAATCAATAAGAAAAATGGCAATAAAACTTTCATCTGCACCATGGATAATTCTGAATGCATAGGGCATATGTGTAACTATGCAGAATGCAGAGAAAGAAAATTAAACGACCATGGAAACTGCTTGAGACCTATTAAGAAACCCTCACAAAACCAACAAGGCAGACAACAGAAATCAGTAAGGTATCAAGACAACTACATGACTCCATATGATTTAGATGATAAATTCAGAAAGAAGTTGACTAAGAAATTTAAATGATCTAGTAATTTCTTAATAACACTGGCTTTACAATCTAATTTCTTGTATTATTCGATTTAACCCTCTCAAAGTATTAAAAATTCAAAATAGAGATTTCTGTTCTGAAAAAAAACATCCATAGTCTTAAATATTTAATTATACTCAGAATCGAATAGTAATACTGAGTTGAATGCTATGTTTAATAATCCTGGAGCAGAGGAAAAAAAGTTATTTTCTTTTGGAATTCCTACACTTGATGAGATATTAGGGGGAGGTGTACCTGCTGGAGCAAATGTTCTTATTGAAGATGAAATTGGAGCTGAAGCAGATCCATTTGTTCTTCAATTTCTAGCCGAAGGTTTGAAAGCAGGAGAATATGGCTATATTTTCTCCACTGAATATCCATATGGTTATTATCAAGATATGATGAATGGAATTGGAGTGAATCCTGAAATGCTGGAAGCAACAGGTAGGCTGAAGTTTATTGATGCTTTTAGTAATCCTTTCGGTTATACTGATTTCAAAACTGAACATCAACACACAGTTCATAACTTGGGACAACCTAGGGAAATCAATGAAACTATTAGAAGGTCATTTCTGCATGTTCAAAACCAACAAATCCTCAAAAGAGGAATAGTTGTTTCTTTATCATCAATTATTTATGCTTCTGATGAAAGTAAAAAAATAATATTCTCCTTCCTTCAAAATAGACTCGCAGCAAATAAACGAGAAGGTTCTGTTACTGTCTTTACGTTACATCATGATGCTCACGATCCAATTTTAGTAAGAGCAATTGAACACAACTGTGATGTTACTATAAGAGTTACAAAATCCAAAACAAAAGCGGATAGACCAATAACTGAAGTTAGAGTTATAAATGTTAAAGGGAAACCCGAATTATCAGGAGAACCTATTCTATTTGAGTTCATTAGTGGAAAAATTCTACCATATTATGAAGAGGAAATGTTCTAGTTAATGACTAGATTACTTTTCATTTTTTCTATTTCTTTTCAATCCCTTCAAAGAATGTTATCTTCTTTTGATTACAGTCTTCGATAAATTTAAGTAAGAACGAATTACATTAATGTCAGTGAAGAGTTTGCTGTTTGATTATCTATTTAAGACAATTATTGTGGGCGCACCTAACGTGGGGAAGACTTCCATTACACTTCGTTTTTCAACTGGTATGTTTCGTGAGCGCTATCTCCCTACTATAGGAGTTGAATTTTCTGTCAAAGATATAGAAGTAAACGATAAAAGAGTCAAACTTCAAACATGGGATACAGGTTCTCACGATAGGTTCTCGTATGTTAGACCATTATATTACAAAGGAAGCTATGGTGTTTTAGTTGTATATGATCTCACCAATAAAGCATCTTTTGAAGATCTTGATAAGTGGTTTGAAGAAGTTTATTCTAACTGTGAGGAAATTATTCCAGCAATTCTAATTGGAAATAAATCAGATGTTCCTGATGACAGAGCAATATCAGAAGATGAAGCTTTAGCATATGCTGAACAGAAAACTGAAGACTTTAAACTCCCTAATATTCCCTATTATGAAGTCTCTGCTAAATCTGGAGAGAACATTAATGATATTTATTATCGATTAACAGAAATGATGATTGAAAAATCTCAAACAACAGATGAATGATCTATTCGTTTTTGGAATATTTTAAATTTTAGTGAGTCTACTACTACTTACACAACATAAGATTTAATTTAATTGTAATTTCTATGCAGACAAGGAAGAAAAGATAGTTCAAAAGGTGAAAAAATTGGCGGAAATATTGGATGTCAGAATAAATGGTAGAGGGGGTCAAGGTGCTGTAACCGCTTCACGATTACTAGGTGAAGCTGCAATATTAGAAGGACAATATGTCCATGCATTTCCTTCGTTTGGTCCGGAAAGAGCTGGAGCACCAGTGACATCATTTGCGAGAATTTCCCCCGAAGCGTTTACAGAAAAAACTGAAGTTTATGAACCACACATTGTTGTTGTAATAGATCCAACCTTACTAGATGATGTCCCAGTTGCAGATGGATTAAGAGAAGGGGGGACCATAGTAGTAAACTATGAGGGATTGAAAGAATCTTTAATGAGATATTTTGAAGCACTTCACGTTAATATCTATAAGGTTGCGGGATCAAAAATCGCTATTGAGGAAATCGGAAGAAACGTGCCTAATCTTGTTATGCTTGGAGCATTAGTTAAAGTTACTAAAATAGTAAAACTAGAGAGTCTGCTAGAAGTAACAGAAAAGAGATTTCCAGGTGCTATAGGAGAAAAGAACGTGGTAGCAATAAAAAGAGCCTATGAAGAGGTGGAATGATGGAAGAGAAAAAAGTACCGAAGGAATTAAACAAATGGTTAAAAGATAAGTGGGGTACATCCAAATTACCTATTGGAGGGACAGTTCCTTATCATACAGCTTATGGATACAAAACCGGAGATTGGTCTGCATATAAAGCAATTATTGAGAAAAGCAAATGTATTAGCTGCATGAACTGTTATTATTATTGTCCAGATTCTGCAATTATTATGGATGAAGACCTGAAAGCTGATTGTGATTTAGAGTTCTGTAAAGGCTGTGGAATATGTGCTAAGCATTGTCCAGCTGATGCAATAGAACTCAGGAGGATAACTAGGTGATTAATATGTTGAAAGAAGTAAAAGGTATGACAGGGGACGAAGCCGTCGCATATGCAGCAAAACTAGTTAATCCTGATGTTATAGCAGCTTATCCTATAACTCCACAAACGATAATTGTCGAACGATATAGTGATTTTGTAAATAATGGAGAAGTTGATACAAGCTTTATACCTGTTGAATCTGAGCATTCTGCAATGAGTTCCTGTGTTGGAGCTTCAATGACAGGTGCAAGAGTGTTTACTGCATCAGCTTCAGCTGGCTTAGCATTGATGTATGAGATTTTATATGTTGCATCAGGAATGAGATGTCCAATTGTTCTTGCAGTGGCAAACAGAGCATTTAGTGCTCCGATAAATATTCATGGTGAGTGCACTGACCAATTAGTGTGTCGCGATGCTTCATGGGTCTCTCTCTTTGGGGAATCAGCACAAGAAGCATACGATGAAACTATCCTGTCATTCAAGATAGCTGAGCATCCTGATGTTATGTTACCTACAATGTTTGGAGTTGAAGGATTTATTGTAACTCATGCTCTAGAAAGAGTAGAAACTCTTAGTAAGAGTGCAGTAGAAAACTTTTTGCCAGAAAGAGATGTTGATTATAGATTTTGTCCTGATGAAGTCAATACATTTGGATCTTTGGTTCTCCAAGATTATTACATGGAAATTAAGCGCCAACAAGAAGAAGCTATGCAAAGAGCTTATCACGTTACAAAGGACGTCATGGAAGAGTTCACTGAGCTAACAGGAAGAACTATGGAAATTGTAGAAAAATACCAATTGGAAGATGCAGAATATGCTTTTGTATCATATGGAGCTACAGCTGGAAATGCAAAAGCAGTCGTTGATAGACTCAGGGCAAAAGGAGAAAAAGTAGGAGCATTGAAAATCAGACTCTTCAGACCATTTCCATCACTTGACATATATGAAGCATTGACAGGAATAAAAGCTGTTACAATTCTTGATCGCTCTGTAACTTTTGGATCTCCTGGAACAATAGTTCAAAACGATATAGCTTCAGGATTGTATGGAAAAGAAAACATTCCAACTCTACATGGCTATATTAATGGATTAGGAGGAAGAGTATTGACTCTACCCGAGATAGAAGAAGTATATGAAAAATCAAAACAATACCATGATATTGGTATGACTTCAACGACTGATTGGGTGGGGTATAGAAAATGAGGTGCTATGAATGTTAGAATTACCAAGAATCACAGTAAAGGATTTGCAGGAATGGTCAAAACTAGGTGAAGTACTAACATCAGGTCATAGATTATGTGCAGGTTGTGGTGCTGGAACTATGGCTAGACAAGTAACACTTGCTGCGAAAGCACTGGGAGATCCTATTATGATAGTTAATGCTACTGGGTGTCTAGAAGTTGCATCAACAATCTATCCATATACGGCTTGGAATGTACCTTGGATGCATAATGCTTTCGAAAATGCAGCAGCAACAGCAGCTGGTGCTATTGAAGCAATGAAAGCTATGAAGAGAAAGAAGGATGAAAGCGAAAGAAAGGTTAGCATGATTGTTTTCGGAGGAGATGGTGGAACTTATGATATTGGTATTCAGAGCTTATCTGGAGCAGTGGAAAGAGGACATAAATTCCTATATGTTTGTTATAATAATGGAGCTTACATGAATACGGGAATCCAGAGATCTGGTGGAACACCTATGTCTGCATCTACTACAACAAGTCCTGCTGGAAAAGCCATACCTGGAAAAATCAAATGGGCTAAACCATTAGCTGAAATAATGGCAGCTCATGAAATTCCGACATACACAGCTAGTCCAACTTATCCAAGAGATTTAATGGCAAAGGTTCAAGCAGGGTTGAAGCATGATGGTTCTGCGTTTCTATTAGTAGACTCACCTTGTAATCTAGGACAGAGATATCCCCCTAATTTATCGATAGAGATAGCAGAACTTGCAGTAAAATCATGTTTCTTTCCACTATATGCAACTTACAAAGATGATTGGATATTAACGGGTGAATCATCCAGAATAGCAAAGAATCCGGAAAGGAAAATTCCAGTTGAGGATTATCTGAAACTTCAAGGACGATTTAGACATCTATTCAAACCAGAATGGAAAGGAAAATTGAAAGAAATTCAAGAAACAGTAGATGATCGTTGGGAAAGATTGCTAAAGAAAGCTCAGTTTTAATTCTCCTTTTTCATACTTTAAATCTTTTTTATTTACAACTAAATTATATAAACCTAAAGGAAAGAATCTGACAAAACTGCAAAAAAACTGTAATTTTTTTAACTACTCTTAAATGAATTTTCGTGTATAATTTCGCTGGGCAAGGCTCATCCACTCCTGTGGTATAGCTTCATACACCGGATATTGGGAGGGGGGATTTTTCTTTAACGGCAATTATTTTATAGTCTTCTTAACGGACTTATATGTTGTTAATGATTCGGAATCGGAATACTAGAAAAACTACTGGTGAATTCTACACTCCAACTGCTATTGTAGATTATATGGTAGAGAAGATTTTCGATTCTTTAGCTGAAAGAAATAAGCTTAATACAAACTCTTTCGCAAAATTCCAAAAAAGCATTTCAAAACTAAGTTTCTGCGATCCTGCTGTTGGAACTGGAAATTTCATTATTGGAATACTCAAGTGGATGTGGAGAGAACTAAAGAAGTATGATAATATTGATTTCAAAAGAAAAAATGAAGTAATAAAGTCCTTTGTACGCTCAAATCTCTTTGGAGTTGAATTGGATCCTCATCTCTTGAAGATCTGTAAATCAAAAATAGTGGATCAATATTCATTTCTGAAACCTTCAGATTTTGTTAATCTAAGAGAAGGAAATTGTATTGTAGGCATGGATGCATATGATGTTCTGAATGAAGATGCTTCGAAGCTAAACCCTTTTTCTTGGGACAATGCTTTTCCTAATACAAATGAATTTGATGTCATCATTGGGAATCCACC
>Ga0255055_10001930_pt1 | contig 14772 bp, 12 predicted proteins | sample JV7_2_27_MG_FD_188633 | JGI IMG/M metagenome (GOLD analysis project Ga0255055, IMG submission 188633) | Seawater microbial communities from Jervis Inlet, British Columbia, Canada - JV7_2_27 | ecosystem: Environmental > Aquatic > Marine > Inlet | place: Canada: British Columbia | collected... | reverse complement strand
CTTTTTCTACATATTGATTACTTCCGTTACCCGGGACCGCACCGACCAGGATCTGTTAAGTGAGGCGCGCACCCTGTCTTCGATTCTAAAAGTAGAGGGCATCGATGCGGTCCAGCGCCAGGTCATTCTTGAAGCCCAGGCTGCCGGTGAAAAAAAGATTTTTTTCCGCTTGCTCTCTTTTGGCGGACAGGAGTTTTCATCATCCAATATGTCTTACTGGCGCGATATCGGGATTGCAAAGATGGCGATTAATCAATTGATCCGTGAAAACCGTCCGGTCTTTGATACTGCCAGTCTGCCGGATCGCAAGCATAAAATCCGGGTTCTTTATGCGATAATTGGCCGTAGCATTATTTTGCAGCTCGGCCAATCCATGGAAAATTATACGCGCTTCATCGAGCTCTTTCGTAAAATATTTGTCGCCACCATGGCTTCCCTGTTTGTTTTTGCCGCCATTGTGGGATGGTTTATGGCCCGCCGGGCGGTTGCGGGTGTTGAAACGGTTACCCAAACGGCCCGACAAATATCGGAGGGCCGCCTTAAGGAAAGAGTACCGGTCAAAAAACACCAGGATGAGATCGACCAGCTGGCCATTACGTTTAATAAAATGCTGGATCGCATTCAAAGCCTGGTCACCGGCATCAGGGAAATGAGCGACAACATTGCCCACGATCTTAAAAGCCCGATCACACGTATCCGCGGAATTTCAGAGGTCTCCCTGACCACCGGCGCCTCTGAAAAAGAATATGAAAGCATGGCGGCCAGCACCATCGAAGAGTGCGATCGGCTTCTGGATATGATCAACACCATGCTGGTGATTTCCAAAACCGAAGCCGGGGTGAATAAACTCGATACCCAGGAGATGGACATCGCCGCAGTTGTGCGTAATGCCTGTGAACTGTTTCAGTCACCGGCAGAGGATAAAGATTTAAGATTGATTTGTGATGCTCCGGGTAATTTCAGCATATCCGGAGATAATCGACTGATTCAAAGAATGATCGCCAACCTGCTCGATAATGCCATCAAATACACGCCCGTCAGCGGGAGCGTTGAAGTGACGGTCAACACCGTAAACAAGGATGCTGTTGCCATTACGGTCAAGGATAGCGGTATCGGTATTTCCGAAAAAGATATGCCCCGTATTTTTGAACGTTTTTATCGCTGTGACCCCAGTCGCTCGGAGGCCGGAATCGGTCTGGGCCTGAGCTTCGCCAGGGCTATTGCCAGAGCCCACGCTGGCGATATTACCGTCACCAGTGAGCCCGATCAGGGCAGCACATTCACTGTCACCCTCCCCAAAACTGATTTCAAAACCATCATCTCTTAGCCGATAGCTGCGTTGCCCCGCCAGAAAATGCGGGATCTCACATCTGTTTTTATGAATATTAATGGGTTCGTCAATCCGGTTCAAAATACTCGCGTACTAACGTGTACGCTCCGTTTTTGAACCGAACCACGCCTTGCTTTCGACTAAGATCTAATAATTTTGAAATCAGTTTTAATCATATGTTTATGACAAAGAGAAAAACCTTGTTTCTATCATTCCATTGCCCCAATAAATCCATTTAAAATCAACGACTTTTATTTAATCCGGCCACCTATGCGAAACGGATAATCCCGCCAATCTAACTTTTTGGTCATTTTCCGGTCAGGTTACCGTCATCTGCATGCACTAATGTAGGTCATCGAATATTGTGGAATGTCTGTTTTACTCAACCATAAGGAGGCACAAACCATGAAAAAAAACCCATTCAGCAAACTCAGTTTAGGAGTCATGATTTTGGTGATGGCCGGATTTATCTGGGGATATGGCTTCGAGACGGAAACCGCGGCAAAAAATACGCCTGAAGTTGAATCCGGGGCCATGATGGTCCCGGTCAATTTCAGTGAACTTGCCAAAGACGCCCGGCCCGGAGTGGTCAACATACGCACGGTCAAGACAGTTAAGGGCGGCGGTCGGGTGTTCCGCCACTTTTTTGGCAACCCTTTTAACCGCAAAGACCCCTTCCATAACTTCGGGCCCCCTTCTGATGAGCGGGCACCGGATTTTAAACAAAGGAGCCTGGGGTCCGGATTCATTATGGATCGCGAAGGCTTTATCGTGACCAACAACCATGTGATTGAAGGTGCCGATGAGATCAAAGTCCGCTTAGCTAACGACAAGGAGTTTGACGCCAAAATTATCGGCCGAGATCCGAATACGGATTTAGCCCTTATCAAGATTGAGGGTGCTTCAGATCTGGGGACGCTGAAACTGGGTGACTCGGATAAGCTTCCGGTTGGCAGCTGGGTGGTGGCCATCGGCAGTCCATTCGGTCTTGAACAGACGGTAACTGCCGGGATTGTCAGTGCCAAAGGCCGCGTGATTGGCAGCGGTCCCTATGATGATTTTATCCAAACCGATGCTTCGATTAACCCCGGAAACAGTGGTGGCCCACTTCTCAATATGAAAGGGGAGGTGGTCGGCATCAACACGGCCATTGTTGCCCGGGGCCAGGGAATCGGTTTTGCCATACCCATTAACATGGCACAGGGAATCATCGACCAGCTGAAGGCGCATGGTTCGGTTACCCGCGGCTGGCTGGGTGTCGGGATTCAGGATCTGACTCCGGAATTGGTCGAATATTATGGATTCAAGGAGAAAAAAGGGGTTCTGGTGGCTCAGGTTTTTGAAGGCGATCCTGCCGATAAAGCCGGCATTAAAGCCAAAGACGTCATTGTTGAAATAGACGGCCAACCCGTCAACTCGAGCCGTGAACTGACCGCCACGATTGCCTTAATTCCGGTGGGTAAAAAGACACCCATTACGATCTTGCGAGAGGGTAAAGAAAAAACGGTGCATGTGAAGATTGCCAAACGGGATGATTCTGAACTGATGGCCAAACAAGAACCTGAAAGCAGCGCAGAATTAGGAATTCGGATTGCAGAAATAACCCCTGAAACGGCCAAACGATTCGGTCATTCGGAAACTGAAAAAGGCGTGCTGGTGATCGGTGTTGAGCCCGGCAGCAAAGCAGCCGAAGCCGGCGTTCGCCAGGGGGACCTGGTGAAAGAGGTCAATCGCAAACCGGTTACCAGCATAGCGGAACTGCGCTCTGAAGTTGAAAAAGACGATAAAGTTCAGCTACTGGTGAAAAGACCGAATGCCGGTTTTGTGGTGATCAAGATCGGATAAGAAATATTTAACCGCAGATTCAAACGGACTTACGCGGACTTTTTGGCTCCGCCTCCGGCGGACTCGGCCAAAGGGTCCCGTCGCACACTTGTATTATTCACTATGCTCTTTTGAACAATCGATCAAATTCTCGCGTTAAGGTGCCGGAACCTTCTATCAGAAGCTTGCCTGATGTAATTAAATCTTCAACTTTTAGCAAATTTTTAGCAGAATCCCCCGCGGCTTGCCGCGGGGAGTTTCACTTTACGTCATATACTTGCATCAGGTAATGGTTCCGTCACAATTTTGGTTGGCCAATTGACCAGCAAAACACCGATTAAAACCGCAACGAAACCCGCGATAAAGACCAGCGTCAGTTTTTCAGCCAAAAGAGCTGCTCCTAATATGGTCGCCACCAAAGGATTAAAATTTATGTACACCGCAACCTGAGTGGGCGTTAGGTGCGCCAGGGCAAACGTCCACAGAAAGTAACCAAGGGCGCCGCCGCAAATCCCTAAAAACAGGATGAGACCCGCGGCCTGCAAATCAATCTTTGTCAGCGCCTGAGAAAATCCTTCAACAAATACGGCCGGAATCAGCAGGCATGTTCCGGTTAACATTGCATATGTGGTTACGGTTACGGCCTTATATTTTTTTAACATTTTCTGAGCCAGGACACCGTAAATGGCGCCGCAAATGGCTGTCAAAAGCATAAGTAAATCCCCAACCAACGACCAACTCCCCTCTTGCCATGTCAACCCCCGTTCGGCAAGCACAATGGCGACCCCGCTAAGGGTGAGGATGATTCCCCCAACCTGACGCAAGGTGAGGTGTTCACTCTTTGCAATGCGTGCCAGCCAGGCACTCCAGAGAGGCAGTGTGGCCAGCATGAGAGCACCCCGTGAAGCCTCGGTGTATTTAAGGCCCACGTTAAACGTTATCGGAAAGATCGTGAACAGAACCGCTCCGAGAAGGGCCAGGTATGGTAAGTCACTTAATTTAATGCGCAGCAGACCTGGTTTGAGAATGAGCAGGCAAATGAGTAAAATCAATCCTCCCTGACCGAATCGCAGAAAGGCAAGACTCAAAGGGGGGATCGTTCCGACGGCCATCCGGGTGGCGACGACCGAGGCACCAAACAAGGCCGCAGCGCTAAAGGCTGCAGAATTCCCGATAAAATTACGATCAATCATGCTGAAGGAGGCACCCCATTCAGGTATGGTTTTAAGGCTGCATATATGGCAATATTAAAAGGAGTTGGGACTCCCTGCTCGCGTCCAAGGTTAACAACCGTTCCATTTAAAACATCCAACTCCAGGCGTCGGCCGGCGGCCAGGTCATAATACATCGAACCCCGCATCGATGGTTCCAGGCTGCTAAAAAAATCCATGGATTGATCAACACAGCCCTCTGGTAAATTCGCACCCTTTGCCCGCGCGACCGCTGCGACTTCTTCCATCGTGTCCCTCATTAAATTAAGCGTTTCCTTGCAGGCCAGAATATCTCCCATGGGCAAGCGTGTCAGGGCGGTAACGCCGTTTACGCTGCAGATCGCCAGGAATTTTTGCCATAAGGCAGTCTGAATATCGGAATGAAGCTCGGCCGTGATGCCGGAATTTTGTAATGCGCTCTGGAGCGCCTCGGTTCGAGGGCTGGTACCGCCTTGCATCTCCCCTAAGACAATTTTTCCGGGTCCCGCCGTCTGAGCGATAACCCCGGGGGACTCGATGGTTGAAGACACGTACGATGCACATCCCACAATATGTTCAGAACCAACGACGTTGCCAATCTGTTCTTCATTATCGATGCCGTTTTGCACTGAAAGAACGACTGTTTGCGGTCCTATTAGAGGACGGATCTGTTCGGCAGCCACAGCGTTATCGTAGGCCTTGACGCAAAATAAAACACAGTCGACAAGACCAATATCATTAAGATTATCTGTGGCGATGGCGGGAATCGTAAAATCACCGGCCAAAACGGATTTTATGGCAAGACCGTTTTTGCGAATCGCCTCCAAATGCGCCCCCCGTGCGATAAACGTTACCTCTTCTTCGGCCCGGGCCAATAGTCCTCCAAAATAACCACCCGTTCCCCCGGTTCCCATTACAGCTATACGCATGATTGTCCCCCTTTCAGTTCAAGACCTTATCATCATCACCCATCAGGCGGCCGCAACCTTCTACATCGGCGCTCAGTATGACAGTTAGCTTGCGTTTGACATCCTGGCTGTTCATCTAATCCTCCGGTAATCTTAAAAAACCCAGGAGGTATCGTTTTTTTGAAGGAGCAATTATTTTTATATATTCGAATACAAAATGCTCTGTAACGAATTGATGGGTCCATGGAGTGATGCAAATAGCGAGCACCGATAAGAATTTTCACTGAAAAAAATGCGAAGAGAAGCGAATGAAAAGTTGCGGTCCGATCCAGGCAATAAAGATATTATTAAATTGAAAAAATTCCGAATTGACAGTATGGCTCATACGCTGCCATGGCTTCATAGCAAGTTATATGTTTGCTATCACCTTGTGGCATTTGGGTCAAGCCGGTTCTTCACAATTGACTGTTAAAAGATTTTGTGAAATGTAGATTTGACGTTAACATTATTTTTGCAGGTATGCTCTTAAATGACTGATCGAGCCACCAAATTAACCGCTCTTACCATTGCATCGTTAAGTTCTTTTATAACGCCGTTTATGCTTTCATCGATCAATATTGCGCTGCCGGTGATCGGAAAAGAATTTAAAACCGATGCGGTATTATTAAGCTGGGTCGCCACCTCCTACCTGTTGGCTGCCGTCGTGGCCCTGGTGCCCTTTGGTAAGCTGGCGGATATTTATGGCCGCAAGAAAATATTCACGATCGGAATGAGCTTTTTTACGATCATGTCATTTCTTTCTGCTATTTCCGTATCGGCACCCATGTTGATCTTTTTTCGAATTTTTCAAGGGGCCAGCAGTGCAATGTGCTTTGCCACCAGCATGGCCATATTAATGTCCGTGTATCCGCCCGAGGAACGCGGTAGAGTTTTAGGGATTGTTGTAGCGGCGGTGTACAGCGGATTATCCTGTGGTCCGTTTTTTGGAGGGCTTATCATCCATCATTTAAGCTGGCGCAGTATTTTTTTGATCAATATCCCTTTCGGGGTGCTGATTATCCTGCTGATTCTTTTTAAACTCAAAGGCGAGTGGACCGGGGCGGAGGGCGAAAAATTCGATTTGACCGGCTCAATTATTTACGGCACCGCTATTTTTGCTTTTATGTACGGTATTTCGATATTACCGACCCCCCTGAGTGTCATTTTGATTTTAACCGGCCTGGTAGGGTTTGTGGCGTTTATTAAGTGGGAAACAATTGTAGAGAGCCCAGTGTTCGAGGTCCAGTTGTTCATCAACAACCGCACATTTGCATTTTCCTGTCTGGCGGCTTTAATCAATTACAGCGCCACGTTTGCGGTGGCCTTTTTGCTGAGTCTGTATCTGCAATACATAAAAGGTCTAACGCCGCAGGGTGCCGGGACGGTGCTGGTGTTTACACCGATCATGATGGCCGTTTTTTCTCCCTTTGCGGGCAGACTCTCCGACAGGATCGAACCGCGGGTGATATCCTCTCTGGGGATGGGACTCACCGCTCTTGGATTGTTGTTTTTAATCTTGCTGGATAATCAAACGCTGCTGGTGTATATCATTGCCTGTCTTTTGGTACTTGGAATCGGCTTTGCCCTGTTTTCATCACCCAACATGAATGCCATTATGGGTTCGGTGGACAAGCGGTTTTACGGGATTGCTTCGGCTTCGGTAGGGACCATGCGGCTTCTGGGCCAGATGATGAGCATGGGAATTGTAACCTTGATATTTTCCCTGTATATCGGCCGGACCCAGATTACACCGCAATATTATCCCATGTTGATGAAAAGCATCAAAGTGATGTTTATGGTTTCTTCCGGCCTTTGTATTTGCGGGATTTTCTTTTCACTTTATCGCGGCCGGCTGCGACCGGATAATTAATAATGAATTAGAATCCTTTCGCAAGAAGCAATACAAGTCTTGGATTAATGGTGGGTTAAATCATAAGGTCCGGCGATCGTCTCGCTTTTAGCGAGACTTGAGGATCACTTCGTTTGAGGAGCGCTCCACCGGCCACGCCCAAATAGCAAATAGCGGGCCGGCGAGCTTTAGGTTCAAAGCAATTTTAACAATCCAAAATCCAAATTCTAAAACCCAAAATTTTATCTATTCTACAGTTCCTTTCAAACCGATCTCTGCGGCCACATCGCGCATGCCCATGATGGTGTCGGTGATCAGCTCGGAAAGCTCCACGCCCAACATCTGGGCGCCTTTTTCAATGATGGAGCGATCCACCCCGGCAGCGAACTGCTTTTGCTTCCATTTCTTTTTAACGGACTTGGTTTTCATATCCATTACGCTTTTAGAGGGCCTTACCAAAGCTGAGGTGACCACCAAACCGGTGAGTTCGTCAATGGCATAAAGGACCATTTCCATTTCCGATTCCGGCTTGACATCGGTGCAAATTCCCCACCCATGGCTGACGACCGCACGGATGTACTCCTCGGGCCAGTCATTTGCGCGTAAAATTTCCTCGGCTTTTTTGCAGTGCTGATCCGGAAACTGTTCATAATCCAGGTCGTGAATCAGACCGATGAGCCCCCATTTTTCTTCGTCTTCACCCCGTTTGCGGGCCATAAAGCGCATGACCCCCTCCACGGCCAGGGCATGTTTAATCAGGCTTTCGTTTTTGTTGTATTGCTTCAGTAAATTAAGTGCTTCTTCGCGGGTCGGAGCATTTGAGCCCATATGAAGTCCTCCTTTATAACTAGCTGTAAATAAATGAAAAATTTCGATAGATTCTATGGTATCAATTCCGGCTTGTCAATATCAGATCCGGTTTCAATGCCTTTAATGCTTTTCTGGGAGACCGGGTTCCCGAAGATGATATTATTTTGGTGGTAATAAAGATTACAAAGCATTAGTGTTTGGCTTTTTGTATTTGGTGTTTTGTGGTTTCCGTGCTAAACACCAAATACTAAACACAAAACACGATGGTTTTCTATTAAAGGAGGTGCTATGGCCCCTGGGATCGATAAGTTAAGCGAATTTGCAATGGATGTCATCCATCAGACCGGCGAAAAGGCGATGGCCTATTACGGCAAAGGCAAGCCACATGTAAAATTTGACGAAAGCGTGGTTACCGAGGCGGAAAATCAAGTTGTCGATGTGTTTCAAGATCGATTAAATCAGCAATTTCCCGAGCATCAGATGTTTCGCTTTGGTGAGGTAAATGAAAACTACTCCCATGGGGGGAAAGGATATCTCTGGATATTTGACCCCTTGGAAGGGGTGGCCAATTTCCAGGGAGGCATACCCATCTGGGGCATGTCCATTGCTTTATTGGAAAATTTCTGGCCGATATTTGGTGTGTTTTACATGCCCGTTACCGGCGATTTGTTTCACGCGCGTGCCAGCAAAGACGCATTTTGGGGCAATGATAAGATCCGGGTATCCGCCGCGGGACATATTGATGATGAAAGCCTTTTATTAACTTACTCTCGATTTCATCAAAATTATCATTCGACGTTTCCCGGGAAGGTTCGATCTTTGGGATGTGCCTCGGCCCACATTTGTTATGTGGCCATGGGGCGGGCCGATGCGGCCATCATCGCCAATGAATCCTTTCAGGGGCTGGCAGCCGCGCGAGTGATTGTAGAGGCCGCCGGCGGAAAAATCTGCAAAATTGACGGCAGCGAATTTCAACTCAATGAATACCTGGACGGACAACGCATCAACGAGCATCTTATAGTGGCATCTCCGGAAAGCCTTTCTCAGGTGAGAGGTTTTCTCAAACCGCAATAGCAATGTGTGGTTTTGATCAATGCGCATATTAATCCGCAAACAGTTTCCACTTATCATTTTAAGCGCACTTTTTTTAATTATTCCTTCAGATCAGCATGCCTGAACTCAGAAAAATACCAGGATCGATATATTTTAGATACATATTGCTGAATATTCCAGAATTTATGGCCCTGCTCTTGATCCTGGTTGTGATTCAATATTGGATCGTTATTCCGGTCTGGCTTTTATGGAGTATTATCGGTTTTTGGATCGTCAAAGACGTGGTTTTGTTTCCGTTTATCTGGCGGGCCTACGATTGGGATCGAGCCGGGCGGTCCCGCTCAATGATCGGTGAGTGCGGTATTGCCAAAGAAAAACTGGCGCCATCAGGATATATCCAGGTACACGGTGAGCTCTGGAGGGCTGAAAGACTTGGAGAAGGACCGCCGATTGAAGCGGGGCAGCCCGTTCGGGTCAAAAAGATGGAAGGACTTACCCTATTTATTGTCCTGGATAATACAGAGCACAGCCTGCGACGAGCTCAGCCAAGTCGAAGGCAGAAAACAGCCGACAGAAACGAATAGAATTTGCAGGGCATAATTTCAGATGAGGAATCAATTTGAAAGGACTCGCTTAAATATTAAATTGTGCTATAATTAAACGTCTCGGAATTTCTACAACTGAATGAAAATACAGGGCATTTTTTGAGGCATGAGTTTTTACCTCAATCATGGAATAATGGAATAGTGGAACGATGGAATAGTGGGTTTTCAAAGGATATTTTCCATTTTAAACTTTATCGTCAAGACTCATTATAGCGCTAAAGCTTCACTGCGTGCCCAATATTCCAGCATTCCACCATTCCAATTGGGGCGAAGCCCCTAACTTGAGATGTAAAGCGCTTTGCCTGTCCCCTGCCAGCTTGACTTTAAGTCGATTAAGTCTAGATTTTACTATGGACACGGATACAGCAGACAACGAAAAAATTATCGATTGTCCTCAATGCCGGATCAAAAATCCCATCGAGTCCGATATTTGTTATAACTGCGGTGCATTCCTGCATGAAATACCGATAAAAAAAACGAGCCGGCCCTGGAGGCCGGTAATTGTTGGCATTTTGCTTATCTTGAGCGCATTTTATTTTTATTACCGTTCGAATCCATCCCTGCCACCGCCACCCAAATCACAGGCCTTTTCCGCAGACAAGCCGTCTTCAACCCGCCCGCAAGCCGGGATATCTGAGAAGGCGCCTGCCGTTAAACCCGTTACGGATCGTGAATCCGATGCAGAGCAGATCAGTATTCCAACAGGGTTGCTGCGGATTAAGGATATTACCGGAAACGTCATCTCGGAAATTAACGTGCCGATAGTTGGCGGCGGTTGGGTTGCAGTGCCCACCCGGCTCAGTTTAGGCGGATCCAGCTGGGTTCTTCAGATGAGTTCCGGAAGTCAGCTGGAAATTGAAGGTGGCCTTATAAGCGATCTGGATCAAATCAGTCTTTGGCGAATTAGGGAAGACCTGAGCATAGAAAGTCCGGACCTTTATTCATGGTCTTCGGATAGACCTTTGTTCTGGCGAGCTCTCGGATCCCAGGATCCGTCGGATCCAATTGAGATTGGGGGAATCAGCAGACAGGGAAATTTTTATAAAACTTCCATACCAGAGGCTATAAACGATTCCGGCGTATTTATTCAAGCTGATCGAGTGGTTGGCTGGTCGTTTGGTGATTCTATCGACGGTGCTTTTTTATGGACCGGTGATGAAGGCAGAAATCTTAAAGCCGAGATCCGGGTCGATGATTATTATAGACTCACTTTTGGCAATAGCCGGGAAGAAGAGTTGACCCTGGCCCTTGCACTGGGAGATGATTATTCGGATCTGGATCGGTTAGAGGCTTTTATCCAGGCCTTTCGCTTCGATCCAAAACTGTCTGTTAATCAGACGCCGGCCTATTTGCAATCTGATGTGATTATAAGTCAATTGCGCTCACTGATGGCCCGCGCGGTTCAAAACGGTTTTACGGTCCAGGTGGCCAATTATTTTGATGCCGAGGTCCTCTCTAAGGCCGATGATGTCTCTTTGATGTCGGATGTGGTTATCCTGACTGCAGAAAGCTATGGTTTTGAAGAGGCGGTCAATTTAACGGAAAATGCTATTGAAAATCTGGTGCCGAAAAACGATCGTGAAAAAATCCAGCTAACCAAGCTGCACTCCGGTCTTTATCAGAACTGGCTAAATGCGATGTTTGAAGGCGGAGACATCCAGGATGCCTGGCAGGTTTATGAGCGCGGCGGACAGCAGCTGCCGGAAGATCTCAACATTCATCTATTCGGTGTAAAACTGGCCCTGGCAGAAAACGACTGGGCGGCGGCTGAAGAGCTGCTGTCGGCCAAAGACTATCCGCCGGCTCTCAGAGAGCAGGTTAGAAGCTTACAGTCGCAGATTTCCGAATTAAAAGGACAGCAGGGCAAGATCGTCATCCGTTTTGCTCCGGGCACCCAGCAAATACCAGTGTTAGCCTCTCTGAATCAGGGGACTTCACAGAACTTCATTGTTGATACGGGTGCCTCGCTGACGACCATACCTTCTTCCGCGGCCATAGACCTGGGTATTACCATAACGGTTCGGAATCCGAGGCGCACGGTTTATACAGCAGGGGGTGTTACCTATGCTCCTGAGGTGATTCTGGACTCTATCACAGTGGAGGGTTTTGAGATCAATAATGTAAGAGCGCTGGTACTGGATCTTCCCAATCAACCGGATAAAGGGCTATTGGGTATGAATTATCTGCGCCGGTTTAGAATGGATTTAAATACGGATGAGGGGATACTGTTGCTGGCACCTAAATAGGCTGCGCCCGTTATCCGGTTACCTATTACACACCAGATAAGACATTTTTAAAATGTGGGCTGTTTCAAAAGTTCTCAATAACGCTACTTCTCCTTACATAATCTTCGATATGAGCCTGAGCATTTACCAATCCATGCATGGCGGATTCAAATCTGGTATAGACCGGATCTTCTTCGCCTAAAAGCGATCGGGCTTTCTGCAATATTTTCAATCCCTGTTCAAGGTGAGCATTGATATCATTTAATACGTCTTTGCGTTTGCGATGTCTTTCGCGTTCCTTTGCGATTACCGGCAACAATCGCTGAATCGAATATTCCACCAGGGCGTCCCGCGGCGCATTAAATTGTCGGGATGTTCGTTCCAGGCAGGACAGTGTTCGCCGGCTGACCACAAAGGTTTTTTGAATACGCTCCAGAGCGCCAAAGGCCTCATCTTCGATTTCGTTTGCGATGACGTTTAATGACTTTACATCCTCGATCAAATGATCGAAGAGCGATTTTTGTTTGATTCCCAGTTGCGTGGCCACAATACTGAGCACTTCGATTGCCCGGGGCGATAACTTAAAGGTCGCGCGAACCGATTGCCGGCCCCTTAGATCGGCTGATGACGGCAACGGCAAGGTGATTTCTTCAAACAATGAGGGTTTATTTTTTTTGGCCATTTTGTACTACCTTTTTCCCGATTTTTTAAAATTTGAAACGCTCAAATGCATTACCTTTGATGATATATCATTATAAATAATATTGTAATCGATGCGAATCAAGTAATTTTCTTTACATACTTTAGAAAAAAAGTAAAATGAATATGGCATTTTTTAGACAGGATTTACAGGGTTTTAATTTTCCAGGGCGAATGGTATTTGCTAAACAAATTAATGTTCCGCTGAAAGCGGATTGAGTTTTCTCACTTCCATCCCGCCGTCGCTAAAGCAAATTAACTGTGGCGGACAAGCCGGGAAGTGAGAAAGATTAAAAAATAATCCTGAATATCCTATTAATCCTGTCTAATAATTAAAAAGAAACCTGCTTATCTGGAAAGTCCAAGTTACCATTCGGCAAACTCTCTGTGGGAGCGGCTTCCAGCCGCGAATTCGTGGCATAAGACAGAGTTATTGAAAACGCTCGTAGGTGGTTTGATATTGCATTTGATCGATATAGGCATAGCGCCTCAGGGCATCTAAAATCCAGCGAGATTTCCAATTCAACCAGTCGCTATTTTCAGTGGGATTGATTTTTAACGGTTGAGGGATAACGGCCACCAATCGGACCATTTCCTCCAGATTTAACCGGCTGACCGTTTTGTGAAAATGATATTGCGAGGCGGCTTCCACTCCGAATATGCCCGGTCCCCACTCGATAACATTGAGGTAAATCGTAAAGATACGATCCTTGCTTATACTGCTTTCCAGACGTATGGTGATCAATAATTCTTTGATTTTTCGAAGGACGCTCTTTTCAGTGGACAGGTAAAGATTTTTTGCCAGTTGTTGGGTAATAGTGCTGGCGCCGCGAGCATATTTGCCTTTTTCCCAATTTTTTTTAATGGCCTCTTTTAATTCTGCAAAGTCGATCCCGCTGTGCTGAAAAAAGCCGGCATCCTCCGTTATCCGGACCGTTTCGCGCAGCAACTTCGGCATGGCTTCAAAATCAATCCATTGCTGCCGGATTCTGAATTTATGGTCGATTTTCTTCGCCTCCCGGTAGCGCTGCAACATTAATGCTGTGGTCCGGGGATTTTTAGCTTTTAAGCCGCTGACATCCGGCAAACCCAGATAAAAATAAAACCCCGCGACGACCAGGAAAGACAGGGTTACAATACCGAATATTTTAAAAGCGGCTTTCATTGACCCACTTCGTCAGTTTGTATTTTTAAATGTTTTACCACAGAGATCACAGAGCACACAGAGATTATTGTTTAAATGCATAAAAATTCTATAATTTGTTTAATACAACCTCTGTGGTCTCCGCAGTCTCTGTGATGAATAAAGCTTACAAGATTTTAAATAACCGGATTTTTGGTTGAAAGAAAGGTTTTTTTTACATGACCTAAGTTGAGCGATTATCGAGGTCGAAGATCCGCCGCAGGAGGACCGAAGATCCGCCGCAGGAGGACCGAAGATCCGCTTATGACCACCTCCCAGGGGAACACTGGATTTCAAATCCCATTATTCCATTACTATAATCTAATACATTTTTTTAGTAATTCAATTATAAATATTAATAAAATATTGACAACAATAAAATGGTATTTATTATATTGTTTAGAAAAATAAACAATAATATTCTGGCGTGTCAAATTCATTAAATCAAAAGTAAGGAGAGTTAAAAATGATGAACTTAATCAGATGGAGTCCCTGGAGAGAGATGAACACTATGCAGAATCGATTGAATCACCTGTTTGCAGACTCTTTTTTCCAACCCAGTCAATCGGATGATGATATGAGCCTGGGTTCCTGGCATCCGGTGGTGGATATGTATGATGAGGATGACAGAATTGTCATCAAAACGGAACTTCCCGGGATGGAAAAAAAGGACATTGCAATTGATGTCAAAGATCGGGTTTTGACAATCAGTGGTCAGCGCAACTATGACAATGAGGTCAAAGAGGAAAATTACTATCGCCGCGAAAGGGCCTACGGAAAATTCCAGCGCGCCTTCAGCCTGCCGGCTGATGTGAATTCGGACCAGATCAAAGCCGATTTTAAAGACGGCCTGCTGAAGGTTGAAGTACCCAAACCTGAAAAGCAAAAACCCAAAGAAATCACGATTCACTAAACGCGTCATCTTTCAACTCTACAATTCAACCTTTAGAGCGTTTGTCAGAATAACGTTCCGATAGCAGTGGTTTTTTGAATCTTTTTTGGGTTATTAATAACGTCTAATATTGCTGGGCCCAAACGCTCTAATAATTTTTCTTTA
>Ga0255055_10001929_pt1 | contig 14773 bp, 19 predicted proteins | sample JV7_2_27_MG_FD_188633 | JGI IMG/M metagenome (GOLD analysis project Ga0255055, IMG submission 188633) | Seawater microbial communities from Jervis Inlet, British Columbia, Canada - JV7_2_27 | ecosystem: Environmental > Aquatic > Marine > Inlet | place: Canada: British Columbia | collected... | reverse complement strand
CCAGTCGGCGATCCAGGGGCTGGTCATAAGCCGCGCAGTGGTTGGGTGGAATTCCCAGAGATCGATCGAGCCCTTCGGCGCCTTGGCGCCGCTAACCATACGCCCGGCCTTGTTTCGGACAATCACCACGCGCGGCGACTTCACCCCCGCGTCTCTTTCGACGCGGCTTAGCGCCCGCGTCGCCTGCCATTGCCCCGTCCCTTTGCTCGCGCTCGAGTCCATAACCGCCAGCCCGCGCGGCTGATCGAAGCGCGAATAAACATCAACGGGTGTAGCGGTCCAAGTCATGTCGGCGCCCTTGATCCGGGTCTCCCCGGTGGCCCTGATGCCCAGCGCCGATCGCTTCGTTTTCGTCGGGTTTATGTCGGCGATGTAGAGCCCAGTCGCCGATCCTGCGATCTCGGGCTTGAGCTCGGGCTTGGCGCTGTTAACCCCGGCCCTCAGAACGCTTACCACTATGCGCTCGCCTCCAAACCTGCCGCGCGCGAACAAGTCTGCCTCGGCTAGCGTTGTGCCTGGCTCGCCGAGTACCTCGAGACTGTCGCCGAAGTCCGGAAAGCTCACGAGATAGAGCACCGATCCGGGGTCGGCGCGACTGATCGAGTATTTGTCGGGGGACTCTTTGAATTTCCACATATCTCTCCTTAGTCCTCTAATAGCGCCCGATCTTGGGCAGCGAGCTCGCGCTCGGCCTCGGCCAGTCTCGCGTCTGACTCGTCGAGCTCACGCTCGAGCTCGGCGGCCTCGCTGGGCTCGTCGCTCGGACCCATGAGGCGGGACGCCACAAGGGGCCGCACGACGATCTCGTACACCGCGATCCCGCTCGCGGTGGCCAGAACTTTACCAATGAATGATCCCGCCATGATCAAGGCCCACCAGTCACGAGCAGGAAGCCCTGTGTAAAGACGCACGAGGGGTCTGCGGTCTCGGTGACGCGCAACTCAACGAGATCGGGGCCGAGGGGAGCCGAGATCGTGAACTCCACGTGCCAAGTGTCTTGTGTTCCGGGCGGGCCGATGGGCAGGCTCGAGACTGACGCAAAGTTAGGCCCAAAGCCGAGGGGGATAGCCACACCATCGACTAAGACCTCAAATGTGTAGTCTGCGGGATCGAAGGTGGCCGCCATGGTCACGTCTAGCTGATATATGCCGGTGCCAGGGGGCACGAGCACCGGCAAAGCGTTAGCGATCCCGCTTCCAACGGTGATTGAGGCAGTCCCGCCGATGTTATTGGTGACCTCTGCGGCGCTCGGTAGCAGGCAGCTCGGCGCGACCTCAGCGCAGCAATCCTTAAGCGCTAAGACCCAAGCGGCGGCGGCGCGCTGGAGCTCGCACCCATCGCAGGGCGTGAGATTCACGGTGACAAAGCCGGATGTCCCCGCGTTGGGCTCTGTCTGCCACGAGAACAGAAGCTGATCACCCGTAAACAAAGGGATCCCATAGCGCGTCGCATAAGGCGCCGCGGGGGAGCTCCCAAGCAAGAACGGCGCCGATCGTGGGCGTAGGTTCCCGTCGATGATCGTCACCTGGGCGATCCCGCTCGTGTCGCCCGTCGGGCCGTGTACGGATACGGTGGCGACAAAATCGTCGGGGGCGTTTCGGTCTCCGGCGCTCCCAGAGCGCTCCCAGAGCTGGACCGGATCAATGGCTCCGAGTGTTCCGATCACCTGATCGGCCTGGTTGTACACCTCCGCGACATAATCGTATTGGCGCGGGAACAGCAGCCGCGAGACGGTGCGGGGGATGGCCGGATCTGTAGTGTCCGCCTGATCTCGAAAGAGCAGATTCGGTGGGATCCCGCTGGCAGGATCTCCGTCGAGAGTGATCGTGATGGGGAGGTAGTAGGTCCTTGACATATCAGCCTCTAGGCACGGAAAGGGAGAGGTTACAGTACCGGATCGCCGCACTGGCCGCGGCGTTCAGGCGCCCTTGGAGCCGATAGGTGGCCAGGCTCGGATCCGGCGGATCCTCGGTGGCAAATGTGAATGTGACCCACGCGCCGGCCGTGTCTCCGGGGGCGTAGGGGGCCGCGTGCATGGGCGTGGCCGCGTCGCCCTTGACGACGCGAAGCTCCGCGCCTGCGCCCGTGGTGGCGATCTGGCCTATCACTCGCCCGCGGGCGTCGGCCCAGCGGGCAGTTAAGCCACTGGCAGCAGTTACGAGACCGTCCAAATCCTGCCAGACGGCGGACTGACTGATCGTCGTGTCGGCTATGCTCGAGCTGGCGACGAACTCGAGATCCTCGGCGAGCGGCGTAGCGACGAGAGCCCTTGGCGCGGCGTCGGCGTCTACGCTCCAAGCGTTGCCGGGCCCGGGATCCTGCCTGTCGACCCAGCCCACGCACGCAAGGCCGGCGTATCCTGCACGCGGGGGCGCATAGTCGGCCTGGTAGCGATCTACAGCCTCGGCGACCGAGGTAGCTTCTCGGAACTCTTCGACCGGAATTTGGCCGGTCCCATCGAGGTAAATAGCGACGATCATATTGTGATCCTGAGCTCGAACGTGCTGCGCTGCGGGTCGGTGCCCGCGTCGTATTCGATGGCGAGGCGGTCAGTTAGGGCTGTGACCGAGGTGGTAAGGGTTGCGGATCCGCTATCAGCCGCGACGGCTATAGTCTCGACCACTACGCCGTTACGCGTCATCTTGAGGGTGGATCCGGCGGCGCCGTCCTCGGTGTTCCAGACCAGGAGATCCGCGGTGCCAGAGACCGGCACAACCCATTCAGTGCGGGGATCTAGGCTCGCGTGATCTCCCGCGTCCGCATTTCCGCCACATCGGGCATAGCGCCCGGTCTGGTCCATCTTGGCGGCCCAGATCAAAAAGTAGAAGGATCCGCCCCCAGTAGACTCGGGCCGGGCGATCACGCCTCCCGCACCGTCTGGCGCGAACACATCGGTGGCGGTCATTTCGGCGGTAGCGAGACTCTCGAGCAGGATCCCGTCGCTCCCACCGAGCTCGTGTGTAGTCGCGTGTAGGGTCGGGGTCTGGGCAGTGGCGAGCAGGCCAGTCAGCCCCGCGACGCTGATCTCGTCGCTCCCGCCGAGCTCGTGTGTGGACGCGTGCAGGGTCGGGGTCTGGGCAGTGGCGAGCAGGCCAGTCAGCCCCGCGACACTGATCTCGTCGCTCCCGCCGGCCTCGTGTGTGGACGCGTGCAGGGTCGGGGTCTGGGCAGTGGCGAGCAGGCCAGTCAGTCCCGCGACACTGATCTCGTCGCTCCCGCCGGCCTCGTGTGTGGTCGCGTGAAGCGGCACGCCTCCCCCGCCTCCTGCGTTGGCGAGCTGCCACGCGGCGGCGGCCTCTTGTAACTCCATCTCCGCGCCCTCGGTCAAATTGAGGATCACGGTGGCGGTGTCGTTGGTGACGGGGCGATTATCCCAGATCACCGTGATTCGGTCCCCTGTAAACAGCGGGATCCCGTACTGAGTCTCCCCGGCGCCCACAAGGGGGATCGGTGCACCGCGGGGCCCACCGGCCGCGTCGATCACCTGGGCGATCGCGTCCCCCGTCCCATCTACGGAGCGGATCGAGAGCGTGGCTATATAGTCGTCCGGCGCATTGCGTGCGCCTTGGGGGCCGCACTTCTCCCAGAGCTCTACCGGATCGATCACGCCTAGATCAGTGATGACCTGATCGGCCTGATTGTAGGCATCGGCGGGGTAGTCGTAGCCGAAGGGGAAGTATTGCCGCGCTACGGTGCGCGGCAGGCCGAGCTCGAGCTCGTTGGCCTGGCTGCGCATGAGCAGCCCCGCGGGGAGCACATCGAGCGTGTCGCCGGTCAGATCGTTGGTGACGGGTAGATATAGGGTCCGACTCATATCATCCCCTTATTAGGTAGCCAGATCCCACGCGGCGATCGCCTTTTGGAGCTGCATTTTATCGCCCTCGGTCAAATTAAGGATCACGGTGGCGCTGTTGTCGGTGACCGGGCCCACGAGCCACGTGAGCGAAATCCGATCGCCTGTGAACAGCGGGATCCCGTAACGGGTAGCGCCCGCGCCGGGGAAGTCGATCGGAGCTCCGCGGGGGCTTCCGCCTGCGTCGAGCACCTGGGCCCGAGCAGTGCCCGTATCGTCGGACGAGCGGATCGAGAGAGTGGCGATAAAATCGTCGGGGGCGTTTAGCGAGCCCACGGGGCCGCACTTCTCCCAGAGCTCTACCGGATCGAGCACGCCGAGATCGGTGATGACCTGATCGACCTGGCTGTAGGCGGTAGTGGGGTAGTCGTAGCCGAAAGGGAAATATTGCCGCGCTACGGTGCGCGGTAGGGTGGTGGCCGGCCCCGCGCGGTTAGCCTGACTGCGCAAAACCAGATTGGGCGGGCCTCCGTCGTCGAGCAGGCCGGTGAGATCGCCTGTCACGGGTAGATAGAGGGTCCGGCTCATGCGGCTATGCGTTCGCTTCCCAAGCCTGGACGGCCGCCGAGAGCTCGGCCACTGACTGATTTCGTGTAGTCGTGTCGCCGTCGGCGGTCGCTATCGGCTCGCTCTCCCCGGTGGCGTCCGGCGCGTATCGGTCGACACCCCAAGCCCACTCGAGCGATGGGCGCTGACTTAGCGCCCACGCGTAGGTGTGGCCAGCCGCGCCGGCTGTGAGGCCTTCCTCGCGCGTGCCCTCCACAAATTGCGCTTCTTCGCCCGTGGCCTCCCCGCCACTGGCGATCGCGGCAAGGATAATACTGTGTAGCTCCTCGACAGAGGGAAAATTCGCGCGCGAAGGATGGATCACCATCGTCCGGTCGGCGAAGCTCTTGGGTAGGCCGAAGTAGGCGAGCGCCTGATTCCAGCCGCCGGGACGGGTGAGCAGCTCGGGTCGTTCGGAATTATCATGATCGGCCACAAGCGAGGGGAGGGCCCAGCCGCGGCGCGCGCCGAGCAGTGTTAGGGGTCCCCCTTGGGTGTATTTGCGTAGGCGGTTCGCGTTGTGCGCCGCGAGCGCGATCGTCCACGGCATATCTTTGAGTGCCGCGACTTCGCCCGAGCTCACCACGCCACTACGCCACGCGAGCTCGGGATCGTCGTCCGACCACTGGCGCTTAATGCCGCCGATGCAATCGTCCCCTGTGCCGCCGATGCACGCGCTCTCATTCCATGCCGTCGTGGGTCGCATGCCTAGCAGCCCGCGCGCAGCATTGGAGAAGGCGTCTGATCCGGCCGCTGGGTTTCCGCGGGCCTCGGTGTAGGCCACAACCCGTACCCATTCCGCGAACCCGGCCCCAAAAATCCCGGCATCCTCGAGCGACTTCGCCATCAGATACGCGGCGGCGTAATTGTCGCGCCGCTGGGCGTTGTTGAGCTTGGCGCCCCGGCCGTCGTGCCATACGATCGCGGCCTGTGGGTCTGGCGTCGAGCTGGGGGTCGAGCTGGGGGTCGAGCTGGGGGTCGAGCTGGGCGTCGAGCTGGGCGTCGAGTTGGGCGTCGAGTTGCCCGATCCGCCCGCCAAGGCTGCGCCACCGAGAAGCAGGAGGACCAGCCCGATCATTGGCTGCGCCTTCCCAGCTTTCGGCCGGCGAATGCCGCACCGCGATTAGAGAGGCTCGGCAACCTCTCCTTGACGCCTGAGAGCGCATTGAGGCCCTCCTCAACTGCTCGCTCTGTGATCTTGTGGACGCCTACCTCGAGGCGCTCGGTGCCGTATAGCGGGGCCTCTACATCGGGCTCTGTAAGCTTGCGGGCGGCAAAGCGCCCCGCGCGGGCAAGTACGCCATGGCGAGCGGGCTGCGCCCTCGTGCCGCGCCGCGCTAGGCCGACCGCGATCGGTGGCGGGCGGTTCGCTCCGACCCTTGGCGTGGGCTCGTCGTCCTCGACGAGCTCGCCCTCGATCACGGTCGCGGCCTCCGGTGGCGAGCTCAAAAGCTCGCTAGCTGCTGGGACACCCGCGAGGAGCTCGCGGGCCTGGGCGATCCACTCGTCGCGGGTCATTGCGAGCCCTCGACGAAGCGCACCGCGCGGGGGTTCCGGTAGCGTAGAGCTCGCCGGGCGGCGGCTGGCATACCCGCGGTACGATCGGGGCGCTGAGGGGTCGCGTTCGGGGTCCTCATGCGCACGCCGGGGGGTAGCGGCGGCTGAATGCGCGGGCCAGCGGCGGGCAGCATGGGCGGCGTTTCGGCCACGCGGGCGAAGATCATGCGCTCGAGGTAGTTCATCGCCGGCGGTTCCCTAATAGGAGCAGGAGGCCAAGCCCAACCCCGACGGCCGCGGCGCCGAACACCTTCTTGACGACTGCCGCCGCGCGTCCGATCGCGGCACCTCCGGCCTCTCCGATCTCAATTACTGCGGCTTCGGTCTGCTCGGCTGCATGGCCGACCTGCGCGCCCCACCCTTCGCCGCCACCAGGATCCTCTTGCGTGACTAGACCTTGAACCTGGTTTATCGCCGCGACCCATCCCGCCGCGATAGCCACAGGGATCCACTCCCACCAAGGCACGTCAGGGTCATCGCCGATCCATGTGATTGGGTGCCACATAGCCCAGACTTGGTTTGTCAGGCTCGAGATCTCCCAGATCAGACCGTAGGGGAGAGGGTTAACCTCGGAGCCCTCCCCTGCCTCGTAATCGATCTTGTCGGGCCAGCCTTGCACAAAAATATGCTCGGCGAGGGTCTGGGTGTACTCGGCGATCTCGATGCCATCGAGCACCGTTTCATCCCCGCCCATAGCCCTCAAGATCCTGATGTAATCGCTCAAGAAGCTTTCCAGATCCTCGACTCGCCGCTCGAGCTCGAGGCGTAGCTGAAGCGACCCCCCGCCTGCCTCCTCGACATCAGCGGCGCGCTCGCGGATCTCCGCTAGCTGCGCGCCGACCGAAAACAAGATGAATCCCAACGTCCAGATCGTGGGATCCGAGTCGAAGATCTTCCGGTAGATCTTCACCACGTCCCCGGGGTTCATGTAGACCCCGACGGGCTCGACCTTGCCGACGCGAGCTCGACGACGCCCGTGCGTGATCTGTTGGGCTCGAGCTCGGCCGCGCCCCCCGCCAGGGACGTAGGAGCGAGACGTGTCGGGGATACGAGGCGCGAAGCGCCGGGCCAGTGCTAGACGGTGGTTCATGGTTTCAGTTCCTTTAGCAGCCCCACGAGCCGCCGGGCGGGCTCGTGGTTGTATGTACGGGGTGATTCCAGACGGCAGGAGGGGGCACAATTACACTGTCGCCATTGCTCCACGAGTCGCCAGCCGTAGAGACGACGCCGAGATCGCGCAGCATCTCGAGGCGGATCGGTGGGAGCCAAAGTTGCGGCCAATGGGTATTGGTGCCCGCGGCGCTGCTGTCGACACCGCCCGCGAGGGTAGTGGTGCGGCGTGGCGAATTGCCGACCATGAGCTCGCTGATGTTGTTGTGATGCCGCGGGAGCATGTTTACGCCGCGTGCATGCGGCCCGAGGCCGAGCTCGCCGCCTACTACATCCGCACTAGTCGCCCCATAGGCGATGTCATTCCAGGGAGAGCAGACAATCAGCGAAAGATAGGCGAGTACCTGCTCGGCCGGGATATCGGCGAGCTGGCGGGCTGCGCCTGCCATCGCATAGGCCGAGGATAGTGCTACGCGCGCAATTCCCAGCATGCTATCCAGCGCGAGGATCGGATCGGTGGGCGCCGCGTCATCGCGGACTAAAAAGAACATCCCAGGAGTAGGCCAGTGCTGGCCGTTCTCGCCCTCGTGGATCAGCGCGGCTTCCCAGGGGTACTGCTCGATCGGCGGGATCGGCACGCGCTCAAAGTCCACGGGTAGACTAAAGGTGGGATCTGGCTCGGGGGACGGCGCGAGGCCTGGCCCATCGCTGGGGGCGCTGGGGGCGGTGGGCTCGGCGGGCTCGGCGGGCTCGGCGGGTATGGTGGCAGAACAAAAGGTGCCGGCGAACCCAAGCACGATCGCCCGCGTGGCGTCTATCGCCTCAGTGGGGTTGGCGAAGTAGCGGAGATCGCCGAGCTCGTCGCGGATATCCTGCCACTCGCTCTCGATAAAGTCCCAGGCCTGGGCGCTTACGCCCGAGTCACCCGCGAAGAGGATCCGGATCGGGACCTCTTGCGGGAGAGGCGGGGCGCATACTGCCGCGATGTTGATCGCGCCCGTATGCACGATATCCCCGATCTCGAGCCCTCCAATGATCGCGCCCTCCTCCGGGCAGAATTGATCGCTAAACAGCTCCGGATCCTCTAAATAGCCCGCCACGATCGCAGTGGCGACCTGCCAGGCATCCTTGACGCTTTGGGGATCCGCGGCGATCGGCGGCCAAAAGGTGGTAGGCCACCAGCGATCGACCAAGCACACGCGCAAGGCCTCCGGTGTAACATCGGCGCCAGCATTGGCGAGCTCGGCGGCGCATACGCAGACCGTAGCCGCGAACTCGCTAGCCTCCTCTTCGGTCTCGGGTATCTCTACGGGCCCGTTTGGCTCCCGCGCCCCATTGCCGTTGCCGTTGCCGTTGCCGTTGCCGCCTCCTGCGGCGGCGGCGGCGAAGGCGAGGCCCAGGCTCAACATCACTAAAACCGTGTTTCCCTTGCGTGCCATAGTGTTATCTCGGAAGCTTTGCGGATGGGTCCGAGCGTCGGCCGTCGGGGTAGACGACGACGGCGTGAAATTCTCCCGGGCTCACGAGCTCGACGACGACGCGAGCATCCTTGCCCTTGTGGATCGCCATGCCTGCTTCATAGGCCGCTGCTCCGGCGCACCCCACACGCTTGAGCGTGCACACATCGTAGGCGCTAGCGAAGGTCTGGCGCTCGGCGAGCCGAGGCAGTTGATAGCGGATCGATCCGCACCCGAGGCAGCACGGGGCCTCTGGATGAAGCTCAAAATATCGGACATTGGCCAACGCCTGGATATTGAGCAGCGACTCGAGGAATTCGCCGAGCTCCTCGTCCGTCAGCCCGAGCTCGGGGGGTAGTGATAGGCCGGCGATCATGGTTCGATCTCCCAAACAGTCGTGTGCACTCCGGCTAGCGCCAGAAGCAGAATTGACGCCCGCGCGGGGCCCGGCACGTCGATCGGTGCACCCGATCCCGGGTTGTCGAGGCCCGGGGCGGCGGGAGCGCGAAACCACTGCCCGATCTGAGCGCCCAGCACCGCGGGATCCTGCGACACCGAGAATCGGCCGGTGGCCGGTGCTGCGGAGTCGGTGAAAAATGCCATACGCGACGAGCCAGCAGGCCGGGGGAACACCAGATCAGCAGCACCGCCCGCGTGGGTAATGATCTGGGTGTGGGTCAGCGGCTGCGCCGCGTTGCGCGGGCTCCCATCAGTGGGGACCGCGTTCGCCTCGACGATCACATCCTCGACCGCCTGGGCCGTGAACCCGGCGAAGCTCGGCACGGCCTTAGCGATCGGGAATTGGGGTTCGTTTCGCAGGTCGTAGGTCAGGATCTCGATCAGTACAGCGGTGCCGTACCATGGGATCGAGAACCCCGCGCCGATGTCCACCACTAGCGTGCGTTGACGATCTGTGCTGTCGCTGAGGGTCAAGCGGCACTTAAGCGAGGTAGTGCGCCCGTCGCTCGATTGGATCTCAGCCTGTGTTAAAGGCGGGAAAACTTGCGGCACGAAGGCGGGCGGGGGCGCCCCGTTGGCTGCGCCTGTGCGCTGGACGCTGCGCGCGTGGACGGTAATCCACCACCACGAGCAGCGCCGTCCGTCGCCGCAATCATGCGCGGCGTTCCGCGTGACCAGCGGGGATGGGTCGGGGTTTAGGATCGGCGTCGTGTAGCCTAGATCCACTACAGGGATTAGCACCGCCTGAAACTGTTCGCGGTTGCCTGCCTTGCAGAAGTGCCCCGCGTGATCTTGGTCTGTGCAGCTCATGGTGAAAATGGGGGCCTAGTCGTAGATGCGCCCGGATGCCTTGCTCGTTGGAGCTCGACCACCCGGGCGTGCGTGCTCGGTTCGTCGAGCTCGTTAGCGGATGCCGTAGCCGATCGTGAACACGGTAATGTCCACGTTGCCGGCAGAGCGCACACGGAAGTCGAGAACGGCCGGGTTATTGCTGTCGGCCATATCCCACGCCAAGCCCATAAAGGGCATTAGCGGATCCCAGCCGCACAAGGGCACGTTCTGGGAGGCGAATTGGCTAGATCCGCGGATCTGAATGTCCACGACCTCACCGTTGAGGACCGGCGTTTGTGTGCCGGTCTCAAAAACGCGGATCGCCATAAGTTGCGCCCAATAGGCGGTAGCAAATGCCGGGATAATGCTCAGGGGGATAAGCCCCGCGTTGCTCTGATTGAGCACGACGGCGCCCGCGTGCGTGACGCAAAGCTCCTTAGCTGCGGCGTTTGCGAACTGCTCGCAGGCCTTGGGTACTTCCGGCAACATCGAGGTGTAACCTCGGACTTTACAGCGGGGGAGTTGGGGTGTTCCGTAATTAGCCATGTCTGGGTTTCCTGTCGGGCGGCCGGGCTGTGCCGGGCGGCCTGGGGTAGTCGGGGCCGCAGATGGGTGCACGAGGGTCGCCGACGACTGGCCGGAGCCGGGCGGGCGATTGGGCGGTGGTGCCGCAACGCGCTTGAGCTCTTTGAGTCGTCGAAAACGGATATCTCGATACATGATCCTTGGTCCCTTGGTTTTTTTGCTCCGACCATTGCAGACCCCGGCCGGGGGGCTGTCGCGCTTCCGCGTAGCTGATAGCTACTCCTCGGCGACTCGAGCTCGTGTCAGGAGAAGTCGGGGTTAGTGCCTGCGACCTTTTGGAAGGCGACGCCATAGGCGTAACTCGAGCCTACGCCAGTGGCGATGCTAAGCAGGAGGTTTGAGGACATTTGCGAGGCTCGATCCTTGCGAGAGCCGAGATAGAAGGCGAGGCCGGCTGAAATGCCAGAGACCCAGATCTCTTTATCGACGCCCCACCACTTGCCGTCGGTATCTGTGGACTTCGCCATATAGAAGCCCATCCCGGCCGCACTGGCGATCGCAACTCCGAAGCCGGTGATCTTGTCGGCCTGCTCGGCGGCGCCTGCCGCCATTGATCGGGCGCGAGCGTTGGCTCGGCGAGCGATGTCGACAACCTCTGTTTTAGTTTTTTCTTTCCAGTCGGTGGCCATTTGAAAATCCTGGGTTCATGCAATCGCAGGCAAACGGAGAACGCTACAAAAAACATACGGAAATATGAGTTTCGCAGCTTTGCAGCTCTAAGCTAGCGAGATTACTGTGTGTTGTATCCTGAAACCAAGACACGTAACGTGTCTTTGCAATGGATACCACGGCCGACCCCACCCATCCCATCCTGATCGAGAACGAATTTCAGGCCTCGAGGGTCACCAAGGAGTGTCCTCCGGTGCTCCGGAATCTGATCGAGTCTCAATCGGAGGGGTTGCGGCGGATCGTGGTCTCGGTCGTCGTCGGCCGAAACGACGCCAATAAGCTGAACGCGATCAGGATCGTCGGAGCAAAACACAACGAGCGCACCGCTAACGAGACGCTCGAATCAGTGATCGATGCCCTCATGCGGATCGTGAGCTCCCACATCGAGGCCGAGGGGCAAGGGGCCACTATGCGGATCGTGTGTCACGTAGTCGACCGAGACGGAAAATCCAGCCGCGGGCAGGGTAAGGATCTGCCCTTCAAGGGCATCTACGACACGCCGAGCGCAACGACCGAGCGCGAGAGCGCAAACCCCGAGCACTATGAAATGCTGCGCTATCTGGCCAGCCAAAACCGGCACACCCTCAACCTAATGGGCGAGTGTCGCCAGCTCGTGACCACGGTGGGGACCGCCTTTAAGGCCTCGGTCGCCTACACCGAGACGGTGGTGGGCAGGCTAGCCGATGCACTGGTCCGCGAGCGAGAGGCGACCGACGCCAAGGCCGAAGCCCAGGCCGACACGATCAAGGCCAGCGGTGAACACGAGATCGAGCTCGCCAAGCTCAAGCAGCGCGGAGAACTGCTTGAGCTCATGTCCCCGCTGATGGGCCAGGCTACCAGCCAGATCGGGGTTAAGGCGGCTGAGGCTTTAGGATCCGGGAAGGCCGGAGCGGCAAAAGCCTCCAACCCGCTCGCTATAGGCTCGCCGCCCACACCAGCGAGCCCGACGAAGACGAAGACGAAGACGAAGACGAAGACGAAGAAGAAGAAGACAACGACGGAAACGACGGAAACGACGAGCGCAGAGGACGCTGAGGACGCGCGGATCGAGGCGCTCAAGGGCGCGCATCCGAATTTATACTCCGTGATCAAACTGCGGCGCAGCCTCACGGACGACCAGGAGCCCAAGGTCCGCGAGGCGCTAGGCGCCGCGGCTTGGGATGCGCTCGAGAAAGCAGCGAGCTCGACGAGCGACGAGGCCGCGATCAGTGCTCTCGTGGTCATGGTCGACGAGGCGCCGAAGGAATCGACCGGGGAGCTGCTCGCCATCCTAGACGGCAAGCAGCAGGGGGTAATTGGTACGCTGCGCTTCGCGGTGATGCAGAGGACGAAGGCGCTCTAGGCGCTCATACGCCGCGCAGGCCTACGCGGCGGACGCCCCGATCGTCAATGATCTGAGCTCCGCACGCGGGACAGCTCGAATCGCCGACGGCCACCTGCACCGAACACGCGGGACACCCCAACGAGGCCGACGACCCCCCACGGAGCCGATCGAGCAGCCCAGCGGCTAGCTCTTGACCGCGGGCGCGGTTGACCACGGCAGCACGCAGATCGGCCGTCTCTCGGCGGATCCCCAGGTCGGCCGGGGTGGACTTGGCGGCCTCTCGCCGACCTTCGCGGGCCATCGCCTCGCGCGCGTCTCTAGCCGCCGTGTCGAGCTCGTATTGTGTTTTGAGTTCGGCGCGGTGAGCCCGATCGGCCACCCGCCCCCGCCACCAATCCATCGTTGGGGAGGTAAACAATTGGCGCACGGTCCAGTAGATCGCCTGCTCCTCGCGGGCCTCGACGACCTCACTACAGCCGCGGATATAGGCCTCGATCTCGTCGCGCGGGACACCTGCGCCCGCTACGCGATCGATAAAATCGATGTTTTCACGAGTGCGCCAAGGTTTAGCTGCCCCTTTAGGCGTAACCCTTCTCATCAAGTCGATTAAGGCGCACCCTACCGATCCCGTGTTGGGGATGAGGGTTAACGATACTGCGCCCGTTTTCACACCCTCACCCTCACGCCTTACCATTTAGCGCCCTCAGTCCTTGAGTGCTCTTGCTGCCCTTGGCGAGATACTCGGAGCGAAACCAGAGAGAGTGTGTGTGTGTGTGACGTGGGGTCAGGCTTTGAGAGTTTCATCGGCAGTGGACTCGCGCGGGCGGTGGCGGTATTCTGCCGGAGCCGACAGAGGCAAGAGAGTCACCAAGAAGGTCGGCCCCCACCATCGGGCCGGCCTTCTTTTTTGGTCCGTCGAGCGTAGGCCGTAGCCGGCCAGCGCGTCAACGGGTCACCTACGGGTGACGCTCGCCGCGGAGTGACGCGGACCCGGCCGCCCCGTGAATGGATACACAGGGCAGCCGCGCAACCGCGGGCCGGCCATGGTCTGGAGAGAACACGGAGCCAGCCACCCAAGAGATTACAGATCCCTCACGAAGTGGACAAGGGGCAAAAAGACCGGCAAGCTATACGCGGAGAGAACATGGACATACCAAGATCACACATACGCCGCGCGCTGGCCGAGTTGACCCGCGCCGTCCACGACTACCGGATCGAGCTCGCCCGCAGCGGACGAGACGCGCCAGACGCCGAGAAGGTACGCGAGGCCGAGCTCGTCAGCGTGTGGCAGGAGGCTAAGATCCTGCTGCGACAGATGCGCGACCAAGACCGGAACGAGGCCGCGCGGGTTCTAGAGCGCACCCCAATCAACGAGCTCAAGGCCCTCCTAGACGTGAAGATCCAACAAGAACGCGATCGGCACGAGCAAAACGATCACCACCTAGGCGGGAAGGTGGGACGATGAGCAGCGACCCGCGACCCGCCGAGCTCGTCCTCGAACTCATCGCCGAGGACCAAGGATCCGCAGAGGCCGGCCGGTTCCGGATCGGGCTCGCCATGGTCCTCACCATGATCGCAGAGATCGCAGAGGATCAGCCCGGAAAGGCGATCCCTGGTCAAATTCTTAATTCATTAGCTGGCGATATTATCGCCGGCAACGAGCGCGGGGTCTCCTTCGTGGGCTCGCACGTCGGCCGGATGATGGCTGTTCGTTTAGTGCCGATGCCGCAATCCATCGACGACGGAGGCGCCAGTGCCTGATCTGATCGTAAAAAAACGGTGGTCGCTGGGCATGATCGACCTCGAGACGCACCACACCGAGGCCGACCTTTTAGAGCTCGCCTGGCCAGGGGGGGCGGCTCCCCATAACTGGGATCTTTCAGCGATGGCGGTAGCGATCGCTGCTGCCCGGGAGATTGAGGCCCTCAAGACAGCGATCGATAATCTCACCGCCCAAGTGAGGGTCCTCGAGCTCTCTCGGTCCACGAAGCCCACGCCTGCCCTGCGAGCGCAAGATATACCCTCAGGGGGAGCATGGACCGGCCTATCCGGGCTGCTCCCGCGGCTTGAGACTGATCCTGAGATCGAGCCGGATAGCGATGAGCTACAGGCCGATTATGAGCGCCGGCTCGCCCGCGTCGAGCGCCTAGCTGTCTCCGGGATCGGTTGGAGCGAGCTTGTGCGCCGCGCTTTGGGGGCAGCTCGGCGAGAGCTCGGCCAAGAATGCTACCCGCGGCCAACACCGCGAGAGCTCCGTGAGCTCGAAAAGTGGATCAACCAAAACGCGACACGCAAGCCCGGGAGCTCGCTGTGAGTGGTGGCCAGCTTGACCTTGAGCTCGAGCACCCCACCGCTGGGATCCCCGTGGTTCCCTACGTCGGC
>Ga0255055_10001928_pt1 | contig 14777 bp, 14 predicted proteins | sample JV7_2_27_MG_FD_188633 | JGI IMG/M metagenome (GOLD analysis project Ga0255055, IMG submission 188633) | Seawater microbial communities from Jervis Inlet, British Columbia, Canada - JV7_2_27 | ecosystem: Environmental > Aquatic > Marine > Inlet | place: Canada: British Columbia | collected... | reverse complement strand
CCGGGACGGTCCGGTGCCAGCCTTTCTCCGCAGGCCTCGTGAAGAGCGCGGTCGGGGGGGCGGGCATTCCCGCAGTGGAAGTGGACGTCCTGGTGGACGAGATGGATACCGAAAACGAGAGCCGGGACGACCAGATGCGGGAGATGTTCCAGAGCGAGGAGTTCCCCCGCATTCACGGAACCGTGAGCGATATTGACGCGGACAGGATCCGGCGGGAGATCGGGAAAGAGGGGGGAGGGAAGGCGTTCTTCGATCTGACGCTTAGGGTACGCGACGTGGAAAGGACCATCCAGGCCGCGGTGACGAACTTGCGGGAAGAGGGGAACCAGGTCGGATTCGACGTGGAATTTCCCGTGTCGCTCAAGGAATTCGGTCTCAAGGCACCGTCGTTTCTCGTGATTTTCCGGGTCCGCGACAAGGTTACCGTCACGGGGAACGTCCTGCTGGAAGTTTCATCCAAGGAGTAGGGCCGCCGCCGGCACGGGCGCCCCGGAGGGATGTTCATGGGAACATGGATCCATCGGATCGATTCGCTTCTCCCGGATTTCTCCTTCACCCAGGAAGAGGCGAGCGCAAAGATGCAGGAGTGGTCCCGGGACGAGCGGGAAAGGCGTCTCGTTCGAGCCATCTATCGAAGTTCCGGCATCGAGCGCCGACACGCAGTCATCAAGGATTACGACGGCGATACCCCCGACAGTTTCTTCCGGGCAGGTCCCGACGGGTCCCTGAGAGGTCCGGGCACCGCGGCCCGGAACGCCATCTTCGCCTCCGAGTCCAGGCGTCTTTCGGTTGCCCTGGCGCGGAAGGTCCTGGACAACTGCCCCGGGATCGGGGCGGGAGACGTAACGCACGTCATCACGGTCTCCTGTACGGGCTTCTACAACCCCGGCCCCGATTACTACATCGTGCGCGACCTCGGGATGTCCCTGGGCACCGAGCGGTACCACCTGGGGTTCATGGGTTGTTACGCTGCCTTTCCGGCCCTGCGGATGGCCGCCCAGTTCTGCGAGGCAAACCAAAGCGCCGTCGTCCTGGTCCAGTGCCTCGAATTGTGTTCCCTGCATGTTCAGTTAAACGGTACGGAGGACACGATCCTTGCCAACTCGCTTTTCTCGGACGGGGCGGCCGCCGCCATCGTCAGTGCAAGGGAGCCGAGGCCCGGTCGCAGTGCGTACCGGATCGACGGGTTCCGTAACACGCTCGTACCCGACGGCGAGCAGGACATGGCCTGGCGCATCGGCGACCACGGCTTCGACATCGCCCTTTCCAGCTACGTTCCCAAGATCATCGGCGCCAACCTCGGGAAGTTCGTGGAGCCGTCTCTTGCCGCCATCGGTACGTCGATTGCCGACGTGGACCTCTGGGCCATCCACCCCGGGGGGAAGTCGATCCTCGACCAGGCCCAGAGGAGCCTTTCCCTGCGGCCGGAACAGGTCCGGGAGTCGCGCGAGGTGCTCCGCAGGTACGGCAACATGAGCAGCGTTTCCATCCTCTTCGTGCTCGCGGAGATCCTGGAGCGGCCGGCCGAGGCCGGCGAGGAAAAGGTCTGCGCCGTCGCTTTCGGCCCCGGCCTGACGGTGGAGATGGCCCTCCTTGCCGCCCTTCGGGCCCCGTCCGGTATTCCGGCCAACCGGGCGGGAAGGGAACATACGGCCGTCAAGGTCTGATCTTCCCGATGGATACGCGGAATCCTTCCCCGCTCACGGTTTGCCAACGAAAGGGGAATGTCCGGAAAAGGGCGGCGTACAGGGAGGAAACGCCATGAGGCTTTCCGTCGCCACGAATTTCGACCCGGCGCTGGTCGAGGCGATGAAAGAATATCCCGTCGTGGAGCTTTTCGGAAAGCTCCGGGAGGACGCCGTCGGCGGGGGCCGGGCGCCGTACCAGCTGGCGCGCGTCTCCCGGAAACGCCTCGCAGACCATGTGCGGCACGCCCGCCTGGCCGGGATCGATTTCAACTATCTCCTCAACGCCTCCTGCCTCGGGAACCGGGAGATGACGAGAGCGGGGCAGAGGGAAATCGAGGAGCTCGCCGGCTGGCTCTGCGAGATCGGCGTCGCCTCGGTGACGGTGTCTTCGCCTTACCTGCTGAAGCTCATCAAGACCCGGTATCCGAAACTCAAGGTCCGCGTTTCGGTCTTCGGGGGGGTAGACAGGGTCCGCAAGGCCCAGATGTGGGAGGAGCTGGGAGCGGACTGCATCGTGCTCGACAGCATCCTGGTCAACCGGGAACTCGGGGCGCTGGAGCGAATCCGAAAAAGCGTTCGGTGCGACCTGGAGCTCCTGGTCAACAACAACTGCCTCTCGGGATGCGCTCTCTCCCCCATGCACATGAACGCGCTGTCGCACGCCGGACAGTCGTGGAACGGGAATCGGGGGTTTTTCATCGACTGGTGCTTCCTCCAGTGCACGGAGATGAAGCTGCGCGACCCGGTCAACTATCTCCGGTCGGAATGGATTCGCCCCGAAGACCTGCACGTCTACGAGGATCTTGGGTACGACCTCTTCAAGATCGCCGAGCGCGACATCCCGACGCCGTTCATGGTCACAAGGGTCCGGGCATACGCCGGGCGGAGGTACGACGGGAACCTCCTCGATCTCATCCAGCCCTATGCCTTCCATGGGGTGAAGGAAAACGACCGGTATTACCGGCGCGGCCCGGGATGGATCCTGCGCTTTCTCCTGCGTCCCTTGCTTGTGAATCCCGCGCGCATGATGCTTCTCAAGCGCGTAGCCGATCTGCGGCACATGACGCGGCCCCTTGCGGGGGAGGCTCCCGTCCATATCGACAACCGGGCCCTCGACGGGTTCCTGGATCGTTTCCGGGAATCCGGTTGCCGCGACGTCGACTGCGGGGAATGCCGGTGGTGCCACGAATTCGTCCCGAAGGCCGTTCGCATCGACGAGGCCCACCGCGCGCAGGTCCTCAAGGCCTACGACGAGTTGTTCCGGGCGCTCCACGACGGGAGCATGTGGAAGTATTTCCCCGAAAGGGACGGCGCGGAAGGTCCGCTTTTCCCACGCCCCTCCCTGGCGGGGGCGGGCGACGAGGGAGACGAGGAAGGGTGATGGCGCGGCTAAAGCCGATGGGCAGGGATACCCTCCGCGTCCCGGAGAGGAAAAAGCTCTACAACGAGCTTCACTTCGCCGAGGCGGCGCCGCGGTACGACACGGCCACGCGCGCCATGTCGCTGTTCCGCGACGAAGCGTGGAAGGCCCGTCTGGTCGGCTCGCTGCCGGAGATCTCAAAGCCTTTGTGCGTGGACATCGCGTGCGGGACGGGCGACGTCTCCGTTCTTCTGGCGCATCGGTATCCGGAAGGCCGGACCGTGGGGCTGGACATCGCAGAGCCGATGCTTGGCATCGCCCGGGAGCGAAATCGCCACCCCAATCTCCGTTTCTTGCGGCAGGACATGTGCGCGATGGAATTCCCGGAAGGGTCCGTCGACATCGTCACGGGAAGCTACGCGCTGCGAAACGCACCGGATCTTACGTGCGCCATAGGCGAGATTCGGCGGATCCTTAAACCCGGCGGCACAGCCGCGTTTCTCGATTTCTCGAAGCCCCGGAGCGGCTTTTTCCGAATCCCCCGATACCTGCTCCTGCGGACGTGGTGCGGCTCCTGGGGGCTGATCCTCCACGGGAACCACGAGATCCACGGGTACATCGCGGCAAGCCTTGCGGCGTTCCCGGACAGGGGGAATCTTCTCGACCTCTTCGCGGAGAGCGGCTTCGCCCTTGTCCTGGCGAAGCGGTTTTTCCTTGGGATAACGGAACTGCTGGTGTTTCGTCGATTGCCCCGGTGAGGCCGGGAAAACGGTATCCGGCAGAGCCCCGGCCCGGGCGCCGGCCCGCACGGGGGGTAGCCCCGTTACTACTTTATTTTCAGTTTCTGCCGCGCCTCGTAGACTTTCCGGGAGGTAAGCTTCTTTCCCCGCTGGGCCTTTACCTCGGCGGCGGTGAACTTCTTGTGTCCCTTGGGCAGGATCTTGTCGTTTCCCCAGCTGGCGAGGACATAGTTCAGCACCGCTGCGATCTCGTCGTCTTTCAGCTTGTCCCCGAGGGCAAGCATCTTCCCCTTGTACTTCTTCCCCCCGATCTCGATCTCGCCCTCGAGACCGAACAGGACCACCTGGATCGGGTAGGTCCGCGAGGCGCTCACCAGCTTCGGTGCGTGCCCGGCGAGGGGCGGGAAGACGCCCGAGATCCCCCCTCCGGTCGACTGGTGGCAACCGAAACACCGTCGATAGACGGCGGCGCCGTCCGCCTCGGCCAGGGCTGTCCCGGCCAGGGCACACGAAAGAACAATCCCTGCTATCAGCATCCAGATCTTGCGCATGGCAGCCTCCGTACCCCCGGATCGAGTCGGGGTGTCTGTGGGGATGATAGTTGAAGATACCGTCTCCGGGAATCGGATGGCAAGAAAAACCCCGGAACGAGGGACTCCCGGGCTCCGCTTTCGGGCGGGGCCGATTGCGCTTTTCGGGAATAGTTCCCGTGATATTTTGGGATAAAATGGTGAGGGTCATCGTTCTTTCCTTGAAAATCACCGTGAGCGGGTGAGCGGGATGGAGGGGAAGCGTAATCGGGCCGGGACGGGCGACGGAGGGCGGATCGACAGCGCAATCGCTGCCGAAACCTTCCGGGCGCTGATCCACGACGCCCCGCTCTCCATCGTGGCCTTCGACGCTTCGGGGAACATCCAGCTGTGGAACCCGGCCGCCGAACGGATGTTCGGCTGGACCGAGGAGGAGGCCCTCGGCAAACCCCATCCGATCGTGCCCGAGGAGAAGCAGGAAGAGTTCCGCGCCCTCCGGGAGATGGCGCTGCAGGGGAAGACGTTCACCGGGATCCCGCTTCGCCGCCGCCGGAAGGACGGGTCGCCCATCGATATCAGCGTCTCCACCTCCCCCTTACGCGCCGCCGACGGGACCATCACCGGCATCATGTCCATCATCACCGACGTCACCGAGCGGAAAAAATCGGAGGAGACCCTCCTGCGCCTCGCGACGGCCGTGGAGCAGGCCGCGGAAGTCATCGTGATCACCGACGCCGCCGGCGCCATCGAGTACGTCAATCCCGCTTTCGAGCGCATCACCGGCTACCACCGTGACGAGGTTCTCGGGAAGAACCCCCGGTTTATGAAGAGCGGCATGCAGGACCACTCGTTCTACGAGGAGTTGTGGAAAACCCTGACAAGAGGCGACGTCTGGTCGGGCGTCTTCCAGAACCTGCGGAAAGACGGGACCCTTTACGAGGAAGAGGCGGTCATCTCCCCCGTGCGGGACGCAGGCGGAGAAGTGATCAACTACGTGGCGGTCAAGCGGGATGTGACGAACGAACGGCGGGTGGAGGAACAGCTTCGCCAGGCGCAGAAGATGGAGGCGGTCGGCAGGCTGGCGGGGGGGATCGCCCACGATTTCAACAACCTGCTGACGGCCATCACCGGATATACCGATCTGCTGCTGATGGATCTCCCCAAGGGCGAGCCGGCACACCGGGAGGTGCTGGAAATCCGGAAAGCGGGCGACCGGGCCGCGTCGCTTACGCGCCAGCTCCTGGCGTTCAGCCGCCGCCAGGTCCTCCAGCCGAAGGTGCTGGACCTGAACCAGGTGGTGGCGGACATGGAGAAACTGCTCCGCCGCCTGATCGGGGAGAACATCGAGCTTGTCACCTCCCTTGCGGACGACCTCGGCCACGTGAAGGCCGACCCGGGGCAGATCGAGCAGGTCATCGTGAACCTGGCCGTCAACGCGCGGGACGCGATGCCGAACGGGGGGAGGCTCATCCTCGAGACGTCAAAAATGGAAATCGACGAGAGCTATGTCAGCCAACACGACCCCGTCCAGCCCGGATCCTATGTGATCCTGGCGGTCACCGACACGGGAGTCGGCATGGACGAGCCTACGATGTCCCGCCTTTTCGAGCCGTTCTTCACGACCAAGGAGGTGGGGAAGGGGACGGGTCTCGGGCTTGCGACCGTCTACGGCATCGTGAAGCAGAGCGGCGGGTACATCTGGGCGTACAGCGAGGTGGGACGCGGAACGACGTTCAAGGTCCTTCTTCCGGGCGAGGAGGAGGTCGCCGAATTGGCGGAGAAGGAGGTTGCCTACCTGTACCCGTCCGGCGGGGAGGAAACCGTCCTCGTGGTGGAGGACGAGAAACTGGTGCGGGATCTGGTTCGCGAGATCCTCTCCCAGCACGGATACGACGTCCTGGAAGCGAGCCGGGGAACGGAGGCCCTCGAGGTGAGCGGGCTGCACAAGGGGCCGATCCACATCCTGATTTCCGACGTCGTGATGCCCGGGATGACCGGTCCCGAACTGGCACGGCGGCTGACCGCCCTTCGACCCGAGATGGGCGTCCTCTTCATGTCCGGGTACACGGACGACGCCATCCTGCACCACGGGGTCTTCGAGCACGGGGCGGAATTTCTCCAGAAACCCTTCAAGGCGAGCGACCTGGGCGCCAAGGTGCGCAAGGTCCTGGACGGGCATTCGCACGAAACCGGGTGAGTCGCCTTCCCTGCCGGTCCGCCCGGTCAGAACTCCTTGAGCGCCGCGATCAGTTCGAGGATCGCCTTCTTCCCGTCGCCGAACAGCATGAGTGTGTTGTCCGCTGCAAACAGCGGGTTGGGGATTCCTGCGAACCCGGGGCTTAAGGAACGTTTGACCACCACCACGGTGCGGGCCATGTCCACGTCGAGGATCGGCATCCCTGCGATCGGGCTGTCCGGATCGGTGCGCGCCAGCGGGTTCACCACGTCGTTGGCCCCGATCACGAGGGCGATGTCGGTCTGCGGGAAGCCGGAATTGGCCTCGTCCATCTCCTTCAGCCTGTCGTACGGGATGTTCGCCTCCGCGAGGAGGACGTTCATGTGTCCCGGCATCCGCCCCGCCACCGGGTGGATCGCGAACTCCACCTCGCACCCCCGCGATGCGAGGAGATTGGAAAGGTCGCGCACGGCGTGCTGCGCCTGCGATACGGCCAACCCGTACCCGGGGACGATGACGGCGCGACGCGCAGTGTCGAACACCATCGCCACTTCCTCGGGCGAGGCCGACTTGACCTTCCCCTCGTAGATATCGGCTCCCGACGCCGTGGGCGCCGTCCCCACCGTCCCCCCGATGCCGAACAGGACGTTGCCCAGGGACCGGTTCATCGCCTTGCACATGATCTTCGTGAGGATGATCCCGGACGCCCCGACGAGCGACCCTGCGATGATAAGGACGTTGTTATTCAGCACGAACCCCGTGGCCGCACCCGCCAGCCCCGAATAGGAGTTCAGCAGGGCGATCACGACGGGCATGTCGGCCCCCCCGATGGGGATCACGAGGAGCACCCCCAGGACCGAGGCGACCCCCACGAGCGCGAGGTAGCGCACGGGATCGTCCGGGGCCGCCACGAGCCACCCCCCCAGGACCACACAGGCCAGGCCGATGGCGGCGTTGACCGCCTGTTGCCCCCGGAAGACCACCGCATTCTCGGTTACAAGCCCCTGGAGCTTGCCGAAGGCCACGAGACTTCCCCAGAAAGTGACCGCGCCGATGATCCCGGTTGCGGCGACGGCGACCAGGAACCGGGCGGAGGGGGGAGCTCCCACGGAGATCGTCTCCAGGAGGCTTGCGCCGGCCACCAGCACGGAGGCGCCTCCCCCGAACCCGTTGAACAGGGCGACCATCTGGGGCATGGCCGTCATCGGCACCTTCACGGCGAAGACGGCGCCGACGGCGGACCCGCAAAGAATGCCCGCGAGGATGACCTCGAAGCTTACGATCTGGCGGTTGAGAAGCGTTACCGACACCGCGAGGAGCATCCCCAGAGCCCCGAGGAGATTTCCCCGCACCGCGGTTCGCGGGTGCGAAAGCCCCTTCAGGCAGAAGACGAACAGGGCCGACGCCGTAAGGTAGGAGAGGTTGATCAGGGCGGCGCTCACCGGTCCTCCTTCTTCCGGAACATCCCGAGCATCCGGTGGGTGACGAGGAACCCTCCCACGACGTTGATGGTGGCGAAGACCACCGCGACGAAACCGAAGATCGTCGTGAGCATGGTGTGCTGGTGCCCGGCGGAAAGCAGGGCGCCGACCAGGGTGATCCCCGAGATGGCGTTCGATCCCGACATGAGCGGCGTGTGGAGCGTCGGCGGCACCTTGGTGATCACCTCGAACCCCACGAAGATGGCCAGGACGAAGATCGTAAGGCTTGCGATCAATCCCTCCATCAGGAACTCCTTTCCCGTGACACGGGTTTAAGCGGGGAGCCCGAGGGCCGCCCGCACCCACGGGTGGACCACGTCGCCCCCGTGCGCCACGAGCGTTTCCCGGGTGATCTCGTCCCCGGAGTCGAGGAGGAGATTCCCGTCCTTTACGAGGTGCAGAAGAAAGGCGGAAGCGTTTTTCGCGTACATCTGGCTTGCGTGGTGCGGCACGGTCGCGGGGAGGTTCACGGGGCCCAGGATGGTCACGCCGTGCACGACGACGGTCTCGCCGGCGCGCGTGGGTTCGCAGTTTCCCCCCTGTTCCGCCGCGAGGTCCACGATCACCGACCCGGGTCCCATGCCGGCCACCATCTCCCCGGTGATGAGCAGGGGAGCCTTCTTCCCGGGGACCTGGGCGGTGGTGATCACGACGTTGCTCCCGGCTACGACGCGGGACATCGTCTCCCGCTGCCGCCTGTAGAAATCCTCGTCCATCGCCTTGGCGTAGCCGCCCTCCCCCTCGACGCTTTCGCCTCGGAGTGGAAGCTCCACGAACTTCGCCCCCAGGCTCTCCACCTGTTCCTTGGCCGCAGCGCGGACGTCGTAGGCTTCCACAACGGCACCAAGCCGTCTTGCCGTGGCGATTGCCGTCAGTCCCATCACGCCTGCCCCGACGATGAAAACGCGGGCGGGGGAAACGGTCCCCGCGGCGGTCATGAGAAGGGGGAACATCCGGGGAAGTTCCGCGGCCGCGAGCAGCACCGCCTTGTACCCCGCCACGGTGGACATCGACGAGAGGACGTCCATCGACTGGGCCCGGGTAATCCGCGGCAGGAGTTCCAGGGAGAAGACGGTGACGCCGCTTTCGGCCAATTCCCTGATGGCTTCCGGGGAGGAAAGAGGACGGCAGAGCGTGATCACGGCCTGGCCGGCCCGATACAGAGCGGCGTCGGCCCTGCCCGCCACGGGGTTGGCGCCGAGAGCGCGCACGTGGAGTATGAGGCCGGCCGATCCGAACAGATCGGCCCGGGAAGGGGCGATTTTCCCACCCTTTTCCTCGTAGGCGGAGTCCGGGAACCCCGCAGCGATCCCGGCACCCGATTCCAGGATGACTTGGATACCCGCATTGGAAAGTGTCGGAAGAACGCCCGGGACGAGGGCGACCCGACGTTCTCCGGGGAATGTCTCTTTGGGGACTCCGATGATCAAGGAAGCACCAGCCCGGTTAAGGAATTGCCCGTGCACGGGGTTTTTTTAACTTCGCGTTTCTTTACGCCTATACCGTTTGATGTAGGTTTATGGGAAAAAGCGTCATGATTCCCTCAATTCACCGGGGAAAAGTCCGGTTCCCCCCTGATAAAGGGTTCCCCGGAGGGAGTTTTTCCCGGATAATCTATGATTTATAAGGGTTGTTTGCCGTTCCCGAGGCCGGACGGAGATGGAGGGGGATGGAGTGGGGATGCGCGCAGGGGGGCGGAAGGCGGGAGACCTCCGGGAGATCCGTGTTACGGCGGGGGTACAGAAGCACGCCGAGGGATCAGTGCTCTTCGAACTGGGGGAGACGAAGATGGTTTGCGCCGCGTCGGTCGAGGATCGCGTTCCACCGTTCCTTCGGGGAACCGGAAAGGGTTGGGTTACCGCCGAATACGCGATGTTGCCGCGGGCGACGACGACGAGGAGCCAGCGGGAGGGACGCACGGGAAAGGTCCAGGGCCGAACGCAGGAGATCCAGAGGTTGATCGGCAGGTCTCTTCGCGCCGTGGTGGACCAGGGACTCCTGGGCGAAAGAACGATCACCGTGGACTGCGACGTTCTCCAGGCGGACGGCGGGACCCGCACCGCCTCGATCAACGGGGCGTGGATCGCGCTGTGGCAGGCCTGCTCCCGGCTGGCCGACAACGGGGTGATTCCGGAAAACCCCGTCCGGGAGCCGGTGGCGGCGGTCAGCGTGGGGATGCTTGGAGGAAGGGTCCTGGTCGACCTCGACTACGCCGAGGATTCGAACGCACAGGTCGACATGAACGTCGTCATGACCGGGAGCGGGAGCCTGATCGAGGTGCAGGGGACCGCCGAGGGGAAGCCGTTCACGCGGAGCCAGCTGGACCGGATGCTCGAGGCTGCTGTGCGTGCCGGAAGACGGATCATCCGGATCCAGAAACAGTGGAAGGAGGGTGGCCGATGAAGCTTTTGATCGCGACCCGGAACCGCGGGAAGGCGACCGAGATCCGGGCGCTGCTCGGGTTGGGGCTGCAGAAAAACGTCGAGGTCCTGACGCTTCCCGACCTGCAGACAGCTTCGGATCTGCGAGAAGGGGGGAAGACCTTTGCGGAGAACGCGAGGAATAAGGCGCTCCATTATGCGAAGGAGCACAAGATCCTGTGCATCGCAGACGACTCCGGCCTGTCGGTGGAAGCGCTTGGCGGCCGGCCGGGCGTCCTGTCCGCCCGGTACGCGGGCGCCCAGGCGACCGACGAGAAGAACATCGCACTGCTTCTCGAGGAACTTTCCCCAAGTCCAAAGCCCTGGAGCGCGGCGTTTCTCTGCGTGGCGGCTGCTGCCCTTCCCGGCCGGGTGATCGCGGAGGCCACCGGACGCGTAGACGGCGAGATCGTATCCACCCCGCGCGGGGAGAGCGGGTTCGGGTACGACCCGGTCTTCCGGGTCAAGGGTTCGCCGAAGACGATGGCGGAGCATACCACCGAGGAGAAGAACAGGATCAGCCACCGGGGGCAGGCGATACGGATCCTCATCGAGGAGTTGCGAAGCAGCGGGATGTTCGGGTAGGGGAGTATTTCCCTGCTATGGATGGCGATTCGCCATCAATTGTTGTTCCCATGCCCCCCGGTTCCCCCTATAATCCATGAAATGCTTTTGTAGCGTCGGGACGTAGCGCAGTCTGGTAGCGCACTTGCCTTGGGAGCAAGGGGTCGCCGGTTCAAGTCCGGCCGTCCCGACCAGTAAAATCAAGGGGTTGCGGGTTTTCACTCGTGACCCTTTCTCTTTTGGTGCCCGATTGGTGCCCGATTGAATCCTCTTTCAGTCCCCTGAAGCGTCGCGGAGAGCATCTCGACCGCCTCGCGTTTATGCTCCGGCGTTAGGTGACTGTACCTCTCCGTCATCGCCGCCGTTTTGTGTCCGAGTATCTCGCCGACCGTCTTGAACGGGACTCCCACCATAATCATATGACTCGCCGCCGTGTGCCGAAGATCGTGGAACCGGAAGTTCTCGATCCCCGCCCTCGCGCAAGCGTTCTCGAACGCCGTCCGCACGTCGTGGAAGGGTTTCCCCGGAATACCGACCTGATTTCTCTTTCCTACCTTCGCCTCGCCCGTGAAAACGTAGTCCGTCCCGAGACGGCGGGGGAGTGCGGCAAGCGTCGCCCGGAGACGGCTTGACATCGGGACGTGACGCGACTTCCCGTTCTTCGTTTCCGGCAGGAAGATCGTCATGTTCTTCATGTCCACGTCGGACCATTTCATGGAGAGGATTTCCCCGCGACGCATCCCTGTCTCAAGAGCGCAAATCAGGATCGGGCGCAGATGCCGGGACGCCGCGTCGAGGAGTTTCCCGACTTCCTCGATCGACAGGAACCGCATCCGCCCCTTCGTCTCCGGCAGGAGTTTCACCGCCGCCGCCGGGTTCTTCTCGAGAAGACCCCACGCGACCGCCTTGCTCATCATCCCTCTCAGCATCTTCAGTTCATGGTTCAGGGTCGAGGCTGACCGGGGTGTCTTGTTCCTGGTCGGCGTGTCCTTCCTGACGGAGCGGAACCTTTCGACGTCATGCTCCGTAATCGTGGAGATGAGCCGCCCCATAAAATGCTCCACGATGGGGCGGGAGTGAACGCGATACCCCTCGGCGGACTTCTTTACCTTCGCCCACTCAAGGAACTTCTCCGCAAGTTCCTCGACGGTGATGGAAGGGTATTCTTTCCGGTCGAAAAACCGTCCCTCCCTGATCTCGCCGAGTTTTTTCCCGAGTGCCGCTTCCGCTTCCCTCCGGTTCGGACCGACCATCTCCCTGTATCGCTTCGGCCCGGCGTAGTAGTCGATGAAGAAATTCTTCCCTTTTTTTCTGACGCCCATCTACTTCACCTCCTTCTTCGGCTTCCACTCCCGTGCCAACCGCTCTGCCTCGGCGATCTGGGCGGGGGTCATCTTGGAAGCAACAAAATCTCTGTTTTTTACGGCCTGCTCCCCCTCTGATTCCGTGAACCGCGAAACCGCGAGGTTGACCCACATATGCGCCAGAATGTGGTCCTGCGGGACGCCTTGGCCGTTATAGTACATGCCGCCGAGGTCAGACTGGGCTTCGGGGAATCCCTGCTCTGCCGCCCTTCGGTACCACTTCACCGCCTCCGCGTAGTCCTGCGGGACGCCTTGGCCGTTGGCGTACTTGAAGCCGAGGTTGTACTGGGCTTCGGGGATTCCCTGCTCTGCGGCTTTCCGATACCACTTCGCCGCCTCCTTGTAGTCCTGTGGAACGCCTTGACCATTGGCGTACATGTCGGCGAAGTTGTACTGGGCTTCGGGGATTCCCTGCTCGGCGGCCTTTCGGTACCACTTCGCCGCCTCCTTGTAGTCCTGTGGAACGCCTTGGCCATTGGCGTACATGACGCTGATGAGTAACTGGGCATTGGCATTTCCCTTCTCTGCCGCCTTTCGGTACCATTTCACCGCCTCGGCGTAGTTCTGCGGCACACCCAGACCTTCTTGGTATATGATGCCGAGGTTGTTCTGGGCGCCGGCATTTCCCTGCTCTGCCAATGGCTTGATAAGTCGATACGCTGTCGCGTAGTCGCCCCGATTAAAGGCGGCAGATGCATCCTCGAATTGTCCCGAATACGCTGTAACAGCCAATGATGCAGAGAACAGGAGGGTGAGCAAAACGAACGTCTGATAGCGATACATCCCTTTGCGCCCCCGCACCTTGACGCCCATCTTCAGCCCTCCTTCCCCTTGCGCCGCTTCCCCTTCTGCTCTCGCTCCTTCAGATACTGCTCGATCGCCCGAATGAGCCATTGGCGAAACGAGAGGTCTTCGTCCACGAGTGCGTGGAGCAACCGCTTCCGAAGTTCGTCCGGGACGTCCGCGTTCAGCCTCACCATTGTTTCCGCCTCCTCCGGTTGGTTTGCCCGTTCAGATATAGTGTAATGGTGCAAACGTGTAAAGTCAACACCCCTCGATCCTAACGACAGGACCGCCCCCCGGTCCCGCCGGGGTGTCCTGACTCTTGGCCATGTTAAAAGGTCCCGCCACGCGCCGGGAGCGTTCGCGGGCCGGTAGAAGTTCGGTGGAAGTGAACGTGCCTCGTCCTCGACAAAGGGGGTGCTCACCCCCTCCCCTCATGTAATATTTCACCTTCCCCAATCAAGCATCTTTCCTTCGTGGGGTTCGATGATATTATTTTCCGGTATATGGGAGGATTTTATGATGGATAAACGAGTGGAAACGGATAGTCAAAATAGTTCGAGGTTTTATCTTTCTCAAGTGAATCTCCACGAAGCATGGATTGTTTTCAAGGAGGTTTTTTATACATATGGGTCTTTTATCATAGTGTTGATAATATTTTGGTTGGTAGACTTATTCGTTCCTCCCATACTCCCTGAAGGAACATCAAAAACAATATCGAGCATCTTGAGTTGGATTTGGCTTCCCATTTTGATCATGGCATTTTGGGCCGATTACGGAGGGCAACAGGTTACCATCCCAAAATTTTCCAAGAAACACTTTCTGCTCATTTCAATTGCCGTGTGCGGATGGTATTTGTTGGATTATTTGCCACGGCGGATTCAGTTCCTTGTCATTCTTATTGTTTTTTTTGTTGGTACGAATTACGTGGCTCTTGAGAGATTAGGAAAGGAAAAATACGAAAAAGGCGTAGAACCCTCCGACACCTTCAACTATCCAATATAGTTCAATACCCCCCATAGTGTGAGATTATTCCTTTTCCTTCACCCCGAAGATATACCGACCGAGAAACGCCCTCCATTGCCGATTCGATACTCTCCCCATCATCCCGTTCATCATCGTCAGGCAACGGACGCCGTTGATCTCGGCGAGGAAGCGAAAAGGAAGGCCGCTTCGCTACTGCATTTCCCATATTCAAGGGGGGGGTGAAGGAAATCCAATAGAGCGAACGCTTGTCGCTCCCCCTCATCCCTTCCTATCTTTCTTGCCGAGAGGTACAGTTCATTCATCGACCTTGATGTAGTCCCTCCTGCGTATCGACAGTTCTTCATCCCGTAAACCTCCAACCGGGGAGAGGCTATGAAGGCTTCGGTATCGTCACGATCCGCCACATCCACCTTGGGACCACCATTCGACAAGGCGTCCCCTCTTTTCAAGGGTATCAGCAAGACCCACGCTATACGGAAACGGCCAATAACAACTTATCCCGAAACGGCCAATATCAAAACCGCATCCATCTATTAAACTGTTAGGCGGATATACTAAATATCTTAACCAATCTCGTCAGGAGGTATCATGAATCAAAATAAAGCACTATGGGAAAAAGGCGATTTCACACGCATTGCCGATACTATGCGAGAGAGTGGAGAAGCACTTGTCAAAAACATCGGC
>Ga0255055_10001927_pt1 | contig 14783 bp, 10 predicted proteins | sample JV7_2_27_MG_FD_188633 | JGI IMG/M metagenome (GOLD analysis project Ga0255055, IMG submission 188633) | Seawater microbial communities from Jervis Inlet, British Columbia, Canada - JV7_2_27 | ecosystem: Environmental > Aquatic > Marine > Inlet | place: Canada: British Columbia | collected... | reverse complement strand
TTAAGCCAATTTGTTGAATTTACATTAATTTTAATACAATCGCAGGGGAAATGGTGTCGCATGCAGCAGGCGCTTTTACTCAGCGTGTAAAATCCGATTTGACAGGTGATGGTTTTTTAATATTAGATTGAATTCAGGGGTTTTGGCTTGACACTATACCACAATGTAGGATATAAAAACGGAGGCGTAAGGAAGCCGGCCACCGTAAGGCGCCGGGAGGTGTTCCAGCCTTTCCATACTTCCTTGCGCTTTTTTATGGATACAACTTCACCGCTGAAGTGTCAACATCTTCTTGATTTATTAAAGCGGTATTATCAGGGTTGTCTGACGCATTTGCTTCTAAATCATGGAGTAAAAGCAGAAATTGTCCATAATAAGCTTCCCAGTTATCCCAGGCACTGAAATCATAAATTTGATGTGTCTTTTGAAGATCAACCAACCATTTTTTCTCACCATCCAGGCAACTGTCGTCAAGTCGAACAGGAAATAAAACCGATCGATTTCGATTGTGCTCTTCCTCCAGGGCAGCCTCAACCTCTTGTTGGATCCATGCGCTTTCAATTGAAAATTCTGATAACACGATCAGCAGTTTTTCGTGGATTCGAATCTGCTGGTTAACCCGCTGTCGGGATTCGTCACCCATTTTCATTTCTTCCGGGGCAAACCAACACCGAACCCCTTCCTTTTGCAAATCCGCGTTCAGTTTTTCTATAAAATTCCGATCCTTACCGGAATAACTGATAAAACAGCTATTGCCTTCAAATGCCTTGGTGTTCAAATATCCTGTATATGTGATAAAATGTTCCGGCACACCGGCGCCTCTAAGGAATTCTACCGGTATCTTGCCTTCTGATCGATAGATGGTATCGATTCCGATCGTTGAAGGTCCGAAGTGCTTAACTTTCTCAAGTCCTTGGGTATGACTCAAATCATTGTCTCCAAAACAGCTCCAGGCGACAAAGGCTTCACTTAAGTTTGAGCGCTTCAATTCAGCTTTGCTCAAATTTGCTTCAATTAGATTGGCCCCGCTTAGATCGGCACCATCGAATTTGGCCTTTATCAGGTATGCCCATCTGAAATCAGCTCTGCGGATATCGGATTCACTGAGATCCACGCTGGCCAGATCCGAGCGGATAAAAATGGCCTTTCTGAGATCGGCCTTGCTTAGATTGGCGCCACACAGATAGGTTTCACTGAGATTGGCCTCACTGAGGCTGGCCAGATTAAAATTGGTCCGGCTGAGAATGGCCCGTCTAAGGTCCGCCCGGTTGAGATTGGCAGCTCTCATGTTCGCTGCGGTTAAATCTGCCCATCGCAAATCGGTTTCGCTCAGATTGGCTCCTTTGAGGCTTGCTTTGCTTAGCTTCGCACCCGCCAGATCCGGCTCAGCACCAGGGTTTTTTTGCCGCCATTCATTCCATACCCGGACACCTTGCTTGAGAACATCAAGATGCTGGGGAATCGCCATGTCTTTCCTTTCGTTTCATGCTGTTGAATATCGTTTTTCAAGTTATTGAAATCTTGATTGACGAATCTAAATGGGTATATCGGCATCTGATAGAGATTTCTTAAATCGGGCAACTATTCTTATGGAAATCTATATAACCCCTTAAAAATATGTAAAATCCTACCCATTTTTATTTAGTTTAATTCCCAAACGCCTGAGTGAAAATTTTTTCCCTGGAACCGCAACTATTTATGATTGCAGCAGATACAACTGCCTGGAATACTGGCATGATTTCTGCATTTTTAGTTAGAGAAGGCGTAGAGATTGAAATCAGGGGGTTGGAATCAATCGAATATCTTTTTCGCGTTATGCGTTCTCAGCGATGCGTCATTCATACAACATCACTTCAACGCTTAAGGTGGGAAAATGGAGGCAAAAAAAATAAATCAGGAGGAAATAACTGTTTTAGATCTCGAACCTGCGATCATTAATGAGGAAAGACCCTTTATTCTTTTAGAAAACAGGCCGCAGAAAAAAATCGATGAAACCATCAGCACACCGCATCAATATGTCAGCCGCTACCACTACGAAACCAAAGACTTAGGCAGCTTCCTGGAGTTGTGTCCACATTGCCGGAAACCCTCGATCACCTCACTTCGCAGAACTGTAGTTGACACGGCCATAAAGTATTTAAATGAAAAAGAGGATCGCAGAGAAAATCGGGCCAACCGAAAACGAGTCGCTATTTCGATTGCAAGCCTGATAGGGATCGCAGGCGCTGTCTATTATTTGTTTTTTCATCTGATGTCCGGTTTCAGACTGTAACCCGCAAGCGAACGCCTTCTTATTCTGCCTGTTTTTCTGCTCTTTTATCCGGCTGATGAAAATACAGATATCTGAAAATGCCCTCGGGGCCGTGGCAGTCAATACATACAGTGTTATAACTTGCCGTCCTTAAAAATTTAGCTGTGCTACCCTTGTTCTTCGAATTTTTGTTGATGCCCTTTTTATTGAAGGCCAAACTCCATTGATGCGCATTATGACAGGAAGGGCAGGAAATATTACCTGCATTTACCTCCCTGCCATGGTTGTCAAATATATGCGTATAATTTCCACCTTTTTTATTAAACCGTATAATATTGTTGATTAATTTGCCGCCGGGGTGAACTGCGATAAGTGGAACTTTATTTTCGGCGAGGTTGCCCTTGGAATGGCAGCTTTTACATAATACATTCATCATGTTTTCACCCGCTTTAACCGGGCCATATGATCTGGCCCAGAGTTTCAGCGCGTTGGGAGCATTGTGGACCAGGTGGCATGCCCCGCAGGGTCCTGAGAGTTTTACCGTTTGGCTCAGTAAATTCCTAGCCTTGGGAGCCGATACCCTCAGATCGTGGACCGTTCCGTCAACAAATGCTTCATCCGGGTGACAGATTTTACATAAGTCTGATGACGGAAAATTCGCTTTTCTTAAAAAACTATTGGTAGTGTCTCCTTCTATATTTATAGTTGGCTCATTTAATTTTGACCTGGAGTTTTTCGGATCCCACGAATGCGGCTCGTGGCAGGTGATGCAAACAATTTTATCATCCGTTGTTTTATTTCCATCGCTATCATATAAAGGCAGGTTTTTAAGGGCTTGTTCCGCGGTTTCAGTGATATTCAAATTCTTGAGAGTTACATCCACCGGGTGGTAATTATCACCGATAAGCTTTGCTTTGGCTGCCCCGCTTTGGTTGTGACAGCCGCTGCATAATTGGGTGACATAATCTTTTTTTCCTGACAGAAGTTTAGCCCAGAGCCTTTCACCGCTTGCGTTATGGGGTATGTGACATGCCCCGCAAGGACCGGAAACAGCCGCGGTTAATCCGCTTATGTTTTTCTCCTGCGGTGCGGTGACCTGCAGATTATGATCGGATGTGCCCACCTGTTTTTTATCGACATGACATGCTAAACACAGAGTTGATGAAAACCTATTGGATATCCTTAAAAAACTGTTAGAAGCGTCACCCTCAATGTTTTTGCCGCTCCATTTATTTGAAGGATTTGAATCCCATTGATGAACATTATGGCAGGTAAAGCACTGTACGCTGCCGTCAAGCGTTTTGGTGGTGTCTTCCAGAAATAAGGGCAGTTCACTTGGTATGGCTTTCTGCGAAATAGGCTTAACATTCACCGGGTGGGAGTGCTTGCCGATCCGTTTTGTCGGGATACCTGTGTTTTCGCCATGGCAGCCAAGACACATCTGGGTCGCAACGTTTCCCGGTTTAAGCTGTCTGGCCCACAGCTTTTGGCCAGCCGCATTATGAGGTATGTGGCATACCCCGCATGGACCTGCAACATCGGCGCTAAGGCCAATTATGTTTTTTTCTTCCGGGAACGTTATTTTAAGGTTATGTTCAGATGTGAGGATCTGTTTTTTATCGCTATGACATGCCAAACACATCCTTGAGAATCGATTGGAAATCCTCAAAAAACTGTTGGATGAATCGCCCTCGATGTATTTTCCACCTTTATTGGTGGGCGAATTGGGATCCCATCTATGAACTTCATGGCAGGTAAGACATTGGATCCTGCCGGCAGAATCTCGGGTGGCATTCGATAAATATAAAGGCAATTCACTCGGGATCGCAATTTTAGAATCGGCTTTAACATTAATAGGATGGGAGTGTTTACCGATACGCTTTATTTTGGAAGCAGTTTCTTCACCGTGGCATGAAATACACATCTGGGATGCTTGGTTGCCGGGCGCAAGTCGTCTTGCCCACAGCCTTTTCCCGACACCCTGATGAGGAATATGGCATGCTCCGCAGGGACCCGATTCAGATGGAAGCTGCTGCTTTATGTTTTTTAAATCCGGCCGGGTTATCCGCAAATCATGCTTGGCATTGATCATGCCTTTGTTGTTCTCGTGACAAATAAGACATAGTGTCGAATTGTTATATGGTGACACCATGGCCCGCTGGCCATGGGCGTTGTGACAGGTTTGACAAATGATTTCCTGGGAGGGGCCGAACTTCGATCCTATTTTGACAGCTTCAAGGCGAGGAAAATTATTTGATTTCTTAAAAACCGGATGATTTGAATGTCCCTGCCTGTTCGTCTTGCCCTGATGACAGGCGATACACATCTGAGATCTTTGGTTGTCCATGCGCATGAAGGGCGTGCTGCCCACCTCTGCTCTGTCTTCGAAATCGTGAAGGGTGTGACAGGTACCGCAATACATCTGATTATTGCTGTCCAGCCGAAAAATTTCCGGCAGATCAAGCCGGTCCGGAACTTCTTTAAGCGAGTGATGGGGGTTCTTTGCTACAACCGTGACTCTGCTGTCAACCACATATCCGTCATGGCAAGTAACGCACATGGCTTCGGATGAGGCAAGTCCTTTGGATCCTGCAATCACAATGGCGGAGTCTTTTTGTTCCAGCAACGTTTTCTGGTCGGTTTTAAAAACATCAAACCACAAAACATGACATAGCAGGCATTCTTTATCGGCTCGCCTGGTGATCGCCTGAGCAGAGGAGGCCAAGAGCAATAGAGCACTGAGTACAATTATTGGAATCGATTTTAGCATACACTTCTAGCAATGCAGCCGAGAATTATACGAAAAGCCACAACCAAATGTTTTTTTGTGGGGTTTCTTGGGTTTGGTGCCATGGAGCAGTTTCTTAACTATTCATTCCGAAAGCTTATCTCTGCCTTTATCTGGCAGCTTAAACACACTTACTTTGTTGAGGCTTGACTGAACGACATATAGCCGTCCTTTAGAATCAATGGCCATGCCGACGGGAGTGGTCAAATGTAAAAAAGCGCCCCCTTTTTGGGATAAAATACCATGGAGCTTGCCGGCCTTATCAAATACCTGAAGAATTCCGGTGTAACTGTCGGACACATAGATACGAGATCGATCATCAATAGCGATCCCTTTAGGGCGAAACAATTGACCCGGTAATACCCCCAATTTTCCTATTTGCCTGGGGTTTTTACCCATCGGATTGAATATTTGGACGCGGCCGTTCAGGATATCCACTACGTAAATATCCCCGCTTTGATCAACGGCCATCATCCCCGGAAACCTGAGTTCTCCGAGTTGCTCTCCCAAATCACCCCAGAGAAAGTTGAAAGCGCCATCTCTGTTAAAACAAAGTATGCGATGGTTTTTTGCATCACTTACATATATCCGATTGGCACCTTTCAACACATTCACCTCAACCGGGCGGGTTTTCCAGCGGCTGAGATCGATTTTTCGCAAATATTTCCCGGTGCCGTCAAATATCTGTATCCGCTGGTTTCCGGTGTCTGCTATATAAACGTGTCCGCGTTCGTCAATATCCATTCCCACGGGATTGCGAAATTCTCCGTTTTCCTTTCCGGCTCGCCCAATGGCCAGAACAAACTCCCCCTTCGGGTTGAATACCTTAACCTGGTTGTTGGCACCGTCCAGGATAAAGATCCTGCCTGCTCTATCAACAGCCACCTCAGTGGGCTGATTGAAATCTCCGCCAACATCCATGACGTGTTTGACCTGAATAGGCCGTATCATCGCGTTGGAACCGAGCGCTAAAGACGGAAGAAAAATCCAGCAGATGCACAGCCAAAACAAGCTTTCACGCAGTTTCGGTTTCACAGGTGTTTTCGCTGCGAAATTATGTTTCCCAATTTCATTTGCTTGAATTCGCATGCGGCCCCGGTTTTTTGGTAATTGACTCATTAACGGTCAGGTCGATTTGAGCGTTCAACTTGTTTACGAATAACGCACTTCTGTGCTGGTCGGGCTCATCTGCAGCGAATAAATCCTTCTGTAGAACTTCTTTAACCTTGGCCCTCACCTCGTTGTTGCGAATCCCAAAGATCAATGAGTTCATCACGGTATCAATGGTTTGATCATCCTTGTCCGCCAATGTGGAAATAAAGACCTTTGGCCTGATCAGTAACATATCGATGAACCTATGCGACAAATATTCACCTGGAAACCCCGAGGCTCCGGATGAATACAAAATCAACCCGTTCAAAATATCTTTGTCGCCCTTGTAAACAAACAGATCGGCCAAATAAGATAAACAATTCATGACATCAAGAATCGTTTGGGTTGATTCTGCGCTGTCAATTCCCTCCAAATCACTGCCATACCGATGCAACACACTCAGCAAGTACACGGCATTGGATGGATAACGAATATCTCTTTTTGCGGCCATATAGGCCAATAAGACCTTTTCCCGTTTTTCCCATCCCGCCTGTTTGTTGAACCCATCAATAAGCCTATCGGCGGCGGGCAGGTCATGTTCATCCAGCAAACGCAAGGCATCGCTTATAATTTCTGTCCTGATAAAATAATCAATATCTTTTCGGCTGTGAATAAAATCTCGATCCTGCAGGATCTTCTCCAATACAGTGATTCTGTTTTTGGAATCGAATCGCATTCCAATTTTATCAAGCGCAATCACATCCTCTCGATCCAGGGGATACCCTATTTTGAGGAGATTTCTGACCAGCTTGCTGGCATGATAGTTTTGAGCCTGAACTTCTGCGCCCAAACCGCTGCACAGGATGATGACACATGTAACTACCCTTATTTTCCACATCTTCTTGGTTCCTGGATGATTTGACGCCGCGAAACCTAAACACCTTTATTTCTTGGCATCCGGTGGGGTATAACCCCGTTTGCGCATAAATTTTTCGGCCTTGCCCCCCAGGATTTCCTCGACCTCAGGGATGAATTCGAAATAGAATCGTTCGGCCACCTTCTGCATGCCTCGACTCCACGCGTAGCTCGGTCCCATCATGGCGGCCCCCTGCCTTGCCCTGTGGCCCTCATGATACACCAATTTCCAGTAGATCCTGTCCAGCTTTTCATCGTAATTTTGCTCTGTAAGCTTACCCTCTTTCATCAGATCGTTGCGTATTCGGGTGGCCGGGATAGCAAATTTTTGATTATACCGATCCACCAGACCATCAAATTGAGAGTAGAATTGCTGTACAAAATTTTCCCCGTGGCATTGGGTACATACGCTCTGCATCAATCGCCTTTTTTCCTCCCAATTATTTTGTTTTTCCGAAACTGGAAGACGCAGATTCCAGGAAAGCCTGGCGCCGACGTCATGGCTTGATCCGTAATGGATTTTCCTTTCTTTTGGTGGGGGTAAAAGCGCCTCAAAATCCTTTTTGTTCTCCCCGGCAAGAACCGATCTTAGCGCATCTTCCAGTCGCTGGTCAGCGTCTTTGACAACCATTTGAGGCGGCACAGCACCCATATGACAACTCGCGCAGGTAGGTCCTTGAAAATAATCTTCGCCTGCCCGCCACGTTCTCTTGTCTATTTTCATGTTATCACGGTAGGCTGCGTATGTAAGGCCGTGCTTACTCTCAGAATAAATTTCAATATGAGGATTTTCCGGCCCGGTGTGACATCTGCCGCAAGTTTCGGGTCTGCGGGCTTGCGCTAAGGAAAAGAAATGACGGGGGTGGCAGGCGGTACAAGCACCTTTGCTCCCGTCCAGGTTGATGCGTCCGATGCCCGTATTGGGCCAGGTGCTGGGCTCTAATTTGCCCTTACCTTCCTTTTGAAGTTTGAGTACCGAGCCGTGGCATGGCATACAACCGGTCTGATCGGCATCGGTCCCCCATACCGCGCGCCCAAAAAAATTATCAACAGATTTCAGCGCATTGACGGCATCGGCGTGATGCGAGGATCCGTATTCTTTGAATTCTTTTTCATGACATTGAGAACAATCCTTGGGGGTCACCACAATCGCAATGGATTCTTTGTGTTCAAACGCATCCGGGTCGCTCTTTTCGGCCCGGTGGCAGTCGTAGCAGTTAACCCCTGCCTGGCCCATTGTGCTCTCACGCCATTGATTATAAATACCCGGGGTCACTTCGCGATGACAGATTATGCAAAGTTCACCCGCGGGTGAGCCAAATTTCTTGGGATCCACATAATATGCCGCAGCTTGAGCGGCAAAAAATAATAATACACCAAACGCCAATATAAATATTTTCAAAAAGAATTCCGCGCGCAGCATAACAGCTCCTTTCCTAATTTAGACGAATGTTTTAAACTGACCTAATGCTAGATTGGGTGACCAATTTTTTATTTCGGCTGGAGCTTTTCAGAAATTCATGCTCAGTCGCAGAAACGGGTGATGCACCCAAAACTCGCATGTCTCCGGTTTCAATCGGTATGACGATCTTAAGGGCCAGTGTGTAAAAAAGAAGACCGATGCCCCACACGCCAACGGATATCAAGACTTCCATCATTTTGGGCCAGTATTCGTATATTTCGCCCAAAGGGGTGGGAACGAAACCCGGAAGGATAAAGCCCATTCCTTTTTCGAACCAGACTCCGACAACAATAAGGATGCAGGCCAGATTTAAACTTATGAAATTTTTTCTGGTTGCGGGAATAAGAAATAAGAGAAAACCCAATAAATTGAAACTAAGTGCGAGCCAGGTCCATTTTACCAATCCTGAATATCCATGGAGTCCCGCAAACAAATAAACAATAGGTGCTTTATGCCAGGTATCGGTATAGAGTTCTTTGAAGACCTCGGCGCCCAATAATAGAAAGTTAATTCCCATTGCGATACAAACCATTTCCGCAATCTTGAACAACGCGGCATCTTTAACCTTAAATTTAGTGAACTTGCGAATCAACTGAAATATTATGATGCTAAGTGACGGCCCCGAGCAAAAGGCCGAGGCCAAGAAACGGGGTGCCAGGATGGCAGTATTCCAGAAAGGACGCGCGCCAAGCGCGTTATAAAGATATGCGGTTACGGTGTGAATGGCAACGGCCCAGGGTATGGAAGCGAGGACTAATGGCATATACAGCCATTTTGTCTCCTTTTTTCCCAGGTAAATCATGGCCAGAAGGTATGTTGAAATCCCAATGTTAATAAAAAGATAGCCGTTCACAACCAATATGTCCCAGGTCAGCAAGGACACAGGAAAATTAGGGGTGCCGATAAAGGGGAAAAGATGCCAAATTCGTGCCGGATGCCCTAGATCCAGCGTCACAAAGAGCATGCACATCAGAAGCGCACTGATTGCCAGAACTTCACCCAGGATCGTGATTTCCTTGATAGGACCGAAATCATAGATATAGGCCGGAATGATTAACAGCACCGCTGCTGCAGCTATACCCACCAGGTAAGTGAAGTTGCCGATATACAAACCCCATGACACCTGATCGGTCATTCCGGTTATCGCCAGCCCTTCCCTGAACTGGTACCCGTAAGCCCACAAACCGATACCGATCAGCGTCAGTAAAAATAAAACCCAGGCATAGTAAATCGGCGGTCCAATAAGCAGCTTTTGTATCACCTGATAAAAAAAATGGAAGACTTTGCGCATAAGCTTTTCCCCTGTGTCTATTGGCAGAAGATCACGTTTGTCGTTTATCTTTAATCAGATGGAAAAGAAATAATAAAATTTAGTCTGTGTGTTCAGATCCTCTTTAAGTCGGAAGACCCTTTGATTTTTCAATACCAGGCTGATTTCGCTTTCGGGATCAAGAATATTACCGAATTTTCGCGCACCAACCGGACAGGCTTCTACACAGGCCGGGTAACGCCCTTTGCGGACACGTTGAATGCAGAAAGTGCATTTTTCCACCACACCTCTCATTCGCGGCCGATTTCCCAGGTAGTGCGTATTTGGGTTTAATTCCTCTGTGGGAATTTCCGGTTCGGCATAGTTAAACCGCCTTGCCCAATAGGGGCAAGAGGCTATACAGTATCGACAGCCGACGCACCAGTTATAATCAATGACAACGATACCGTCGGGCTCTTTCCAGGTCGCCTTGGTCGGACACACCTTCTCACATGGCGAATTCTCACATTGCTGGCATTGCATGGGTACATAATAATATCCTTCCTGGGGATTCATGCCGGCTTCGTAATAGTGATCGGACTCTTCAAAGTTCAGAGTCCCTTTTTTAAAACGCAGAACCCTTATCCATTGGATCTGAGGGCGGCGGCTTGTATTGTTTTCCTGAACACATGCATAGACGCAACGCCGACAGCCGATACACCGGGAAATATCTAGACCATAGGCAAAAAGGACATTCGGATAGGCCGGTTCGGTTCCCAGGACAAATTCGCGGCCATACTTTTTTTTGTACTGTTTCTGCAGACGTGTCCTGACCTTTTTGATTTCCTCCGGGCTCATTTCTGTGAAGTGGCTCTGAAAGAACTCATCAAAAGAGTCACTCTGGAACAACTCCTCCCCAACGCCGCAACCGCCGAGGGCAAGCGAAGCAGAAGCGATTCCCGCCCCTTTTAGAAACTTTCGCCTGGTCATGTCATTTTCATATTCTTTTTTCATGTTTGATCCTTAACTTAATCCCTTTGCTATTCAGAGAGACTACCTTAATGTTTATCTTCAGACTCCCAACGACCATATTCAGGAGAGCGGGGCGGATCCATCGCCATCAATTTACGAAACTTCGGGCTGTGAGGATCATGGCAGTGCGAGCAGAGCAGGTATAGCTTTTTGCCGTTCCACTGGCCCACTCTCCGACCGTGAATGCCTAATTTCCAGTCACGGTAAATCAATCCGTGGCACTGTCCGCAAAGCAGATGGGATTTTTCAAAGGGAATAATATCGCCGTTGATTAATTTTAGATAGTTTCTTTCATCGGTATTGTGACAGTTCAGGCACCATTGCCAGTCGGCATGTTTCAGGTTAATATTTCGATGCATGCGCACTAGAATTCTGGGTCTGGGGTCCGGTGCTCTAAGATACTTTCCAAGAAACGATTGTCCCTTATCAACGGGGCTGCTCACCCCCCGTATGTCTTTACGATGGCAGGCCTGGCAAGGAAATAGTCCCTGGTAAACCAGCGGTGGCGGCACCGGATAAACTTCTCCCCCCTCCTGCTCTTCTTGCTCTGCCAAGACTTCGCCGGCAACCAGCAGAAAGATTAAAGCTATGAGTAAAAATGGTATATATTTTTCCCGGGTTCTGAATTTCAGCATGTTTTTCCTTTCTTTGTGTCGAGCCACGTCTGTCCAATTTCCGCTTGTGCCTAAAGGTTTTGAACAGCAATGAATCAGCAAACAGCTTCAAGAACCAAAATTATATCTCCGGTCTTACTTTGAAAGTCATCTTTCTAATGCCGATAGTTATTAGGACCGAACTGATAGTTTTTGATTGCAGCTAATGCGGAAAAAAAACCAGGGCGTCTGTAACAGAACACCCTGGCTATTTTATACACTCAAGCGCAGTCATCTCTGGCGACATGAAAAACGTAAGTTGCCATTTAAATGTTTCCAACAAATATTCACAATTTCTCTGAGGGCACAAAATGGGCTTTTTCAGAGGATCTTTGCCGTATTTCATTTCTCAATTCGAGGAGCTGGACTGCTGCTAATTCTTTTATAACATTCGGCGATCAGGAATGAGAATGCAGCATGAAAGGCTATTCGCGTTGACATATGTGCTTAGTGCAGCTCGATTCAGGTCCGCGGTTTAGACGTATAACTGGGGAATGCCGCTGTCTGCTTGAACAATTAAATCTTGTATCTTATGTTACATTGTGGTAGATCTGTCAAGCGTTTTTAACGCCTTATGGGCTGTGGATCCGGGATTGAATCTCTATCCATCTTAAGATTCTGCATTTTTCAATAACGTGTAAAGCTAAAATATGTTATTTTATCATAAAATTATACGACAACCGCTGGAAATATATGCAGGAAAATTGGCGAATATTTTCACATTATCGGCAGGTCCGAAATTCATTAAGAACCAACACAAATGGGACGCCAATTCCTAACAGACAGCCTAGTTAAAGACAAAATCGTATGGCAAAAATTGAATAAAAACCATAGGAGGATTCTTATGACTAGCTGGATTGGAAGACACATCGTATCTGTTTTTTTATCAATGTTTCTTATTTTTCAGGCAGGCTTATATACCGCAGAAGCGCAGCAAACATCAGCGCCCGTCACCCTAAAGGTGGTGCTGTTTCCGTTTCTTTCTAACGCCCCCTTCTTTATCGCCGAGGAAGAAGGATATTTCGCCGAACAAGGGCTGCGCATCGAGTATGTCAAGATTAAAGAAGCTGTGGCCATTCAGGCTCTGGCAAGAGGTCAGGTGGACGTATGGGGAGGGCTGATCAGTACCGGCGCTCTGAATGCCATGCACCGCGGTGCCAACATCCGGTTTGTGGCCGACAAGGGCCATTTTACCCCTGAAGGATGTCCTACCTTTGGACTGGTTGCTCGAAAGGCTCTGGTCGAAGCCGGGCAGTTGAATAAACCGGCCCAACTAAAGGGTCGCAACGTCGCCTGGTTCCGGGCGTCTTTTGAGGAATATTTTCTCGAGAAGGTTCTAAAAAAAGACGGCTTGACACTGGAAGATGTCAAAAAGATAACGATTCCTCCGCCGGCGGATCCTGGGGCCATGGCCAAGGGCAGCCTGGATCTTACGGTTACGAATGAGCCCTGGGTAACGCGATTGGTGCAGGCCGGGTTCGGGGTTCTCTGGTTGCCGGTCCAGCAAGTCATACCGGACTTCCAGTTTGGATTGATGCTGTATGGCCCTAACCTCCTCGAAAAAACTCCGGAAGCCGGCCAACGGTTTATGGTGGCCTACCTCAAAGGTGCGCGTCAATACAATCAGGGTAAGACGGCACGCAATCTGGAAATTCTGGCCAAACACACCGGTCTAAAGAAAGATCTTATAAGCAAGGTGTGTTGGGCTCAAGTGCGCAATGATGGCCGGATCAATGTCCAAAGTATTAACGAATTTCAGGATTGGGCAATGACAAAGGGATACCTTGACCGCCCGGTCACCACAGAACGTTTCATGGAGACCAGTTATATCGAGTACGCCAATAAAGTTTTGAACAAAACGCAATGAAAACATTTTGTTGGTTAGAGATCAATCTGTCCTAAGTATCTGTTTTTGGAAATTTTGGACTAATTGGACTAGCTATTCCTCTGATAAACAGGATTACTCCTAAAATATAACGCTCTCGCCTTTTGGGGAAAACAAGTGAGTGGCTGCTCATTTGAGCTCCCTTGTCAAGATATGGAAAAGCGTCCTGCCTGTCTGGTGAAGCTCGCCGGAGCTAAGACGGAAGCTTTATCACGACTTGCCTGCCCGGCGTAGCTTAACAAAGCGAAGACGGGCCTGTCCTGCATAGCTCGATAGAGCGACGCAGGATCGTTTTCCGGCTTAAGCTGGCAAGGTTGACCCGCCTCCGGTATGAGCGCTGCTGTTGACTTCAGGCGTTCGCCTTCAATTAAGCTGAAAAATAAAGTAACTTCACGCTTTTATCAAGAAATGCAACAAATCAACCCCGTCCCCAACCCTTGAGTTTTGGTTGATAGATTTTTTCTCAGACGGTTACTTCTTTTGGCATTTTGATTTGCCAAAAAGTTACTGCTCCGAGCAGCAAAGCCCCAACAATATCCGTATAGATATTGGGGTGGAAAAGGCACAAAGCGCCAATACCCAAAAAGGCACGTTCCCATAAAACAGTTACCCTCGCCCAGCATCCTTGTACAAAACCGGCGTAAGCAATTAATCCAAAGGTGCAGCTAACGACGGTTTCTATTACATCTGCCGTAGGACCGTTGAGTGTAATGGGGGTATAGGCTATAAGGAAGGCAATCACAAATAAAGGTGAGGCCAATCTGATTCCCCACCATGCTGATTCATATGGTTTGCACTTTGCAATAGCGGCCGTAATAAAAGCGAGAATACAAACCGGGGGAGTAACCCCGCCAATTTCACAGAACCAGAAAACAATCAAATGGGCGGTTAAAAGGGGCTTTCCCAACTCTACGAGAGCCGGGCCGGCAATAACGGAAAGGAGGATATAGGTTGCTGTGATGGTGACACCCATGCCGATAACGTAACCTGCAATTGCCGTCAAAATAAGGGCGAAGAATAAATAACCACCGGAATAGGACAGCATAAGGCCGGGGAACTTGGTGCCTAAGCCGGTTAGTGAAACCACACCGACAACAATACCGATGACTCCACCGGTTGCGCCAAGGACCAGTGAATTTTTTCCGCCGGAGACCAAAGCATCCCAAATTTCGGCAAATCCCATGCGCGTTTCCTTTCGGGACCAACTGATAATCACGGCGGAAACAACCGCGACAAAGGCGGCTCTGGGCGGAGAAAACCCCATAAACAGCACGATTATCAAAACAACGATTGGCAAAAGGTTATAGCCTCTGGTCAATAGTGTTGATTTTAAATTTGGAATCTCTTCTTTAGGTAGCCCTTTTAATTTCATTTTTACGGCCATAAAATCTATCATCATAAACACAGCTAAAAAATAAAGCATGGCCGGTATAATTGAAACTCGAACAATTGTAAG
>Ga0255055_10001926_pt1 | contig 14784 bp, 11 predicted proteins | sample JV7_2_27_MG_FD_188633 | JGI IMG/M metagenome (GOLD analysis project Ga0255055, IMG submission 188633) | Seawater microbial communities from Jervis Inlet, British Columbia, Canada - JV7_2_27 | ecosystem: Environmental > Aquatic > Marine > Inlet | place: Canada: British Columbia | collected... | reverse complement strand
CGGAGCGCAAGGACGTGGAGCGCGGCCAGGTGGTGGCCAAGCCGGGTTCGATCACCCCGCACACGAAGTTCAAGGGTGAGGTGTACGTGTTGACGAAGGAGGAGGGCGGCCGTCACACGCCGTTCTTCACCGGTTATCGTCCGCAGTTTTACTTCCGGACGACGGACGTGACGGGGACGGCGGATCTTCCCCAAGGTATCGAGATGGTGATGCCCGGGGACAGCGTGACGATCGACGTGCAGTTGATCACCCCGATCGCAATGGACAAGGGATTGCGCTTCGCGATTCGCGAGGGCGGCCGGACGGTCGGCGCCGGAACCGTGACCGAGATCTCGGAATAGCGATGAACGGCTTCCGCCCGGTGCGGCGGGGTTGAGAATGGACGGCGAAGGCAATGCGTGAAAACGTGACTCTTCAGTGCGGCGCCTGCAAGCGGCGCAACTACGTGACGACCAAAAACAAGAAGAAGACAACCGGAAAGCTGCAGTTCAGCAAATACTGCCGCTGGTGCCGTAAGCACACTCCGCACAAGGAAACCCGCTAACGCGGTCGGGGAGAAGGTCGTGGAACGCTTCAGGCGAATGAAGCAGTTCCTGGTCGAGGTGGTCTCGGAGCTGAAGAAGACCACCTGGCCGGGCAGGCGCGAGGTCTACGGCACCACGCTGGTCGTGATCGTGACTGTGGTGATCTGCGCGATGTATCTGTGGGTCGTCGACATGGTGCTCAGCCGGGCGATGAATTACGTCTTCAGGGTGTTCGGATCATGACCGAGATGAAAGCAGCCGACGAGAAGCTCTGGTACATCGTCCACACCTACTCCGGTTTCGAGGCCAAGGTGAAGGAGAGCCTGCACCAACGTGCCGACGTGATGGGAATGTCGGAGGCGATCGAGGAGATCCTGATTCCTACGGAGGAGGTCGTCGAAATTCGCGAAGGCAAGAAAACGCGCTCGACGCGGAAGTTCTTTCCGGGCTACGTGCTGGTCAAGATGGTGATGTCCGACGAAGCCTGGCACGTGGTACGCAACACGCCCAAGGTCACCGGCTTCGTGGGAACGGGCAACAAGCCGGTGCCGCTGAGCAAGGCCGAGGTCGATAGGATCGTCGATCAGATCACCGTGGCGGCGGAGAAGCCGAAGCCCAAGTTCGAATTCCGCATCGGGGAGACGGTTCGCATCGTCGACGGACCATTCAGCAATTTTACTGGTGAGGTCGAGGAGATCAACGAAGACCGCTCGACCCTGAAAGTGATGGTGACGATCTTCGGGCGGGCCACTCCGGTGGAGCTGGAATTTCTACAGGTCGAGCGTTCCTAGGCCGCCCCCCGGTCGATGGACGTCCAGGGCCGTTCTGAGGCGGAGCAAAGCAAACGATGGCAAAGAAGGTAATCGGAAACATCAAGCTGCACATCCCGGCGGGCAAGGCTACCCCGGCACCTCCGGTAGGTCCCGCCCTGGGTCAGCACGGCGTCAATATTATGGACTTCTGCAAGTCGTTCAACGCCAAGACGCAGAAGGACGGCGGCATTCTCACGCCTGTCGTGATTACCGTCTTCCAGGACCATTCGTACACGTTCATCACCAAGACTCCGCCGGCGTCAGTGCTGCTGGCCAAGGCCGCCGGGATCGAGAAGGGCTCCGGTACGCCAAACCGCGACAAGGTCGGCAAGGTTTCCAAGGCCCAGGTCGAGGAGATCGCCAAAACGAAAATGCCGGACCTCAATGCCGATTCGCTCGAATCGGCGGTACTCATCATCCAGGGCAGTGCTCGGTCGATGGGTATCGAGGTCGAGGGCTGATCGAGCAGAGGGTCGAAGAAGGAGATCGGCGAAATGCCCAGACACGGCAAGAAGTTCCGCGCTGCAAAGGAGTCGGTGGAGATGCGCCTCCATGGCCTGGACGAGGCCTTGCGAGCCGTCCGCGAGGCGGCTTTCGCCAAGTTCGACGAGACGCTCGAACTGAGCATGCGCCTCGGCGTGAACCCGCGACACGCAGATCAGATGGTGCGTGGAACGGTCGTGCTGCCGCACGGCACGGGTAAGTCCAAACGGGTCCTGGTGATCGCGAGCGGTGAGAAGACCGAGGAAGCCGAGGAGGCGGGCGCCGACTTCGTCGGTGGCGCGGAGATGGTCAAGAAGATTCAGGAAGGATGGCTCGAGTTCGACGCCGTGATCGCCACGCCGGACATGATGCGCGAGGTGGGCAAGCTCGGAAAGGTCCTCGGCCCGCGGGGCATGATGCCCAATCCGAAGACCGGGACTGTGACCTTCGAGGTCGCCCGGGCCGTCGGAGAGATCAAGGCGGGCAAGGTCGAGTTCCGAGTCGACAAGACCGCGATCATCCACGTGCCCGTGGGCAGGCTGTCCTTCGACGACAAGCAGCTGTCGGAAAACGCCGAGGCCCTCGTGCAGGCCGTGATCAAGGCCAAACCGGCCGCAGCCAAGGGAAAGTACGTGCAGTCGATCTACCTCGCCTCGACGATGGGGCCCGGGGTGGCGATTGATCCAGCCGCGGTCGATGCGGCCTGAGCCAGAGGTGAGAAGTGAATCGAGCCGAGAAAGCCAACGTCGTCGAGCAGCTTAACGAGAGGTTTGCCCAGAAACCCCACGTCATCCTGACCAGCTTCAGGGGGCTGACGGTCAATCAGGCCAACGACCTGCGACGTCGCGTCCGCAACGCGGGTGGGGACTACCGGGTGATCAAGAACCGGCTGGCCAAGCGCGCCATGGACGGAACGCCTGTGGAGGCTTTGAAAGAAGACCTGGCAGGGCCGTGCGCCATCGCCACTCACGACAGCGATCCGGTCGTGCTGACCAAGGCCTTGGCGGACTTCGCTAAGGAAAACCCGGAGATCGAACTGCTCGCGGGCATCGTCGACGCAAGAGAGATCATTGATACTTCGGGCCTCAAGCAGTTGGCAAACTTGCCGTCGCTGCCTCAGTTGCAGGCCCAGCTGCTGGCGTTGATCCAGACGCCCGCGACGACACTGGTTCGTTTGCTGAACACGCCCGGCTCCCAAGTCGCACGGGTCATGGACGCACGGCGGGAGAAGATCGGCGAAGGGGCGGAGGGATAGACCTCGCCGGGGGGCGAGTCGATCGGACTTGATGGGGCGGGATGAATTCCGGGAGACGCGTGGAAGAAGTTGCAACACTCATTCATTGAAGGTTACGGAGGATTCACGAAATGGCCGATCTTGAGGGACTAGCCGAGAACCTGAGCTCGCTGACCGTCATCGAGGCGGCGAACCTGGTCAAGCTTCTCGAAGAGAAGTGGGGCGTATCCGCCGCCGCTCCGATCGCAGTGGCCGCAGCGGGCGCCGCTGCCGGGGCCGGCGGTGAAGCGGCGGAGGAGCAGACCGAGTTCGACGTCGTCCTCGTTGAGGTCGGGGCGAAGAAGATCAACGTCATCAAAGCCGTGCGCGAGGTTACCAGCCTGGGGCTGAAAGAGGCCAAGGAACTGGTCGACGGAGCCCCCAAGCCGATACGCGAAGGCGTGACCAAGGACGAGGCCGAGGAGATCAAGAAGAAGTTCGAGGGGCAGGGAGCGAAGGTCGAAGTCAAGTAGACATTGCGCGTCGACACTCGAACTCGGTGTTCCATCGGCGGGATCCACCATCGCGGTGGACCTACAGGGTTTGGTGTGTTCGCCGGGCCCAATCTTGTCTCCAACTTGCCGGAACGGTGCTCGAGCCATCGTTCCTGAGGGGTGACGATCCAGATGTCCGAGATGATCAACGGAACTCCGCGGCGGGCCGATTTTTCCAAGATTCAGACCGAGATCCCGATTCCGAACCTGATCGAGGTCCAGAAACGGTCGTACGAGCGGTTCCTGCAGATGCATGCCGCGCCGGCCGACCGGGATGCGCAGGTCGGCCTGCAGGGCGTGTTCAAGTCAATCTTTCCGATCAAGGACTTTCGCGAAACCTGCTCCCTGGAGTTCGTCGAGTACACGATCGGCAACTGGGAGTGCAAGTGCGCCGAGTTGCAGGGGATCGAGCATCTGCGCGCGGAGTGCGAGTTCTGTGGGAATCGGCTGGTCGCGCCGAACGCCCGCGGCGGAACGGTCAATTGCGACAGCTGCGGAAACGTGACGCCGGTCGCCATCCGCCACTGCGACAATTGCGGCGAGCCCGTCGCCCTCAAGTTCAAATACGACGTCGAGGAGTGCCAGGAGCGAGGCCAGACCTACACCGTGCCCCTGAAGGTAACCATTCAGCTGGTGGTCTACGACAAGGATCCGGATACCGAGACCAAGAGCATCCGCGACATCAAGGAGCAAGAGGTCTACTTCGGTGAGATCCCGATGCTGACCGACAACGGGACCTTCATCGTCAACGGGACCGAGCGCGTCATCGTCAGCCAACTTCACCGCAGCCCGGGTGTCTTCTTCCAGTCCGACCCGGCCAAGACGACCTACATGGCCAAGGTGATCCCTTACCGTGGGTCCTGGGTGGAGTTCGAGACCGACCACAAGAACATCCTGCACGTGCGGATCGACCGGAAGCGCAAGTTCCCCGCGACCGTATTCTTGAGGGCGCTGGGTGTCGAGGACGACCGGTCGATTCTCCAGACCTTCTACACTCCCGCTGAGGTTCGCTTCGAGGACGGCAAGCCCTCGTTCAAGGTCGGGCCCGGCCTGGTCGGCCGCAAGCTTCGCGCGCCGATCACCGACCTGAAGGGCAATGACCTGGTCAAAAAGGGTCGGCGGATCAAGCAGGACCAGATCGAACTGTTGACCGAGGCGGGCGTCGAATGGGTGCCGGTGGTGGGCGCTGAGGTCGAGGGGGCTTTCACCGCGAACCACGTCGTCGACGAGGAAACCGGCGAGGTGCTCCTCGAGGCCGCCCAGCCGCTCAACGAAGAGGCATTGACCAACCTGCAGGCCAGGGGGCTGAATCAGGTCGAGGTCATCTTCCCGGGTCGCGAGGAGGTCGGAGACACCCTGTTGGAGACCTTGGCCAAGGATCCGGTCAAGGACCAGCACGAGGCGTTGATCGAAATCTATCGCCGCCTGCGGCCGGGTGATCCTCCCACCGTCGAGTCGTCGCGCACGCTGTTCAACAACATGTTCTTCGACCCCGCCCGCTACGATTTCTCAAAGGTCGGGCGGCTCAAATTCAACACGAAGATGTACGGAGTGTCGCCCGAGCACTGGTCGCCGATCGTGCGCGAGCGCTGGGAGAAGGGCGAGGATCGCACGCCATCGCGCGAAGATTTTATCGAGGTCTTGCGCTATATGCTGAAGCTGAAGGGCGGGATCGGCGATCTGGACGATATCGACCATCTCGGAAACCGGCGCGTGCGAAGTGTGGGCGAGCTGTTGGAGAACCAGTTCCGCATCGGTCTCGTGCGCATGGAGCGGGCGATCAAGGAAAAGATGTCCGTCTACCAGGAGATGACGACCGCGATGCCCCACGACCTGATCAACGCCAAACCGGTGATGGCGGCGATTCAGGAGTTCTTCGGCAGCAGCCAACTCTCCCAGTTCATGGATCAGACCAATCCGCTCTCCGAGGTTACGCACAAACGGCGGCTGTCCGCGCTAGGGCCCGGCGGTCTGTCGCGCGAACGAGCGGGCTTCGAGGTGCGCGACGTTCACCCGACCCACTACGGCCGTATCTGTCCGATCGAGACGCCCGAAGGGCCCAACATCGGCTTGATCTCGTCGCTGTCCTGCTACGCCAGGATCAACGACTACGGCTTCATCGAGTCGCCGTATCGAAAGGTGGTCGGGGGAAAGGTGGCCGATTTCGTGCGCATCTCCCGAACCGGACAGAGCGGATACAAGCTGGACGACGTCGTGCCGACCTCCGAGTTCCAGGAAGAGCGCCAACGCGTCGCGGGGCACGGCAAGGTTCCCCCCGAGGCCGTGCCGCACTCGTTCTACCTCTCCGCCTACCAGGAAGATCGTGAGACGATCGCTCAGGCCAACGCCCGATTGACCCCCGAGCGTGCCTTCGCCAACGAGCGGGTCAATGCGCGCAGGTCCGGCGAATTCAAACTCGTCCCGCGGGAAGAGGTCAGCTTCATCGACGTCTCGCCGAAACAGCTCGTTTCGGTGGCTGCCTCGTTGATTCCGTTTCTGGAGAACGACGACGCCAACCGGGCCTTGATGGGGTCGAACATGCAGCGCCAGGCGGTGCCGCTGCTCCGACCGCAGGCACCGTTGGTCGGCACGGGTATGGAGGGCATCACCGCCCGCGATTCCGGCTCGGTCGTGAACTGTAAGCGGCCCGGCATCGTCGATCTCGTCGACTCACAGCGCATCATCGTGCGCGTCGGAGCGCGAGGCCAAGAAGACTTCGGCGCGGACATCTACTCGTTGATCAAGTTCAAGCGCTCGAACCAGAACACCTGCATGAATCAACGCCCGCTGGTGCGTGAGGGCCAACGTGTCGAGGAAGGCCAGGTGCTGGCGGATGGCCCGTGCACCGACAGGGGAGAGCTGGCGCTTGGCCGCAACATCCTCGTCGCGTTCATGCCGTGGCGTGGATACAACTTCGAGGACGCCGTACTCGTCTCGGAGCGGCTGGTTCGTGAAGACTCCTACACCTCGATCCACATCGAAGAGTTCGAGATCGAGGCGCGCGACACGAAGCTTGGGCCCGAGGAGATCACCCGAGATATACCCAACGTCTCGGAGGAGTTTCTCAAGGACCTCGACGAAGCCGGGGTCATCCGAATCGGCGCACGTGTGAAGCCAGGCGACATCCTGGTCGGCAAGGTGACGCCGAAGGGCGAGACTCAGCTGACTCCCGAAGAGAAGCTGCTGCGCGCCATCTTCGGCGAGAAGTCGGGCGACGTCCGTGACGCGTCGCTGACGACGCCTCCCGGCATCGAAGGTATCGTCGTCGATGTCAAGATTTTTAGCCGCAAGGGCGTCGAAAAGGACCCGCGGGCGCTTGAGATCCAGACCGAAGAGGAAGAGCGGATGAGAAAGGATCTGTCGGATCAGATCCGCATCATCCGCGAGGAGGACCGCAAGCGGCTGATCGAATTGCTCGATGGCGAAAGGCTCGTAGAGCCATTGGAAGATCGGAGGCGCGGCCAAGTTCTGTTCGAGGCCGGAACCGAATTGACCCGTGAGTTGATATCGCAAATCGACACGGGGGACTTGCGACGCTGCCAGATCAAATCCGCCAAATCGGAGCGTGAGGTTCACCGTATCGAGGAACGGACCCGCAAGCGGATTGCCATCCTGGACAAGCTGGTCAAACAGAAGATCGAGCAGATGGAGAAGGGGGACGAGCTCGCTCCTGGCGTGATCAAGATGGTCAAGGTCTACGTGGCGATGAAGCGCAAACTCTCCGTCGGCGACAAGATGGCCGGGCGCCACGGCAACAAGGGTGTCATTGCGCGCACGCTTCCCGAAGAGGACATGCCATACATGCCGGACGGTACCCCCGTCGAGGTGGTGCTGAATCCGCTGGGCGTGCCATCGCGCATGAACGTGGGGCAGGTCCTGGAAACGCACCTCGGATGGGCGGCCTGGGTGCACGGCAAGTGGTTCGAAGAAACGGTTCAGCGGGAGCGTTCCGAGGCGGCGGCGGCGCTTCGCGACCGCCTGCTTGCCATGATACCGAGTGAGGACACGCGACGAGACCTCAAGCGGATGGACGATGAGAAGATCATCGAAATCGGACGTATGCTGGCCGACGGTGTGACATTTGCCTCGCCCGTGTTCGACGGCGCGACCGAGGACGAGATCAAACATCAGCTGAAAATCGCCGAGCTCCCGGGTTCGGGAAAGATTCGACTGCGTGACGGCCGCTCGGGAGAGCAGTTCGAGCAGCCCGTCACCGTGGGCTACATCTATCTGATGAAGCTCTCGCACCTGGTGGACGACAAGATTCACGCCCGCTCGATCGGCCCGTACTCGCTGATCACCCAGCAACCGCTGGGAGGAAAGGCGCAGTTCGGTGGTCAGCGCTTCGGTGAGATGGAGGTCTGGGCGCTGGAAGCCTATGGCGCCGCACACATCCTGCAGGAGTTGCTGACGGTCAAGTCGGACGACGTTTACGGTAGAACCAAGATCTACGAGGCCCTGGTCAAAGGCGAAACGGCTGTAGAGCCGGGGTTGCCTGAGTCCTTCAACGTTCTCGTGCGCGAGCTGCAGAGCCTGTGCCTGGACGTGGAGTTGCTCAGCGACCGTGCCGATGGTCGGGGACCCTCGACGATTTAGGAGGGATGGCTTCATGAGCAGGCCAACGTTCCTCTTCGACAAAGCCAAGACGATCAACGATTTCAACGCGATCCGGATCAGTCTGGCGAGTCCGGAAAAGATTCGCTCGTGGTCCTACGGCGAGGTCACCAAGCCGGAGACCATCAACTACCGGACGTTTAAACCGGAGCGCGACGGGCTGTTCTGCGCCAAGATCTTCGGTCCGGTCACGGACTGGGAGTGCTTGTGCGGCAAGTTCAAGCGCATGAAACACCGCGGCGTCGTGTGTGACAAGTGCGGCGTCGAGGTGACTCAGAGCAAGGTCCGCCGCGAACGAATGGGGCACATCGAGCTGGCCAGCCCGGTCAGTCACGTGTGGTTCTTCAAGGGGCTGCCCAGTCGCATCGGCCACCTGCTCGACATGTCCTTGCGTGAGCTCGAGCGAATCCTGTACTTCGAAGCCTACGTGGTCGTCGACGTGGGCGATTGCCCCGAGGTGCAAGAAAAGGGGATCCTGACCGAGGAACAGCACCGGGAGCTGCAAGACAAGTACCCGGACGGATTCCAGGCTGGCATGGGCGCCGAAGCGATCAAGGAGTTGCTGGCTCGGGTCGAGGTGGAGAGCCTTGCTCGAGAGCTACGTGACAGAATGCGCAGCGAGACCTCGCAGCAAAAGAGGCTCAAGTTCGCCAAGCGGCTCAAAGTCGTGGATGCATTCCGCAAATCGGGAAACCGCCCGGAATGGATGATTCTCGACGTCATTCCGGTCATTCCCCCGGAGCTCCGCCCGCTGGTGCCGCTGGACGGTGGGCGATTCGCGACGTCCGATCTGAACGATCTGTATCGTCGCGTGATCAACCGCAATAACCGGCTGAAGAAGCTGCTCGATCTCAAGGCGCCGGACGTCATCGTGCGCAACGAGAAGCGCATGCTGCAGGAAGCCGTCGATGCCCTGTTCGACAACGGTCGACGAGGCCGTGTGCTGCGTGGCAGCAACAACCGGCCCCTCAAATCGCTCTCAGACACGATCAAGGGCAAGCAGGGCCGTTTCCGGCAGAATCTGCTCGGCAAGCGCGTCGACTACTCCGGACGTTCGGTCATCGTGGTCGGTCCGGAGCTTAAGCTGCATCAGTGTGGGCTGCCGAAGAAGATGGCGCTCGAGCTGTTCAAGCCTTTCATCTACAACAAGCTCGAACAGGAAGGCCTGGTGTCGACGATCAAGGCAGCCAAGGAGATGGTCGAGCTCGAGCGGCCGGAGGTCTGGGATTACCTGGAAGAGGTGATCATGGAGCATCCGGTGTTGCTCAACCGCGCGCCGACGCTCCACCGACTGGGGATCCAGGCCTTCGAGCCCGTTCTCGTCGAGGGCAAGGCAATCAAGATTCACCCGCTGGTCTGCACGGCCTTCAACGCCGACTTCGACGGCGACCAGATGGCCGTCCATATTCCGCTCGGCGCCAAGGCCCAGATCGAGGCCATGGTGTTGATGCTCTCTACGAACAACATCCTCAGCCCGGCCAACGGTCTACCGATCGTCAATCCCAGCCAGGACATCGTGCTCGGCTGCTACTACCTGACGCAAGAGAACCCTCACACCGTCGGCCACGGGCACACGCTGGGTTCGGTCGAAGAGGTCATCCTGGCCTACCAGGCGGGTGAGGTGGAGACGCTGACTCCGATCACACTGCGCTACAGCGGGCAGTTGATCGATCTGTCCACATTGCCGTCCAAGGAGCAGGAAAACGTAGTTCGCGCCCCGGAGCAAACGGTCGAGAGCTATCGTTTGCGAACCACGGTCGGTCGGGTGTTGTTCAACGACGCACTGCCGGACGGGCTGCCCTACGTCAATGGCCTGATGAAGAAGAAGACCCTGCAGTCGCTGGTGCACTACGTCTATCTTCGCCACGGCATCCACAAGACCGTCAGCATCGTGGACCAGTTGAAAGACCTGGGTTTTCTCTATGCCACCCGCGCCGGGGTCTCGATCGGCATCGACGACATGGTTGTGCCTCCGGAGAAAGCCCGCGTCGTGGAACGGGCCCGCAGTGCTCAAATCGAGGTCGAGAAGCAATTCCTAGAAGGGTTGATCACCAACCGGGAGCGATACAACAAGGTGATCGCCATCTGGTCGGAGGCCACCGAGAAGGTCTCGGAGGCGATGTTTCGTGAGATGTCGCGCGTCGAGCGAGAGACGCACGAGTTGAATCCGATCATGATGATGGCCGACTCGGGCGCCCGGGGCAGCAAACAGCAAATGCGGCAGCTGGCCGGAATGCGTGGACTGATGGCCAAGCCGTCCGGCGAGATCATCGAGACGCCGATCACCGCGAATTTCCGCGAAGGTCTCAACGTACTGCAGTACTTCATTTCGACCCACGGGGCGCGAAAGGGCCTGGCGGACACGGCGCTGAAGACAGCGAACTCCGGGTACCTCACCCGACGCTTGGTCGACGTTTCGCAGGACGTGATCGTGACCAGCGATGATTGCCAGACCACCGAGGGTATCGAGGTCAGTCGGATCGAGGAAGGCGGCGAGATCATCGAGGAGCTGCGCGATCGCATCGTCGGCCGCGTGGCGTTGGAGGACATTCTCGACCCCGTCAACTCCGAGGTCATCGTCGAGAAGAACCAGATGATCGACGAGGATGTGGCGCAGTCGGTACAGGAGACCGGTATCGAGGCCGTTAAGATTCGTTCGGTGCTGACCTGCGAGTGCGAGCGCGGCGTATGCATTCGTTGCTATGGCCGTAACCTGGCAACGGGACGCTCGGTCGAGCTCGGCGAGGCGGTCGGGGTCATCGGGGCGCAATCGATCGGAGAGCCGGGCACGCAGCTGACGATGCGCACGTTCCACATCGGCGGCACCGCCCGCATCGAGGAGCAGAGCCACATCGAGGTCGCCAACGCCGGCACCGTCAAATATCAGAGCCTGAAGACGGTGGACGATCGGGAAGGCCGGCCCGTGGCGATCAACCGCAACGGCGCCATCGTCATCGTCGATCGCGAAGGTCGCGAGCGCGAGCGCTACAACGTGGTCTATGGGGCGATCCTCGAGGTGCGGGACGGCGCCAACGTCGAGCGGGGACACCGGTTGGCCGAGTGGGATCCCTACAACTTCTCCATTCTCACCGACGTGCCAGGTACGATTCGATTCCACGATATCGAGATCGGCGTGACGATGAAGGAGGAGGTCGAGGAGGTCAGCGGTCTGGCGCGGCAGGTGATCATCCAGTCGCAAGACGAGAAGCGTCACCCGCAGTTACTGGTCCTGAACAAGAAAGGCGAGGCTGAGCGCAAGATTCTGCTTCCCGTACATGCAACGATCATGGCGCAGGACGGGGCCGAAGTGGTGCAGGGTGACGTACTGTCCAAGATTCCGCGCGCTACGACGAAGACCAAGGACATCACTGGCGGCCTGCCGCGCGTGGTCGATCTGTTCGAGGCGCGGCACCCCAAGGATCCGGCGGTGATGGCCGAAGTGGACGGTACGGTCCATTACGGAGAGATCGTCAAGGGATCGCGCAAGGTCGCGGTCCGCACCGATGACGGCGAGGAGCGCGAGTACGCGATTCCGAAAGGGATGCACGTCACGGTACAAGAAGGAGAGAGCGTGCGCGCCGGAGACGCTTTCACCGACGGCCCGAAGGACCCGCACAAGATCCTGGAGATTCTCGGAGAGCGGGAGTTGCAGAACTACCTGCTGGACGGGATCCAAGAAGTCTACCGACTCCAGGGGGTGAACATCCACGACAAGCACATCGAGGTTGTCGTCCGGCAGATGATGCGCTGGATCAAGGTAGAGGACTCTGGAGATACCGACTTCATCGTCGACGAACAGGTCGACCGGTTCCGGTTTGTCCGTGAGAACGAGCGTGTCCTCGAGGAGGGAGGAGCCCCGGCCCGTGGTCGCCCGCTGCTGTTGGGCATCACCAAGGCCTCGTTGGCCACGGAGTCGTTCATCTCGGCTGCGAGTTTCCAGGAGACGACCCGCGTACTGACCGAGGCCTCGATCTCGGGCAAGGTGGACTACCTGCGCGGTTTGAAGGAGAACGTGATCATGGGGCGCCTGATCCCTGCCGGAACGGGCATGGATATCTACGCCGGCCTGGAAATCGCGCCGGACGGGCCGCCGCCGGTCGAAGAGGAATTCGCCGAGGAGGCGATGGAAGCCGAGGTCGATCTGGACACGGATCGCTTCGCGGAGATGATCCGGCAAGCCGCGGCCGCAGCAGCGGGCGCGGATTCCGGGAAATCAGCCTGATACGACAACCGAAGAAAAAGCCCTCGGCCTTGACCGTTTTCGGTTTGCTCTGCTAGACTCTCGAGGTTTTGCACCAGAACCGTGGGACAACACCTGTCCGGGCCGTGGGACGGACCGGATGGTTGTCGAGTGGTGTGGGCGTGGCCGGGCATCAGGGGCAACGGGTAGGTTGCGCAGGGAGTTGACGAAAGTGCCTACGATCAGTCAATTAGTGCGGAACGGGCGCGAAGTGATGAAGCATCGGACCAAGAGTCCGGCGCTGAATTCATGCCCCCAGAAGCGGGGTGTCTGCGTTCGCGTATACACGTCGACTCCGAAAAAACCGAACTCGGCTCTGCGCAAAGTGGCCCGGGTGCGGTTGACCAACGGAATCGAGGTCACGACCTACATTCCGGGGGTCGGGCACAATTTGCAGGAGCACTCGATCGTGATGATTCGCGGAGGTCGCGTGAAGGATCTGCCGGGCGTTCGCTATCACGTGATTCGCGGTACGCTCGACGCCGTCGGCGTCGAGGGCCGGCGCAAGAGCCGCTCCAAGTACGGCGCCAAACGGCCGAAGTCCTGAGGCGAGGAGATAGAACGCCATGCCGCGTCGAGCTCTCATTCCCAAGCGCGATATCCTTCCGGATCCGGTCTACCAGTCGCCGTTGGTGACGAGATTCATCAACTGCATGATGATCAAGGGTAGCAAATCGACCGCCGAGAGGATCTTCTACGGAGCGATGGACACGATCAAGGAGAGAACCAGTGAAGACCCCCTGCGGGTTTTTCGCAAAGCGGTGGACAACGTCAAACCCGCGCTGGAAGTCAAGTCGCGGCGTGTCGGCGGCTCCAACTACCAGGTTCCGATCGAGGTTCGGCCGCAGCGGAGGACGGCATTGGCCCTCCGCTGGCTCATCGGCTACGCACGGTCGCGCCCTGAGAAGTCGATGCACGAAAAGCTGGCCAACGAGTTGATGGATGCCGCTTCGGCTCGCGGAGCCGCGTTCAAGAAGAAGGATGATACGCACAGAATGGCGGAGGCGAACAAGGCCTTCGCGCACTATCGCTGGTAAGGCGGCGATAGGCGGGTTCGAGTAGGAATTCGGTCTGGACGTTCCTGGAGAGCGGCCGGCGACAGCGACCCGCGGCCGATCCGCGGGGCGCATGGTTCTTTGACATGGCTCGCACGACTCCTTTGGAGAGGATCCGGAATATCGGCATCATGGCCCACATCGACGCCGGTAAGACGACGACGACCGAGCGGATTCTCTATTACACGGGCATCACCTACAAGGTAGGTGAGGTTCACGAGGGAACTGCGACCATGGACTGGATGGCCCAAGAGCAGGAGCGGGGCATCACTATCACCTCCGCGGCGACGACCTGCTACTGGCGCGATCACCGCATCAATATCATCGACACGCCGGGACACGTCGACTTCACGGCCGAAGTCGAGCGATCCCTCCGCGTGCTCGACGGATGCGTGGCCGTGTTCTGTGCCGTGGGCGGTGTAGAGCCGCAGTCGGAGACGGTGTGGCGACAAGCCGACCGCTACGGCGTTCCGCGCATCGCTTTCGTGAACAAGATGGATCGAGTGGGCGCGGACTACGAGCGCGTGTGCGGAATGATGGCGGACCGTCTGCAGGCCAAACCGGTTCCGATTCAGCTGCCCCTGTTTCGGGGCGACGACGAGCCCGAGTTTCGAGGCGTGATCGACCTGATCGAAATGCGTGCGCTGGTATGGGAAGACGACGCGCTTGGTGCCCCCTACTCGGTCGAGGAGATCCCGCGGGAGATGGGCCCGCGGGTCGCGGCGGCGCGCGAGATCCTGCTGGAGGCGGTCTGCGAGGGCGATGACTTGCTGCTCGAGAAGTACCTCAGCGGCCGAGAGATCGGCCCTGAGGAGATCCGTTCCGCGGTGCGCCGGGGGACGATCGAGTCCAGGTTCACGCCGGTGCTGTGCGGAGCCGCCTTCCGCAACAAGGGCGTTCGCCCGCTGTTGGACGCCGTCGCCGATTTCCTGCCTTCCCCGGTCGATGTACCCGCAATCGAGGGAGTGCTCCCCGGGGACGGTCGGCCGGAGATCCGGCGAGCGCGTGATGACGAGCCGCTGGCCGCATTGGTCTTCAAGATCATGAACGACCCGTTCGTGGGGCACCTCGCGTTCATCCGGGTCTACTCCGGCTCGCTGGAGACCGGGAGCCAGGTCCTCAACGCCACCCGCGGCAAGCGGGAGCGGGTCGGCCGCTTGCTCAAAATGCACGCGAACAAACGGGAAGAGATCAAGCAAGTATGGTCCGGAGACATTACCGCCGTGGTCGGGCTGCGCAACGTGACCACCGGCGACACCATCTGTGCCGACAAGCACCCGGTCCTGCTC
>Ga0255055_10001925_pt1 | contig 14789 bp, 9 predicted proteins | sample JV7_2_27_MG_FD_188633 | JGI IMG/M metagenome (GOLD analysis project Ga0255055, IMG submission 188633) | Seawater microbial communities from Jervis Inlet, British Columbia, Canada - JV7_2_27 | ecosystem: Environmental > Aquatic > Marine > Inlet | place: Canada: British Columbia | collected... | reverse complement strand
TTTGTTCTCCGCCTCAGGCGGATCCGGGTTAGAGTTTTAAGGAGGCTAAATATATGTTAAGCGGTAAAAATGTGATGATTATCGGGTTTGTGGTCGTGATCTTTGTCATTCTGCAGGCGGTTCTAATCCTATCCAGCGTCAGGTTGGATGACCCCGCAAAGGCGGCGGTCGAGTTTACAAAAGCATATTTCATGCTGGACGGCACTTCGATGACTGAAAATCTCTGCAGTGAAATTTCTGAGGATGAAGGGGCTGATATCGTGGGCGGATATTTATTTCATACCGCCGAACAGGCAAAAGCCATGGGCTTTTCGCCGGGTTATATGAAAAACCAGCTTGCCGGTGTCCATACCGAAACCAATGTTATGGATGAAACCAACGCCAAAGTCAGAGTTACAGGAGAGCGTCTGCGTTCCATTAATCCTGTTTTTGCCCTCGTTGGGAGATTGTTTTTTCTCATTGAAACCCATAAATTTGATGAAACCCTGACCCTTGTCAAAGAAGACGGAAAATGGAGAGTCTGCGGCAGGCCATTTTTGCTGTCTGAGATATAAACGTACTTGATTGCAGATTTTGGAATTTAGATTTTGGATTTGGAATGGTGGAGACTTAATGTGCATTTGATCAGTCTGTTATTAGATCTAAAATCCGAAATCTAAAATCCAAATTATGAATCACTCCAATACTCCACTGTATGCAGACCATTTATCATCAAATCCGTCAGCAAGCCCGCCAAATCGTATCACGCTATCCTACACCAGATTTCTACCGCGACCATGCCCATGACCATGAAGCCTCATTGCGGATATTTGATAGCGACCCCATCATCAAAAAACTGCTGCGCTTTGTTACCGATAACCTGGAAGACGATTTCGGACACGGGCTGCTACATGCCGTGAAAGTATCGCACGATGCGGGTGCCCTCGTGCAAATTGAGGCCGGTGACGGCGGCGATAAAAGAGATTCCCTGTCGCGATTGGTATGCATGGTTCAGAGCGCCGGGTTATTGCATGATATCAAGCGTAAGAAAAAGGATCACTCAACCCATGCAGCAACCTACGCCAAGAAGGTGCTCAAAAAATATCCGTTTACTTCTCAGGAAATCAAAGATATCTGCTGCGCCATCCAAAACCATGAGGCCTTTAAAGACAATATTGATCTGGGCACTCCATTTGGAGAACTGCTTTCCAATTGTCTTTATGATGCCGATAAATTTCGCTGGGGCCCGGACAATTTTAATGATACCATTTGGGATATGGTATCCTACTTCAATCCTTCTCTGACGGACTTTATGAAAGGATATCCCAAAGGAATGGAAAAAATCGCTGCCATCAAATCCACATTCAGAACGCCGGCAGGGAAAAAATTCGGCCCCCAATTTATCGATCTTGGCCTATCAATCGGCGAAGAACTTTATGAGGTCATCAAAACCGAATTTGCTGAATATTTATAAACCGGTATTTTTAAGTTCCAACCGTGACTGTGAAAGCACGCAAGCCCTGTTTTAAAATATTCTTCTTCGTCCCATCTCACCGTTGCATTGCAAAAAATTCTTGAGCAAGATTCTATATGCGTGCTTTCTTGTTTGACACCATAAGCGCAATTCACTATAACTCTAATAAAATTATTTATTTTGAAGGAGGTGTCACCAGCAACCACTAACCCAAGGAGGTTCGCATGGCAGCCAAAACATGGCCGACTCCCAATTGGCCACAAGACGTATCACACGAGATTTCCGGATATGAAAGACCTCTGTTTTCCTTACTTGATGACTCTGCCAGCAGGTACCCCGATCAAGTATATACCATTTTCAGCGAGGCCACCCGTACCTATGCCCAGGTAAAAGACACCGCCGATCGCATCGCCAATTTTTTGGCATCGCGCGGTATTCAAAAGGGAGACCGCGTGGCCATTTTCCTGCCCAACCTGCCCCACTATCCGGCTATTTTTTTTGGAATTTTAAAAGTCGGAGCCGTTTGCGTCACCTGCAATCCCCAATACACGGCCAATGAACTCAATTATCAGTTGAAGGATGCCGGTGCCAAAGCCGTTTTTTGTATGGATCATCCCCAGTTTTATCCCACGACCGTTGAGGCCATTGAAGGTGCGGACGTGGAGACGGTGGTCATCTGCGGGGTCAAATCCTATCTGCCGCCAATCAAAGCTTTTATCGGCGGGCTTTTAGGAAAAATACCCAAAGCCGGGAATTACCGGACCGGCCATCTTTTTTTTGATGATGTGGTCGCCGGGGCCCAGCCCCAGCCGCCTGAAGTTGAAATCGATCCGACCCAAGATCTGGCCTTAATCATATATACCGGCGGAACCACCGGTGTTCCTAAAGGTGCCGCGCTGGCTCACACCAGTTTTACCTACGATGTAGAAGCGGCGTTAGAGTGGATTCGTTTGGTGCATGAACCGGGTGCCAATCCGGAAAAAACACGCAAGGGCGGGTTTCACACTTACCTCGGAGTTCTGCCCTGGTATCACAGCTTCGGCCTGACCTGTGCCATGTTATCCGCCTGCGCTACCGGCAGCAGTCTATTATGCGTTCCGGATCCCCGGGCCGGCAATCCACCGTTTACGGAAGTCCTGAAAATGGTGCAGAAGTACAAACCGACCGTCATGCCGGCCGTACCCACGATTTTCGTGGCTTTTACAAATCATACGCTTCTCGACCAATACGACCTGAGTTCTCTGTTGGGGTGTTTTTCCGGTGGTGCACCCTTGCCGCCGGAGGTCTGCAGACAATTTGAAGAAAAGACAGGGTCCGTCATTTTTGAAGGTTATGGTTTGAGTGAAACCGCACCCATTGCCACGGTAAATCCGACCAACCGGGAGCAACGTAAGATCGGCTCCATTGGATTTCCGATACCCGGTACGGACATAAAAATTCTGGATATTGAAACCGCAACCAACGAGCTGCCCCGGGGTGAAGATGGTGAAATTGCCATTTGCGGACCCCAGGTGATGAAAGGCTATTGGAACCGTCCCGAAGAAACCGAGGATGTATTCCGTGAAATCGAGGGCAAACGATATTTTTTAACCGGCGACATCGGCCATGTCGACGAAGAAGGCTATATTCTGGTAACCGATCGCAAAAAAGATTTGATTTTGGTCGGTGGGTTTAATGTTTATCCTCGTGAAGTTGAAGATATTCTTTTTCAACATCCTAAAGTGGAACTGGCCGCTGTGATCGGGGCGCCGGATGAAAAAAGCGGGGAGGCCGTAAAAGCCTTTATTCAGCTTAAACCCGGTGAAACTGCGACCCAGGAAGAAATTTTCGAATTCAGCAAAGAAAAAATGGCCGGTTACAAACGGCCCCGGCAGGTTGAATTCCGGGAGAGCCTGCCGGTTTCCAACGTGGGCAAAATCTTGCGGCGGGTTTTGAGGGACGAGGAGCTTAAAAAGTAACATAAGGTTTAGCCCGTTACCCGTTAGTCCGCCACAGGCGGATTAAAAATAAAATCTGATACCATTCAATTTTAGACGGGCTCAATCCGCCGGAGGCGGACTCAACCTTTTTGATATAGCTTCCAAGCGAATATCCAGACTGTAAATATGCTAGAAAAAATAAAAAAATGGACTGTTAATCATCCGTATTTTTTAACCAGTGTTGTCTTTTTAGTGATTCTTTATGTGGGCTGGCGGGTGTTATACTGGCGGGAGGAAAACTTTACCTTTATTCTGCTACTGTATTTTATTGTCACCCTGGGCATCCGATTGGACGATATTTCCCGCAAAATCGGAACCCGCACCGGAGCGTCTTCTCATAATCCCGACGACCGTGAGACGCTTATGAATCAATTAAATGATATTAAATATTCGCTGCTGAACATCAACGCCATACTGAATCGAATTCTTGAAAAATCAGAAAAAGAAGAAAAATAACACAGGCTGTTACAAAATTCCTCGCCGCCTATAATTTTACCCGCATTCAAAATTTGGCCCCCCGCTTTTTTCTTCGTTTTAAACAGAACACCATAAGCTGTCTTAAAAAAGGGTTGAGTCCGTTACCCGTTAGTCCGCCGCAGGCGGATTAAAGATAAAATCTGATAATATCCAATTTTGAACAGGCTTTCATGACAACCGGCTAACCCGATTGAGTGATCTGACCTTTGTAATTTGTTTACAGGGAAGTAATTGACCTGAACTGGTTTCAGAATCATTAGATCTTGTTTGATGGCTCCCGCAAAATGCGGGATTTCGCATCAGATCTTAATTTATTATAGTGCTCAAAAGGCGCGGGTTAGCGAAAAAGCGGAGCATAAAAATCTCCCGTTTAGCGGGATCCCACTATTTTTTCAATCACAACGATGCTTTTGTTTATCCTTATAAAAAATATGTGGGAGCGGCATCTTGCCGCGATACCATCATCGGCGACGAGTAACACAGCGATCGGGCAAGTATCCATGATGATGGTTATGAAACCAGTTACATAAAGGAGGGGGTATGGCGCTAAACCTGGATGCCGTCGGCAAAAAAATTGGGCCCATAACCAAAGCGTACACCTGGAAAGATACCGTGCTCTATGCGCTCGGGGTGGGGGCCGGGTTTTCAGATCTGGATTACTGCTATGAAAAAGATCTAAAGGTGATTCCCAGCTTTGCGATTACAACGATTTATGATTTAATGCCCGAGCTGGCAACTGTCAGCAATGTCAATCTGACGGGCATTTTACACGGCGAGCATGAAATCATCTTCCACAACCTCATCCCTTCTGAAGGCACCCTTTCCACCGAAGGTACCATTACCCGTTACTATGACAAGGGCAAAGATAAAGGTGCCCTGATCATTGCTGCATTCGAAACGCATCACTCAAACGGCACCAGATTGTTTACCAGCATTGCCACCGTTTTCGCGCGCCTGGACGGCGGATTTGGCGGTCACAATGCGCCTAACAAAGAAATTCATCTTCCGGATCGAGAGCCGGATGTGATGGTGGAAACCGCGCCCACAGTTGATCAACCGCTGATTTTCAGGCTTTCCGGTGATACGTTTCAACTGCATGTGGACGATGAATTTGCCAAAATGGCCGGCTTTGAACGACCGATAATGCATGGTCTATGCACCCATGGATATGCCTGTCGTGCACTGATCGAAAGTCTCTGCCCCGGACAGCCGCAAAAGGTCAGGCGTCTCGACTGTCGGTTTAAACGTCCTCTGTACCCCGGCGTGCCGATTAAAACATTGATCTGGAAGATTGAAGACGGCCGGGCGCTCTGGCGCGTTATCAACGCCGGGTCCGGTGAGGTGGTGATGGATAACGGCATATTTGAATACGGCGACATCGTGAAAGAAGAGATAAGATTTGATGGTCGCGTCGCGATTGTCACCGGGGCCGGAGCGGGTCTGGGCCGGGCATATGCGCTGGAGTTGGCCAAACGGGGTGCCCGGGTGGTGGTCAACGATCTGGGCGGCGCCCGGGACGGCTCGGGCAAGGGTTCTAAAAAAGCGGCGGATCAGGTGGTTAAAGAGATTAAGGCTCTGGGAGGCGAAGCGGTTTCAAACTATGACAGTGTGACCACTGCTGCCGGTGGCGAGAATATCGTCAGGGCGGCCCTGGATGCGTTCGGTACGATCGATATCTTGATCAACAATGCCGGGATTCTAAGGGATAAGACGTTTTTAAAAATGGAACCGGAAAACTGGCAGGCAGTCCTCGATGTGCATTTAAACGGGGCCTATCATGTTACCCGTCCGGCTTTTGGCGTGATGAAGAAAAAAGGATACGGTCGAATCCTGATGACGACTTCAGCGGCGGGACTCTACGGGAATTTCGGCCAGACTAACTACGCGGCCGCTAAGATGGGTCTGGTGGGCCTGATGAACACCTTAAAATTAGAAGGCGAAAAATATAATATCATGGTTAACACCATCGCCCCGGTGGCGGCTTCGCGACTAACCGCGGACATTTTACCACCGGATTTCATCGATAAACTGGAACCCGAACTGGTGGCGCCCATGGCGCTTTATCTGGTGTCGCAGCAATGTCCGGTCAGCGGCAATATTTACAATGCGGGAATGGGTTGTTTCAATCGGGCTGCCATCGTGACCGGGCCCGGTATGGTAGTGGGCGATGGCCATCAGATTCCGGATCCCGAGCAGGTTTTGGCTGAATGGGAAAATGTCACCCGTCTGAAAGGCGCCAAAGAGTACAGGAATGCCACTGAACAAATCGGTGATGTTTTGCAAGCATTCACTAAACCACCGGAAAAAGTCGGCATATGAAATCCCAGCTAATCGAAAAACTGTTTAAATTTCAGATTTAGGGGTTCCTAAGTTCAGGGTTCAAAGGTTCAGGTGGCCCTCCGTGGCCGCCGATTGGGGTCGGCACAGAGGCCGACCCTACTTGGGCAAAATCAAATTAGAAATTCGAATCCCGAAATCCGAAACAAACACGAATGACCAAAATAAAAAAATTCAAAACAACCATATAAAAAATAAAGGGAATAAATTTGTTCTTATTGTTTCGAAAATTTGAAAATTGGAATTTAGGATTTTTTTCGAATTTCGAATTTCGTGCTTCGGATTTCAATTATATCAGCATGGAATTTACATTTTTTTGCCAAATTTATCGCACTGAGAGCATTTACTTGAGAGGAGCAAAGATATGATTGGTATCACGTCCTATGGTGCCTATATCCCCAGGTTGAGATTGGAGCGTATGGCGATCTTTCAAGCCATGGGCTGGTTCGCGCCCGCCCTGATGATGGTCGCGCAGGGGGAGCGGTCCATGTGTAACTGGGATGAAGATGCCATTACGATGGCGGTGGCCGCATCCCGTGATTGCCTTCGCGGGCAGGACAGGCAAAAACTGGATGCCCTGTATCTGGCCTCCACAACCCAGCCCTTTGCCGATCGACAGAATGCCGGGATTGTTTCGTCGGCGCTCAATCTCAAAGACAACCTGGTTACGGCGGATTATGCCTCCTCCCAGAAAGCTTCGACAACCGCACTGATAACCGCTCTGGAATCGGTCAAAAGCGGTGAAAGAAACCATATCATGGTGGCTGCCACCGATCGTCGCGAAACCAAGGCCGCTTATTTTTACGAAATGTGGTTCGGTGACGGCGCGGCCGCTCTGATGGTCGGCGATACGGATGTTATCGCTGATTACAGGGGATCTTATTCTGTTGCCCATGAATTTGTCGATCATTACCGCGGTTCCGATAAGAAGTACGATTACGTCTGGGAAGAACGCTGGGCCAGAGATGCCGGATACGGCCTGATCATTCCCGAGGTGGTCAATGGCCTATTTGAAAAACTGGGCATCAGCATGGATGATGTCGACAAACTGGTCTATCCCTGTATCTTTAAAAGGGACCACCGTAATATCGCCGCGCAGCTGGGGGCAACTTCCGACAAACTGGTGGACAATATGCATGAGGTCTGCGGTGAAACCGGCACAGCCCATCCGTTTGTCATGTTTATTGCGGCCCTGGAAAAGGCCCGGCCGGGCGATCGGATTCTGATGATCGGCTTCGGTCAGGGTGCCAATGCCCTGCTTTTCGAGGTGACCGAAAACATCACCCGGCTGGCTGAAAGAAACGGCGTTGCCGGTTCCCTGGCGAATAAAAAAACCATAGACAACTATCTGAAGTGGCTCACATTCAGGGATCTGATTCAGACGGAGATGGGTATTCGGGCCGAAGCACCGACCCAGACCGCCACCACCGTTTTATGGCGCAAAAATAAAATGATTTTAGGCCTGGTGGGCGGAAAATGCAAAGAATGCGGAACTCCCCAGTTTCCGAAGATGGATATCTGCGTAAACCCCCACTGCGGCGCTTTCCACAGCCAGGAGGATTATGAATTTGCCGATGTACCGGCCAGGATTAAAACCTTCACTGCCGATATGCTTTCGGTCTCGGTAGACCCTCCGGCCATATACGGTATGGTGCAATTTGAAAGCGGTGGGCGGCTGACGGCTGATTTTACGGATTGTGAACTCGATGATCTTAAGGTAGGGCTTGCGGTGCAAATGGTCTTTAAGCGCAAAGGTGTGGATCCCGGGCGCGGCTTTGTAAACTACTTCTGGAAAGCCGTCCCGATTCGCGGTGCCGTCGAAGAAGGGCATGGGATGCGTTTTGATGATCGCGTGGCGGTTGTCACCGGCGCCGGCGGGGGGCTGGGCCGGGCATATGCCCTGGAGCTGGCCCGGCGCGGGGCCAGGGTGGTGGTCAACGATCTGGGAGGTGCTCGCGACGGTTCAGGCAAAGGCTCAAAAAGCCCTGCCGATCAGGTTGTTGAAGAGATCAAACACGCGGGCGGCGAAGCCGTGGCCAACTACGATAATGTCGCCACGGCCGAAGGCGGCCGGAATATCGTGCGGGCCGCCCTGGATGCCTTCGGTCGGGTGGATATCCTGATCAACAATGCCGGCATCCTGAGGGATAAAAGCTTTATAAAAATGGAGCCCGAAAACTGGCAAACGGTTTTAGATGTTCACCTCAACGGCGCTTATTTTGTTACCCGGCCGGCGATGGAAGCCATGCAGGACAACGCTTACGGGCGGATCGTGATGACCACCTCGGCGGCGGGCTTATACGGTAATTTCGGGCAAGCCAATTATTCCGCCGCCAAGACGGCTCTGGTCGGGCTGATGAACACTCTGGAGCTGGAAGGCCTGAAGTATAACATCCACATCAATACCATTGCGCCCATTGCCGCTCCGCGGCTGACCGAAGATGTGATGCCGCCGGATCTGTTTGAAAAATCAGGACCGGAATTTGTTGTACCCCTAGTGATGGTTCTTTGCAGCGAGGCGTGTCAAGAAAGCGGCAGCATCTTTAATTGCGGAATGGGTTATTTTAATCGCGCCGCAGTCCTGACCGGTCCTGCCGTTCAACTGGGAGATCAGAATAATCCACCGACCCCCGAGCTGATCCACGCGAACTGGGGAAAAATCAACTCCATCGAAGGGGCTCGGGAGTTTAAAGAAGCTAACAGCGCGGTCTTGGCCCTTATCGCACCTCCCGACCAGAAGCCGACCGCAGGAACACCAGCAGCGCAAGAACAGGGCAGCGTTGCTGTTATATTTGAAAATATGCCTAGAACCTTTAAAGCCGATGCAGCCGCCGGTGTTGATGTTGTATTTCAGTTCAACATCTCAGGCCCTGATGGCGGCGATTGGCATTGTGTGATTAAGGACAGCACCTGTACGGTTGAATCCGGGGTTCACGCTAAACCGGCCTGTACCCTGAAAATGGCGGATGGCGACTTTCTGGCAATGATGGCAGGCGCCCTGCCGGCGATGCAGGCTTACACCTCCGGCAAGCTGATAATCGAAGGCGATATCATGAAGTCGCAGATGCTCGAGAAGCTTTTCAAGATAGGTTGAAAAGCAACCGTTCAGAGGTTCAAAGGTTAAAGTCAAACCTGAATCTTTGATTCTAGAGTTTTGGGAGGAAAAATAATTCAATGACGATAGCCAATTTTGCATTATCTAAATTTTTGAGACTTACAATTAATAAATTTTAACTATTTTAAAAACTTCAGCTTTTGTTCGAGGGCGCGGCGCAATTCGATTCAAAAGCGGAGCGTACACGATAGTACGTGAGCATTTTGAATTGAAGTGCAACAAAGCCATCGGGCAAAAGATGGAGTTTTGTAGGAGAGAACCATGGCTACCGGGATTAAAGACAAAGTCGCCATCATTGGAATGGGCTGTACCCGCTTTGGCGAGCGCTGGGACGTGGGCGCTGAAGAACTAATGGTTGAGGCCTTTAGAGAATGTCTGCAAGACGCCGGAATCGACAAAAAAGATATCGGCGCCGCCTGGCTGGGCACCTGCTTTGACAGCATCAATGTCGGTCGAAGTGCCCTGCCCATGTCATTGACGCTTCGCCTTCCCATGATTCCGGTCACGCGGGTCGAAAATTATTGCGCCACCGGAACGGAAGCATTTCGCGGTGCCTGTTATGCAGTGGCATCCGGCGCCTACGATATCTGCCTGGCCCTGGGTGTGGAGAAGCTCAAAGACACCGGCTATGGCGGTTTGCCCAGTTTCACGGGTTCGGATTCCGGAAGCCTTACCTGGCAGTGGTTTCCAAACATGACTGCCCCCGGTGCTTTTGCTCAGCTGGCCAGCGCCTATGCCGCTAAATATAAGGTATCCGATCAGGACCTCAAACGCGCTATGGCGCACGTGTCCGCCAAAAGCCATGCCAATGGTGCCCTGAATCCCAAGGCACATTTGCGAAAAGCGCTTACCGAGGAGCAGGTGATGGCGGCCCCCATTATCGCCCACCCCCTGGGCCTGTTTGACTGCTGCGGCGTCAGTGACGGCGCAGCCTGTGCGATCGTGACCACGCCTGAAATAGCCAAAAAATTGGGCAAAAAAGATTTTGTGACCGTTAAAGCCCTTCAGCTGGCATTGAGCAGCGGGGAGGAGATGGGCTATAATGACTGGGACGGCGACCATTTTATAACCACCAGCAAATGCAGCAGCGAGGCTTACAAAGAAGCCGGCATCACGAAACCGCGGGAAGACATCAACATGATGGAGGTGCATGATTGTTTTTCGATTACCGAGCTGGTAACCATGGAAGACCTTCATATTTCAGAAAGAGGAAAGGCCAGCAAAGATGTTATGGATGGCTTTTACGACCGCGACGGAACGATTCCCTGTCAGGTGGATGGCGGGCTGAAGTGTTTTGGTCATCCCATCGGAGCATCCGGGCTCAGAATGCTTTACGAGCTTTATCTGCAGTTTCACGGACGGGCCGGCGAGCGGCAGCTTGAAAATCCCGGATATGGATTGACCCATAATCTGGGCGGCTTTCCGGCCATGAATGTGTGCAGTATCGCTATTATCGGAAAATTCAAACAATAATCGAGCAGCCCATTGAGGGCCTTTAGGAGCGGCTCTTTGAGCCTTGAGGAGCTCCGCCTCAGGCGGATCGAGGAGGCAGAAAGCATAGACCTCAAGTCCTGCCCGGCAGGACACTCATCAAGCGAAGCGCTCCTAACGCGCGAACAAGGTGAGCTTAACTGTGGAAATATTACAATATACAGAGGACCATCGTAAATTCCGGCAACGACTGCGACGTTTTTTGGCCAAAGAAGTGACGCCCCATGCAGCTCAATGGGAAAAGGATGGCATTGTCCCCAAGAGTGCCTGGAAGAAAATGGGCCAGACCGGCTTTCTGTGTACGGAGGTTTCTCCTGAATATGGAGGTCTGGGAGGGAATTTTCTCTACGCTGTTATTATAACAGAGGAGATTTCAAGAACCCATCAAAATGGCCTGGTCACGTCTGTGCACAGCGATATAGTGGTTCCGTATATCACTTCATTCGGTTCGGATGAAGTTAAGAACAAATATCTTCCGGGCTGTGTCTCCGGTGACATCATCGCTGCGGTGGCAATGACAGAGCCGGATGCCGGCAGTGACCTTGCCGGCATAACGACGTCTGCGGTCGAAGAAGGGGATGAGGTGGTCCTCAACGGCTCAAAAACATTTATAACCAACGGCATTATTGCCGATCTGGTGGTGCTCGCCGCCAGAGACCCCGCGGTGGCGGACCCGTACCAGGCCATGTCGCTTTATCTGGTTGAATCCGGAACACCGGGCTTCGAGAAGGGACGCCGCTTGAAGAAAATGGGGTTGTGGAGCCAGGATACCGCCGAACTCTTTTTCTCCAAATGCCGCATACCCAAAACGAATCGACTGGGCAAAAAAGGCGACGGATTTTTAATGCTCATGCAAAAATTGCAGCAGGAACGCCTGATTTGTGCCATCTGGGCGGTTGCAGCAGCTGAGCGTATTTTGGAGTGGACCATGGCACATTGCCAAAACACCCGGATTTCAGAAAAACCCATCTCGAAGTCACAGGTCGTCCAATTCGGTTTGGTGGAAATGGCCACGGATGTAAAACTGGGCCGGACCTTTGTCGATAAACTCATCCGGGATCATATGGAAGGTGAAAATGTGGTGGTCGAGACTTCAATGGCCAAATACTGGACCACCGACATGGTCAAACGGGTTGCCGATCGCTCACTGGACTTTTGCGGTAGTTACGGCATTCTGGAAAAAAACAGGATCGCCCAGGCCTGGCGCGATGTCAGGGTAATGTCCATATTTGCCGGGACCAACGAAATTATGAAAGGTATCGCGGCCAAATTCATGAACCTTTAGAACTGGTCTTCAAACCTCCATCTTTTGGCCGCTAACAGCGTTGCACGTCGTCGAAATTTGCTCACGTACTGTATGTACGCTCCGCCATTTCTCCTCCGTGCGCCTTTTGAGCACCTTAATATATTAAGATCTGTTGCGAAATCCCGCATTGTGCGGGGGCCCTGGAACAAAAGCTGGGGTTTTAAGATCAGTTCCAGTTTCTTAATTTGTTAAATTTTTAAGGTCTCATTCTGATTCATAACCTATATGCCTCGAAAAGATCATACCTTCCAGGGAACCGACGGCAAATTTCACTTTGTCGACTGGGGCGGAACTGGACCATTGGCCCATTTCTCCCATGCAACTGGATTATGTGCGGGTACTTATACGCCTCTGGTTGAAAGGCTTACACCTGATCTGAGAGTTGTCGGCCTGGACGACAGGGGGCACGGTGGAACCCAGGCGCCTGCGAATCCTCATAAACTAAAAAATTGGAATATCTTTCTTTAGTTCTGTACGGTGCTGAGTCTGATACCTTCCTGGCTTCGGCAGCGAAAAGATTAAAAGCGAAAGTTCCGGGAACTGCTTTCCGGTGTTTTGAAGAAACCGGTCACTTCGTCCCGATGGAACGGCCGGATGATACAGTAGAAGCCCTCCTTGATTTTCTTAGAGATAAAAAAATCATCTGAACGAATTGAGATAGAAATGTACCCATGCAAATGACAGCTGATCAAAAACAAAAAATGACTATTATAAAAGATGACAGACTCGTAAAAAGTCTGCTAAGCTCTCATTGCGAGCGCAGCGAAGCAATCTCTATCAATCCAAGTCTCTGAAATCATGGGATTGCTTCGTCACTTCGTTTCTCGCAATGACCGGCGATAGGACTTTTTACGAAACCATAAAAGATGGTAGGAGAAAAAAACTGGCAGCCGGAATCAGCAGAAGAGATTTCTTAAAGTATTCCGGAACAACCGGGGGCGCTTTATTATTAGAAGCCATCTCAAAAATAGGATTTTTGTTCAAGATCGCGGCGGGGCCGAGCTTTCCAGCGTTGCTGGATTTCCCGCCTGATCCTATCATCTTTGTGGGTCGCAAACCGCAGGCATACTGTTGTATTTCGAGGATTTGAAACGAGGCCCCAACAAAGATATTGGGCCAAAAGATATTTTTGAGATGGCTTCTAGGCATGCATGGAGAGTTGGTTATGGCAAATCATAAAAGTCGCGTAGCGTTTATAAGCACCGAAGATCGAAAATCAGGGGTTTCATTATCCATAAAAACGCTGGGTATAAACCCGGCCAAGAACAAGGATGTCCTGATCAAACCCAATTTCAATACGGCCGACCTGGCTCCCGGGTCAACCCATAATGATACGCTGGTTGCCCTGGTCGAAGAGGTTTGGAAGTTGGGGGCTAAATCGGTCAGCCTGGGGGAACGCAGCTATCCGCCAACCCGATCGGTCATGGAGCAAAAGGGCATTCTTCCGCTTTTGAAAGCGCTGGATGTCAAAATTATCGATTTCGATGATCTTGATAAAAAGGATTGGGTGAAGGTCAAACCCAAAGACTCTCATTGGCAGGACGGATTTCGGGTTGCACGACCCGTCCTGGGGTCCGAATGTCTTATTTCCACTTGCTGTCTGAAGACCCACCAGTATGGGGGTATCTTCACAATGTCTCTTAAACTTCATGTCGGAGTGGTTCCGACAAGCCGGCATGGCTATAATTATATGAGTGAACTCCACCAATCCTCCCAGCAGCGCAAGCTGATAGCAGAAATAAATGCGCCATTTAAACCCGACCTGGTCATTTTGGACGGAATTGATGCTTTTGTGGATGGGGGTCCCGCGAATGGTAAGCGCGCGCAAGGCAATGTCTTTCTGGCCTCCCGTGATCGGGTAGCGATTGATGCGGTTGGCCTGGCGATACTGCAATGTCTGGGAAGCAATAATCAAATCATGAATACAAAGATTTTTGAGCAGGAACAAATTGCCAGGGCTGCTGAAATTGGTTTAGGAGCGGCATCACCTTCAGAGATCGAGGTCGTTTCCGCCAACGCGGAGAGCCGCAAATATCGAGATCGCGTTGTTGAGATATTAAACAGGGGCTAATGTCATACGAACATATGTTCAGTGGCTCTCATAAGAAACCCCTTCGATTAGCGAACCCAATCCATAGCAAAACTGATTTCACTCCAATTTTGTAATTAGGCACGGAACATAAAATTTCGGCCCTTGTAAAATAGTGAGGATTTGCATATGCATTAAACAGTAAGACGTTTCGCGAACTATGGCAAGTAGTCTGCAGCTATGAAGAGGCCTATGTATTGTATCCTAAGATGAATATGGAACAGTAATGAAATCTTCTCATTTCATCGCTGATCATATATTTGTGTGGCACAGTGGTTAGCGTGCAGATTTTGCTGTTACCCAAATTCTGAAAATTCAACATACGGAATATTTTAGAGTAGGAGCTAATTATGGCCGGTGGTTGGACCCGTGATGGGAGCGTGCAGGATCAAATAGACGCCAGTGTAGAAGACGCAGTAAAGCTGGCTAGGAGTCGGTTGCCTGATGGTGAGGGCTCAACCCATTGTGAGAAATGCGAGACTGTAATTCCAGACGCTCGTCGCAAAGTAATGCCTGGAGTTCGCTTATGCGTCAGCTGCCAG
>Ga0255055_10001924_pt1 | contig 14792 bp, 9 predicted proteins | sample JV7_2_27_MG_FD_188633 | JGI IMG/M metagenome (GOLD analysis project Ga0255055, IMG submission 188633) | Seawater microbial communities from Jervis Inlet, British Columbia, Canada - JV7_2_27 | ecosystem: Environmental > Aquatic > Marine > Inlet | place: Canada: British Columbia | collected... | reverse complement strand
ATATTTTCTTCCCTGCTCCTCTTAAACAGAAGAGGAAAAAGTGAAAGCAAGGATCTGCTAAACGGAAGCGATAGCGAAGCCATAACCTCAGTAGTTGAGGCAGAAAAGATTGTCCCACGAGACATCCTGGAATTTATTGATTCAAGCGGAGTAGCTAAAGCATGGCAGGAAGCAGAGATAAGCCCGGAGGTTTCTGGTAAGGTCAAGTCTATTCTTGCAGAAGTGGGGGATGATCTTAAATCCGGTGATCCTATCTTCAAGCTGAACGATGAATTACTAAGGCTTCAAGTGGAAAAGGCACGTTCCCTGGTAACGCAGTTAGAAGGAAACCACCTCACCAGTAAAAGAGACCTGTCCCGCAAAGAGATGCTCTACCAGGATGGTGTTATCTCAGAGTTGGATCTAGATTTAGCAAAAGCAAAAGAAAAAGCAGACCGGGGGTTATTGGAAGGAGCAAAGACCTCTTTAAAAATAACTCAACGTGATTTAAGAGAGACTACCATTAGAAGTCCCATTAGCGGAAGCTTGGCTGAACGCCTGATAGACATAGGAACTACTGTACTACCTCAGATGAAAGTCGCCTCCGTTGTCGACACCAGCAAGATACGAATCAGGATAGGCGTTTCAGAAAAAGAGATTTACAAGATTAAGAAAGGGCAGCAGGTTGAGGTTTATGTAGATGCCTTCCCCAATGAGGAATATCAAGGCACAGTTTTCTCCGTGGGGATGAAAGCCAATGAGAGTACTCTCACCTTCCCGGTTGAAGTGGAAATAGTAAATAATCGTGAACCTATGCTACCTGGTATGGTTGCTCATCTTAAGATACAAACGGGAAATCATTCCCAGGTTATAGTGATACCCCAAGAATTTATTATAACTGAAGAGGGGAAGTCTTTTGTCTTTGTGGCACGGGACGGTGTTGCGAGCAAGGCAAAAATAACAATTGCTACTACTATAGATTCACAGGTTATCGTAAAAGATGGCCTCTCTCCCGGAGATTTTTTGATTACAGTAGGATCTCGCGCTATTTCGGAGGGAATGAAGGTTACAATAAAAAATGAACTGCCCTGACATAGGACACAGATTTACCCTGAGAAATACTGATTTATACCATCCACATGGAATGATGGGTAAGAATAAGTTTGAAGTTAAAAGTGCCTAAAGTGAGCTAAAGTTAAAAAACTTTAGGCATTTTAGTTCACTTAAAACTTTAGTCACTTTTTTATTCCAGTATTCCAATTGTGAGCGGAGTGAACTAACTAGTTATAAATGAACCTCGCGAAAACTTCCGTTAATAATCCGGTCGCTGCCAATATTCTGATGGTAGCAGTTATGCTGCTGGGAGTGCTTGCCCTCATTCGCCTTCCCAGGGAGTTTCTACCCAACATCACCTTCAATATGGCGATTATCATAACCACCTACCCTGGCGTATCTGCGGAAGAAATCGAAAAGTTAATTACTATCAAGATGGAAGATGCCGTTGAGGATGTGGATAAGATAGATTTCATTTTCTCTAGATCCTCCGAGGGAAGATCTGTCCTCTTTTTGAGTTTTGAAGATATGAGTGATAACGATTTTAAGTTTATCTTACAGGATTTAAGATCGGCAGTTGACAACGTAAATGACCTTCCGGAAGAGGCTGATGATCCCCAAGTAATGGAGATGTCTACGGGAGAAATGGTTTCTGTAGTGTTTGTTACCTTAAGCGGGAACTTACCCGAAAGAGAACTGAAGAGAATAGCCGAGGAGATGAAAGACAGGTTCTTTGAAATACACAACATCGCGAAAGTGGAGGTCGAAGGAATTCGGGAAAGAGAGATTTGGGTTGAGGTCAATCCTGAAAGGATGTATAGTTACGGTTATTCTCTAGATCGAGTGGCCAATGCACTTAATGCCACTAATATCAACGTGCCCGCGGGAACCATTGATATAGGCCGTTCAGAATACATCGTAAGGACTATGGGGGAATATGCCAGACCCGATGATCTCTCAAAGGTAATTATCCAGACAGACCCTTCCGGTCATCACGTCAAAGTAGGCAGCATAGCCCAAATCAAAGACACCTTCGAGAAGCCCAAAACTTTTTCCTTCCTTAACGGTAAACCAGGGGTGACCCTTAAACTCTCAAAAAAAAGCGAAGGGAATACCATTACAATCGTCAATGAGGCAAAGGAGATTGTAAGTGAATTTAAACGCAAACTCCCTCCCGGCTGCGACATTGCTCTCACCAATGACAGCTCCATCCAGATTAGAGATGCTCTGGGCAAACTTTCTATCAATGCCATACTGGGAATGCTGATGGTAATCACCCTGCTCTACCTTTTTCTGGGGTGGCGTAACGCCCTCTTTGCCGCCCTGGGTCTCCCGGTTGCTCTGCTCTGCACCTTTATCTTTATGCAGGGCATTGGTCAGTCTCTTAATACCAGCAGCTTATTTGCCCTGATGATGGTAGTGGGTATTATCGTGGATGATGCCATCATCATCATAGAAAATTCATTCCGTTATATGCAACACGGTATGAAGCCTAAAGAAGCGACAGTCATCGGTACCATGGAGGTAGCCGCGCCCATCTTCACTGCCTGTCTTACCACCATCGCCGCCTTTCTCCCCTTAATGTTACTGCCGGATATTATGGGAAAATTTCTCAGGGTGGTTCCTATTGTGGTATCTCTCTCAATCACCGCATCCTTAGGGGAAGCCTTTCTGATACTGCCTGCCCACATCGCAGAGTGGAGCAGCAGCAAACTCCAAAGCAAAAGACGTCACCTGTTTATCAATCGGTTGCGCAGAGTCTACTCCCGCCACCTGGTGATGGTGTTACGCAAACGTTACTGGTTTAGCGGTGGCGTTATGGTGCTCATTCTTATATCCATTATCCTGCTTATGTCTGAAGCCATCGATAAAGATCTTTTTCAATCCGAAGAAGTATCCCAGTTTTACGTCAATGTGTATATGCCGGCGGGAGCTAACATATATACTACCAATAAGGCCCTTTCAGAGATTGAGCGACAGATTATGTCACTGCCAAAAAAAGAAATAAGTGCTCTTGTTACCAGTCCGGGAATGCTGATTGGCAAGCGCGAGTGGACTTTTGACACTTCAGTGGGACAAATCATGGTTGACCTGGTCGAAAAAGAATATCGCCAACGCACAATGGATGAGATCATCAATGATATACGACCACGACTGCAAGACATCCCGGGAATAAAGAGTATTGACTTTAGCAAATTGAGAGCGGGACCCCCCACCCCCAGAGATGTGGAACTGAGGGTACAGGGAAAATATTTTAACACCCTTGAACAGATTGTTGCACGCATTGAAAGGAAACTCTCAACCATCAAGGGGGTATATGACATTGGCAATGATTTCCATACCGGGAAGAAAGACATAAAGATTTACATCAACGAAGAGAAGGCAGCACTCTATGGTCTTGATGTATACCAGATCTCTATGGCTATCCGCAATGCTTACGAAGGCAGGGTGGCAACCGTATTCAGAGAAGGCGACGACGAGATAGATGTGATAGTAAAATATCAGCAGCAGTCAGTTAAAAATGTGAAAGATGTAGAAAATCTCAAGATAGCAACCAGCAGCGGAGACCTCATTCCCTTCAGAAACTTTGCTTCCGTGAAGGTTGAACCAGGATATACCTCGATCAGACGCTATAAGCAGGAACGGGCTATTACCGTCACCGCCAGTGTGGAAAGAAAAATTAATTCTCTGGAAAGAGTGGACAAAATTTTAAAACAGGAAAGTAAAAAAATACTCAATTCGTTTCCTGATTATAAAATTGGATCTGAGAGTATCTTTGCAGAGTTTAAAAAATATCAAACACAACTTTTTCAATTACTCGCTCTGGGAGTATTTCTGATTTATTTCATCTTAGGGACTCAATTCAAATCTTATTCCCAACCTCTTATCATTCTCTTTGCCATTCCTTTTGCCTTTTTAGGGGCCATGATTGGTATCTTTCTCACCGGCCTTTCTACTGCATCAAAACCCGTTTTCTCAATCATTACCCTCTACGGAATTGTAGGCCTTGCAGGTATTGCAGTAAATGATGCCATCGTCATGGTTACCTTCATTAATAATGCCAGGGCAAAAGGGGTAAACCGCTACCGATCAATCATTCAGTCAGGCCGTCTGCGGCTGAGAGCTATCATTCTGACCTCAATTACCACCATGTCTGGAGTTTTTCCCATGATGATCGGTCTGGGGGGGAAATCCGAAATCTGGGCACCCATGGCAAGCACTATCTTCTTCGGTTTAGCATGTGCTACCCTCCTGACCCTGTTCATTATACCCTGCTTATATACCATTATAGTCGATGATTTAATAAGCTGGATCAGAGAGCTATAGAGGAGGCTAGCAAAGAGGTATTTCCCCTTATATTCATAAACTATTAATTTCTTCAATAAAAGCACTAATTTTATCTATAAACATTTCCGATAAATGAATTACACACACTTAGGGCCTTTTGGATATTAACTTCCTGAGCGATTAAAAAATGAACAGGTTGTCTATTTCATCATATAAGCTTACAAACACATCCATACTCTCAAGATCTATGGTGTTATCTCTCACTTGTTCACTTCTTGCCCATCTGACTGCCTTTGCCTGTTCATACAACTGGAATATTTTACCAAAAGAAAAAAGCAATCCGCCTTTTATGGTAGAGCTAATTGACCTGCCCATAAAAACAGAAATGGAACAAATGGTAAACCAAGAAGATTCGGGTAGAAAGGATGTTGTAAAAGCTGGTATGAATGAAAAAGGAGGAGAATGCAAAATCTCTAATCGCTCCACCTACCTATCGGCAAAGAGCAATCTTCCCTTGATACCACCAGGTGAGATGAAAGACAGTAATACTTCCACCTTTGAAGCAGAGGCAACCGTTTCTCTTGACAGCCAGGAATTGAAGTACGTTTCTTACCTCAATAAAATCAAGAAGAAGATTGAGCCAAAGTGGCACTATCCAGAAACAGCTCAAGAAATAGGGCTGCAGGGCAAATTAGCCCTATGCTTTTCCATTATAAGGGATGGTCACCTGGATAGGCTAGAATTACTCAACTCTTCAGGGCATCCTCTCCTGGATGAGGGAGCACTCAAAGCAGTTGAAGGAGCAGCACCATACTACCCTTTACCCGATAGATTGAAAATTTCCCGACTAAATATTCTGGCTACTTTTGAATACAGGATAAGCCCTTATAGCATGAGCACCTTTTCTCAACTGCATCAAGAGGAAAGCTTGTAAAATTTAAAGATTAATCTTAATATAGGACCTCTTCCTCAACTCTTTGACCCACTGTTTAAATTTATCTTCAACTTTCTTATTATAAAGTGTATTCTCAATTTCATTCCATCGCTCCTCTTTTGCCATTTTTTGCCTTTCTCTCTTATCGAGAACCTTTATAATATGAAAGCCCTTGGGGGTCTGGATGAGGGAACTTGCCTCACCTACACCGAGACTAAAAGCAACATCATTTAAAGCAGGTAACAATTCACCCTGTCTAAAAACACCCATATCACCACCCATAGCTGCAGAGGAATCCTGAGAATAAAGTTTGACCATAGCAGTAAAATCCCCTCCTTCTCTTATCTTTTGCTCTATCTCCTCTGCTTTTTTTCTAATTTGGTCAATCTCCTGCTCACTTGCCTTGGGAGGAATCATCAAGAGAATCTGCTGAAGCCTAATCTCCGGTGGTGAGTTGAAACTGTCTATATGTTCCTTATAATATTCCTCAATCTCTTTTTCAGCAACCTGAACTTTGGACTTTATCTCCTGATCTAAGAGCCTCATTTTCTTTATCTGATTCTTCAGTTGGTCTCTATACTTTTCAAAATTTATACCTTCCTCATGCAGGATTTGCTCAAATTGACTCTTAGTAACATTATTATTATCCATCACATCCCTGATAGCAACATCAACCTCTTTCTCTGTAATCTCAATTTTCAACCTATCTGCCTCTTGATTGACAAGTTTCTCATCGATCAGCTGATCGAGTATCCGTTTTTCTATCTCCCTGATCTGTTCCTTATTATTATCAAGAGAAAACTTTAACTTCATCTTCTCCAGATAGGGAACCGAAATTTCCCTGAGTTCTGAAAGTGTTATAATCTCTCCATTTACTACAGCTACAATCTTCTCTATTACCTCAGCATCCGAGTTATAAGGAAAGAGTACAATACTCCCCAATAAAAAATGCACTGCTGCTTTTGTAAAGATATACTTCCTAACTCTCATTAACATCTTTCCTTTCATTTGCATCATCTCCTGCCTCACTTCTCTAATAGAACCATTTACTACAGCTTAGGTACTCATTGCAAGAGCTTTTTTACCTCATTCATCACTTCCTTCCAGTCTCTTTTCCTGTATGCAATGCTCAGTTTCAATTCAGGAGAAAGCCTGAATTTTTCAGGATCACCTTCAATAAGTACCAGAATCTTTTCCAGAGAATCCCTAGCCTGTGGATGAAAAGTTATTATAACATCCTTACTATTGTAATCTATACTGGTAATGAGAAATTGCCTCAGGACATTTTTAAATGTAATTATGCTCAATAGATTATCCACCGCCGGGGGAAGATCCCCAAAACGATCGTTCAATTCTTCTTTTATCTCATAAACCTCTTGATCACACATACAGGAAGATAATCTCTTGTAGACAACCAGTCTTTGATTGACATCTCCAATATAATCCCCCGGTATAAACGCTGGGATAGCAAGATTGATTTCTGGATCAAGATCAGGGACAACTTCTTCTCCCTTCAGTTCCTTTACAGCTTCTCCCATGAGCTGAGTGTATAAATCCATTCCAATGGCAGCAATATGTCCGGACTGTGAAGATCCCAATATGTTCCCTGCTCCTCTGATTTCTAAATCGCGGGTAGCCAGCCGAAAGCTTGATCCCAGTTCACTAAATTCCAGGATAGCCTTAAGTCTATCTCTTGCCTCTTTTGAAAGGGTTGATTCACCCGGGACAAGCAGATAACAATAAGCACGATGCTTGGATCTTCCCACCCTCCCCCTCAATTGATATAGCTGGGCAAGTCCCAACCTGTCCGCTCGATTAATAATAATAGTATTAGCAGAGGGGAAATCCAAACCTGATTCAATAATAGTTGTAGATAAAAGAAGCTTAATCTCTTTTTTGATAAACGATAGCATAACCTTCTCAAGCTGCTTCTCTGCCATCTGACCATGAGCAATGGCCAACTTTGCTTCAGGAACAAGTTCGCTCAAAAACTTAGCCATAGCCAGAATAGATCGTACCCGATCATGAACGAAAAAAACCTGACCTCCCCTCCTCAATTCCCGTACAATTGCTTCCCTCACAACATCGGCATCAAAACGATTAATATAGGTCTTAATGGTCAAGCGATCTTCCGGAGGAGTGTTAATCACACTCATATCTCTTACTCCTACTACAGACATATAAAGTGTCCTGGGAATAGGAGTAGCTGTCAGGGTCAGTACATCCACAAGTTTTCTCATCTTTTTAAACTGCTCCTTATGAGCTACTCCAAACCTCTGTTCTTCATCTATAACCACTAAGCCTAAATTCTTAAATTGAACGTCTTTTTGAATTAGCCGATGAGTTCCAATGATGATATCAATCTGCCCCTCCTTAAGTTTTTGAAGGATGCTTTTTTGTTCGGTGCGACTCCTGAAACGACTAAGCATCTCAACCTCTATGGGATAGGGCTTGAGACGTTCACAAACATTTTGATAGTGCTGTTGTGCCAGTACTGTTGTAGGAACTAAAATAGCTACCTGCTTTCCATCCATGGCTGCTCGAAAAGATGAGCGTAATGCAACCTCTGTTTTCCCATATCCTACATCTCCACAAATGAGTCGGTCCATGGACTTAGCCTCCCCCATATCTCTCATCACATCCTCAATAGCAGCTAACTGGTCTGGAGTTTCCTCATAAGGAAAAGTCACCTCAAATTCTCTATAGTAGTGGTCAATGGGAGAAAAGGGGAAACCTTCCAGGAGCTTTCTTGATGCATAGATATCTAATAATTCTTTGGCCATTTTCCTAACAGACTCCTTAACCCTCTTTTTCGTCTTCTTCCAGGCAGTTCCCCCCAGTCGATCAATCCTGGGGGTATAACCATCCGTTCCCATATACTTCTGTACCATCTTGATTCGATCAATGGGAATATAAAGCTTATCATTCCCCAAATGCTCAATAAGAAGATAATCACTGTGCTCCCCTCCTGCCTCTAATCCTTTTAATCCCCGATAGATTCCCACTCCATGGTCCGTATGCACAACAAAATCACCGTTCTTCAAATCACTAAAATCTGAGATGAAATATCCACTCTTTACCCTGGCTGGAGCTAATCTCCTCCTTTTTTCACCAAAAATCTCTTCCTCAGTGATAATTACCAAACGAACCAGGGGAAAGCGAAAACCTTTCTTAAAATTGGCAACCTGAATCTCTACTGTTTCGGTAAATGGTGCCAGCCCTCCCAAATCGAAATGTTCCTGCGGGAGTAGTTTGGTAAACACATTGTACTCTTCCAGTAACTGTATAAGTTTTTGAGCCTCGCCTGAGGAATGACAAATCAGAAGAATAGAATTCCCCTCATCCCGCCAGTCTTTCATTTTTTCCACCAGGGGAGAAAGCATTCCCTGAGCAGAAGTAAAATTAATCAACTCTTTTCGGATATCCTCGTTAGAATGTGTCTTAAAAGAAACAATGTCTTCATCAGGCAAAGAGAAGTCTGTCCCGCCAAGATAAACCGTTTGAAAAATTTGCAGCATTTGATCCAACTGTTCAGCAGAAAGATAAAATTGAAAAACCGATGGAGTAAATCTTGCCTGATCTAAGCACCTTGCATAGCGTTCCTCTGCTTTCACTAAAAAGCTATCCCGTTCCTCTTTTATCTCATCAAAATCGTGAAGAAAGATGAGACTGTTTTGTGGAAGATAATCGAAGATAGTATCTAAACCGGGGTAAAGGCAAGGAAGCAGACGCTCAATCTCAGCATTTACATGAAACTGGCTCAGAGCCGCAACAATTTCCTCAGTCCTGTTCGGGGGAAGCATTATCTGGTCGGAGTGTTCCCTAATGCGTTCTATAATCTGGTGCATGTTCTCCTCTTCAAAGATAGCTTCACATACCGGTACAATCCACATCTCTTCTTGTTCACCACAAGACCTCTGTGAAAGAACATCAAATTGACGAATGGATTCAATAACATCTCCATAAAATTCTATCCGTAAAGGAGCAGGATATCCGGGCGGAAATATATCTATAATGCCACCTCGAATACCATAATCACCTCTATCCTCTACCAACCCCACTTTAAGGTAACCACATTTTAATAACCAGCGGGTAAGTTCTTCTCGATCTACTTCTTCTCCCATCCTTAACTGCCTGGTATATTTTTCCAAAACTGATCGAGGAATGATCTTCCGAAGCAGAGCCGATACAGGAGCGACTACGATAGTAGTCTGGTTACCGCTCACAAGATAATGCAAAACCTCTAATCTCTGGGCAGTTAGTTCCGGATTTCGGGAAGCATTCTCGAAGGGAAATTCTTCCTCAGGTGGATAAAGAAAGATTTGTTTCTGCCCCGAATTATTAAAAACTCGTTCCCCCTCCTCACCTGAAAAGAAAAGAAGTTCCTGGTAACATTCTTCGGCTTCCTTAAAGGTAGGTGTTATAATTAAAAAGTTCCTTTTAGTCTCCTGCCGCAGGAAGGAGATAAGAAACGAAGCAGAGGAACCTTTAAGCCCACTGATTCTTGTTTCCCCCACCCCTTCTTTCAGGGACTGAATTACATTAGAAAAAATTGAGCCAAAGGCAGAATTCTTATTACTCTTACAACCAGAGAACGACATGATCATCTATCCTAGCTACTCTTAGTTTAGCTAACCGCAGATTACGCTGAGATCGCAGAGATTACAATTTAAATATCCTGCTACGTGGAGACTGCCAATTTTACCGGTGTACTTTCGGATTACAAATCTATTGCCTTTATATATCTTCTCTGTGTACCCGGTGAACTACTACATCCTATCTCTATGTTAGGGCAAAGAAATTGAAGGTGGGGTTAAGATCTCAACCCCTTTAGGAGGAGTAAAAACGAACAATGAGTCAGGAAGGTTTATATTAATCTTCATTTGGGAAAATGTAATACGGGTAAAATTATCAAAAAGGTCATAAACCTCAGTTTGATAAATCTGGAAAGTCTTTTCATCAATCTTAAGAATCACTCTATTTAAGCTTGACTGAGGTGTTTTGGGAGCCAACTCCAGTATAATCCTTCCTTTATCCTCCTTTTCCTGTGAATTAATCAATTCAACCTTAAAATCTCGCTTAAGATTTGCTTTCCCATTGAGAAGATCAGCAGAAATCTGTGATTGCAAACCTGTACTAACTTTGCTAACGGTAACCTGCTTATCCTCCGGTTCATAGAACCACAATTTCTTTCCGTCGCTTATAATCCGTTGCGGAGTCGGCTTCTGATAATCCCAGCACATTTTTCCTTCCTTTTTAAAATAGACTACACCCTCTGCTTTTTGCACCTGTGCAGCGCTCCACGATTTTACCCTGGATTCTTGAACAAAGCGAGCCTCAAAATCATAGATAGCATCATAGGATTGCTGAATGTTTGAAATAATATAATCCAGAGAATCCCCGTAAGAAAATCTGGATAGAAAGCTTGAGAGAATTAAAATAATACTAATCTTAAAGACTAAAGTTTTACAATCTGTCATTTTAAAGCCTCTTTACTAACACTTCCCTGGGTTTCGCCCCATCACTCGGACCGACGACTCTCTCTTTTTCCATCCGTTCAATAATTCTAGCTGCTCTGTTGTAACCTATTCTCAGTCTCCTCTGAATCATGGAGATGGAAGCCACTCGAGTCTGAGATACCAGAGCCACGGCATCATCATATCTCTCATCGTAATCATCATCTTTATCAATGAAACTTTCCTCTCTCGGTTCCAGTATTTTCTGATTATAATCTGGACTGCCTTGCTTTCTTAAGAAATCAGTAATGCGCTTGATCTCTGACTCAGAGAGATATGTCCCATGAACTCTCAGAAGCTTAGAAGTTCCAGGTGGTAGAAATAACATATCACCCAAGCCGAGTAGCCTGTCAGCACCGGGACTATCTAAAATGGTGCGAGAGTCAACTTTAGAAGAAACCTGAAAAGAGATGCGAGCAGAAAAATTCACCTTTATTGTTCCTGTTAAAACATCTACTGAAGGCCTCTGAGTAGCCACCAGGAGATGGATGCCAGCCGCCCTCGCCATCTGGGCTATCCTGGCTATAGAGATCTCAACCTCACGAGAAGAAACCATCATCAAATCAGCCAGTTCATCAATTACTACTAAAATATAGGGCAGTTTTTCGTAATCATTGGAAGTTTCCTCATCCCTCCCTTTATCCTGCCCTTTTAGAGTTTTCAACTTGGCATCGATTTGCTTATTATAACCATCAATATCCCTTACCCCCTTATCGGCTAAGATCTTATATCTTCTCTCCATTTCACCCACCGTCCACATAAGCGCCAGGGAAGCTTCCTTGGGATCAGTTACCACTGGATGTAATAAGTGGGGAATGTCTTCATAGAAGGAGAGTTCCAATCTCTTGGGATCAATCAATAGCATTTTAACTTCAGAAGGAGTAGACTTATAGAGAATACTGCAAATCATGGCGTTTATAAGTACACTCTTTCCCGAACCCGTTGAACCGGCTATTAAAAGATGCGGCATCTTGGCAAGGTCAGTAATTACAGGTTTCCCAGCAATATCTTTACCAAGAGCAAGTGTCAATTTTGATTTAGAACTTAAAAACTCTTCTCTGCTTACTATCTCTCTAAAACAAACAGTTTCTCTAATTGCGTTGGGTATTTCAATACCCACAACAGCCTTACCAGGAACCGGCGCCAAGATACGAACACCAAGAGCCTTAAGTGCCAGAGCAAGATCATCAGCTAAACCCAATATCTTACTGATTCTCACTCCAGAGGCTGGTTCAAACTCATACCTGGTTATCACCGGACCAGGATGGACATCAACTACCCGCCCCTGTACTCCAAAATCTGCCAGCTTATTTTCCAGAACCTTAGAATTATCTTTCAGAGCTTCCTTATCTGCTTTGGTTACCTTCTGGGGAAAGTTATCCAGAAGAGATAAAGGGGCAACCCTGTGTTCTGCAGGTGAGCCAGAGTATTCTTTTTCATCTTCAAGTTTGTCAGAAGACATTTTCTTACGAGCTCTCTCACCACTTTTCTTAGCCTGTGATAAAGGATGTGGTACAAGAGGAGACTGTTTATCTTTACTCGCCAGCATTCTCTTCATCTTCCACCCGGAGTATAAACCTCCTGCCGCTACGGCTAAACCCAGGGAATAATGATACAGCTTCTTTATTTTCTCAGTCAGCTTTAACAATAGTGAACCCAAAAGAACTAAACCTTTCAAAAACCAGGAGAAGAGCTTTTTAAAACTCTGAGCCAGTTTGAGCAGTGAAAGGTTCGTGACCAGAATTAAAGATACAATTCCTACCAGGAAAAACAGGATATAGCTGCCCAAACGATTGAGATATTTAATAGACAGAAAAGCCAACTGACTGCCAACAACTCCACCTCCACTGAGTTCATAACTAAAGGATGCCATCCTTATTTTTGGTTCTATCCATATCAGGCTGAATATGCCCGCGAGAGAAATGATAAAAAAGAGATAGCTTGATAAAACAAAATATCTAACTTTAATCCCTGAGAGAAGAAAGAATTTAAGAGAAATCCATATCAGGGTTATGGGAACTATAAAGGCACTCAACCCGATTAATTGAAACAGGACGTCTGCCAGATAAGATCCAACCATACCTCCCCAGTTAGTAACCTCCTCAACTTTTAAAGAAGACACAGTATTAAAGGAAGGATCTGAAGGGTTGTAGGAAATGAGACAACACCCGATAAAAACAGCAAGGGTAAAACAGCTTATGGCCACAATCTCCCTTATCAATATTTCTCTTCTATTTGAAGGAGCCATACCATCCACTATTTAACAAGTTACGATTGATAACATCCTAAAATTATTGGAATTTTACTTTATATAAGCATCTAAGTCAACCCTTAAGTACAGTGAGGATGCTAAAGAAACATAGTTTATTTTGTTTGCTTTTTTCAGATTATTATCATATTATATAAAGTTCTTGTATATCATTTATCACCATAGTACAAACAATGGGGGTTATTTAAAAATGGCAAGGATTACTGTTGAAGACTGTTTGGAAAAGTTGGATAATAGATTTGCTTTAGTTATTCTTACAGCAGAAAGAGTAAGGCAACTTGATAAAGGATCAAAACCACTGGTTAATACCAAAAATGAAAAAGTAGTAAACGCTCTTAGAGAAGTAGCTGCAGGGAAGATAATAACAAAAGAACCCCTTAATTCTGACAGTTAAACTCCTCTGTCACAATACCACCAAGACAGTTCTCTGACCAACAAAGTTAAAATAAAACTCTAGTTAGAAGCTTAAACGGAAAAAGGAGAACATTAAAAAGGAATTCCAAAATCATCCCGATTAAGCGGAAAGGAAAGGCAATAATATCATAGAGGTTAAACTCATCATCGTCAAAAATATCAAAGCGGTTGTCTTTCCTCTTTTTCTCTATGATGATTACCTTCTCCTGAGGCTTCTCCTGCTCTTCTTGAACCACCTCATCTTCTCCCTCTCCTCCTTTTCTCAAAATGAGGTGGCATCATGATTTCCCCTTACTTCCTATAATCGTTCTGTAGATAAACCCGACAAACCAGAAGGTAATAAAAAAGAGGGCAATGACGACAAAAGGGATTAAAAGAATCGTCATGAGTTTAAGCGTAAGAGCCGCTATAGCAGAAGCAATCAGAAGTATTACAACAATAACAAGCAGAACAACAGATAACAAAAGACCAGAGACAAAATCCTTTACAATTTGTTTCATGGTTATGCCCTTATACCCATTCAATGTTATCACACCTGTAACAGACGGAGTCCTGCCATTCTTTTCTCAATATCTATCCCATTAGGACATCGTGCCACACAAGATTCACAGGATTCGCATACATCCAATGGAGAATAACGTGCTACTTCTTCCATAAGACCCAGAGCAAGATCATTTTCTTTATACCCCACATGATACATATATGACCTCATGTACTCCGGAATATCCAGATGGGAAGGACAGCTCTCAATACATTCCTGACAGCCGTGACAATAGTGCCCATTTAAAAATTCCGAATAAGAGCTCAGTTGTTTCATTTCTTTTGGAGAGAGGGAACACTGTTTCATTACTGAAAAATTTTCCTCGAGCTGATTAAAGTTGGTCATACCGGGTATGGCACAAGCGACATGGCTATCATTAAGCACCCATTTCAGGCAAGCCTGGAAGGGACTGATACCCAGCGATGATACATCATATCCCCCCACCTGGGTTTTCATAGCAACGATACCAATTCCTTTCTTGCATGCAGATGCAATAGATTTCTTAATAGCTTCCCTGTTTTTCTTTTTGAAATTGTAAGCTGTGAGTATTACATCATAAAAATCCCTTTTTAGTGCTTCTTGAATAATCTCTTCCTCTTTCTGATGCGTTGAAATTCCAGTATATCTCACTTTCCCCTCTTTTTTCAGTTGAGTCAGTGCCTTAAGGGTAGGCTCATGGAAAACCATCTGAGGAGACATGATATTATGCACATATAAAATATCTACATAATCCATCTGAAGGCGTTTCAATCCTTCTTCAAACTTTTTTATAAAATTACCCTTGGTAGCATCGGCTGT
>Ga0255055_10001923_pt1 | contig 14794 bp, 10 predicted proteins | sample JV7_2_27_MG_FD_188633 | JGI IMG/M metagenome (GOLD analysis project Ga0255055, IMG submission 188633) | Seawater microbial communities from Jervis Inlet, British Columbia, Canada - JV7_2_27 | ecosystem: Environmental > Aquatic > Marine > Inlet | place: Canada: British Columbia | collected... | reverse complement strand
GCTCACGCACGGATGGTTCCGAGCGGATTCAGGGTGCGGAACCATGCGGCGTGAGCGTTACTCGCAACGATTGTCCGTAAGCGTGGTGCGTCACCGAGTCTATTCCCCGTGCTGTTGCGCATTTTCGGTCGCTCAGGTGGTCACTCAAGACCCATGGAAATCTCGAATGAAGCGTTGATCCGGCGTTGGCATCGGACCGCAGTCGCGGGAAGGTGCACCTCGCCACAGTTTGAGGAACAAGCGACAGCCGGGACGCCGGCGATCAGTCAGCGCGGCGAAATCCTACAACGGGCAGATGCTTCTTTCCGTCGTAGCTGCGTAACTGCTGCCGAGCCAAAATACGCCTTTTCCACTCCGCGGCTTTCACGGGCTTCTTGACCAATTAGAGCCCCAAGATCCATTGACTGTACCGCGGCGGCGGTGTATGACTCAGGCGCTCATGCTGACTCCCTCCGCCAACGGCAGCCGGGGGAAAGCGCTGGCCTATTCGGCGATACTGCTCGGCGCTCTCGGTGTCTTCGTTCCGACGGCACAGGGGGGGCGAACGCTGACGTTCGAAGAACGGGTCGAGGCGCAGCGGGCCATCGAGCAAGTCTATTACGCTCATCAGGTTGGAGCGACCCAACCGTTCGAGCTGGCGGTGTCAGACATCGTGCTCGAGCAAAAGGTCCACGACTACCTCGCGAAGTCGGCAGCGTTGACCAAGTTCTGGAACACACCGGTGACCGCGGAGATGCTGAGCCGTGAGGTGGATCGAATCGCGAGACAATCCCGGTTGGGCCAACGACTCGGCGAACTGTTCGTGGCTCTCGGTAACGATCCATTTCTCATCCAGGAGTGTCTGGCCCGGCCGGTTCTCGTGGATCGTCTGACCTGGAGTTTCTTCACACAGGATCGCAGCATCCACGCGGGAGCGCGCCGCCGGGCGGAGGTGCTGCGCGGGTCGATCGCGTCTCACCGCATCGATCCTCGAAGCGAACATCCACTTCGAACTGTCACCGAGGTACCCATCACGGAGAACGGTAGCGAACTCGGCGCCGCCAAGAGGAACGATCGACAGGCGAAACCCTTCGCCCCCCTTCGAACCTCCTTTGGTAGTGATCTACCAAGCGCTCCAGGTGGAGTCGGGAGACTCGCCGAACATCGCGATGGATTCGTCGTACCCGTCCTTCTCGGTGAATCCGAACACGCGAAGCGGGTCGCCACCTATTGGATTCCCAAACGAAGCTGGCATGAGTGGTGGCGCGAAGCGGCTCGGCACTTAGCCACGGACGCGGTGCCGGCTGTGGCACTCGACATTGTACTTTTGCCGGAGCCCACGCCTGGACGCGCCGTGGCGCTGGGGGATTCCGGCCCATGCCTACCGGATGATGTCTGGGAGAACGGTCGCCTCGATGATGTTCCGACGACACGTTTGGGTCATTCCGCGATTTGGACCGGTACACGGATGATCGTGTGGGGTGGGTTCAACAGAACGACTGCCCTCGGCAACGGAAGCCTCTACGATCCTGCGACCGACAGCTGGACGAGCATGAGTGGCGTGAACGCGCCCGAACCCCGGTTGGACTACTCGGCAGTCTGGACAGGGCAGGAATTCATCGTCTGGGGTGGATTGGATCTCGAAGACCGGGTCTTCATCTCGGGTGGGCGGTACGATCCAATCACCGACACCTGGACTGCCATGTCGGAAGCGAATGCTCCGGAAGGGCGAGAGGGCTCGCACTCCACCGTCTGGACTGGACGAGAGATGATCGTCTGGGGCGGCAACCGCGTGGGCGGTCTGCCTCCCTATACCCTGGATACGGGAGGGCGGTACGACCCACAAACCGATACCTGGAAAACGATGTCATCGCAAGGGGCTCCTTCTGCGCGCAAGCAGCATCGGGCTGTTTGGACGGGCTCGGAGATGATCGCGTGGGGAGGCTGGGATGTCGTCGATGTCTACGACACCGGCGCGCGGTACAATCCTGACACCGATACGTGGGAACCCATGTCGCAGACGGGCGCTCCGACCGCCAGAGTCAACTTCACTGCCGTGTGGACCGGGAACGAGATGCTGGTTTGGGGAGGGGTAGGGCTCGAGGGTTACTTCGGTGACGGCGGTCGGTACGATCCCGTTCGAGACGTCTGGTCGCCCGTATCGACGGTCGACGCTCCGGCTGGACGGATCTTTCACACGATGCTGTGGACCGGCGAGGAGGCGATCGTTTGGGGAGGGAAAGACGCCAACGAATACTTCGGCGACGGTGGTCGGTACAGCCTCGCATCGGATACTTGGACGCCTGTATCGGTGAGCGATGCTCCCGAGGAGCGCATAGGGCACTTCGCAGCCTGGACCGATGACCGGATGGTGGTTTGGGGTGGGGAGAGTCCGGGTCAATCCTTGCAGTCCGGCGGTCAGTACGATCCCCACACGAACACGTGGACGCCGACGTCGATCGGAGACGCACCGCCCGGCGGGGTTGTCAGCAGCGCAGTTTGGACGGGAAGCCTAATGCTGGTTTGGGGCGGAGGCCACGAATACTGGATCGCAGGGTTCTCGGTGAGCCTTACCAGGCCGCTCTACATCGGGAGCCGCTACGACCCGGTGCTCGAACGATGGACGCCGATGGCGGCCGACGACTCTCCGACGTTTCGCGAGGATCTCGAAACCGTCTGGACCGGGAAGGAAATGATCGTATGGGGTGGCAGGACCTATGACGGCCAGACCTATCCCGAATCCGGTTCACGCTATGACCCTATCGCGGACCGATGGACGCGGATGTCGACGGTCGACGCTCCCAAAGGGCGGATCAATTCTGCTGCTGTCTGGACCGGTGACGAGATGATCGTATGGGGTGGGCGATTTTGGGACCCGCAGGACTCGTCGGTAAGCGGAGGGCGATACGACCCCATTGCGGATCGGTGGACACCCACATCCACGGTCAACGCCCCGCTGGATCGTCAGTGGCCTTCAGTCGTGTGGGCCGGGACCGAGATGATCGTCTGGGGCGGGAGGCAGGGTGTGAATTTCCTGAACACCGGCGGGCGGTACAACCCGTCGATCGATTCCTGGGCGCCCACCTCTCTGCAAGGAGCGCCGGTTCCTCGCCGCTTCCACAAAGCGGTTTGGACGGGTGACGTCATGGTCGTGTGGGGTGGACGTGGATCCGCGAGCAGCGCCTACTACAATACCGGCGGGCGATATGATCCGGTTACCGACTCATGGACGCCAACAACCACCCACGGCGCTCCGCAGGGCCGTTACAGTCACGCGTCGTTGTGGACCGGCGACCGCCTGTTGGTCTGGGGCGGGGCGGCAGCTGATGGCCTCAACTTCAGGGTCAACTCGGGCGGTCTGTATGATCCGATCGACGACGTGTGGACACCAACGTCTTTGGTCGAGGCTCCAATGCCCCGCGACGCTCACGTCGCCGTGTGGGCGGGGGACTCCATGATCGTGTGGTCGGGTTCGTACGTGCCGTTTCGAGCACCGACCCCGCGGTCCGGCGGTCGCTACCTACTCGGGCAGACGAGCGACGACGATGGCGATGGATTCACGGAGTGTGATGGGGACTGCAACGACGATCACTCCGGCGTGTACCCCGGTGCGCTCGAGACCTGTAACGGTTTCGACGACGACTGTGACGGCCTGGCCGACCTCGGTTTCACCGACGTCGACAGCGACTACTGGGCCGATTGCATCGACAACTGCCCGGAACAAGTCAACCCGGATCAGAGCGACTGGGACACGGATGGCATCGGAGACGTCTGTGAAACAGGCGCCGCGCTCGCCGACATCGACCACTCGGGTCGAGTCGACGGATACGATCTCTTGCTTCTCGCACGCGCGTTTGGAACGTCTATGGCGCGCATCAAACCACACGACTACGACGCCGACGTCGACCTGGATCGAAGCTGGTCAGTCGATGGCATCGACCTCGCGATCTTAGCGGTCGAGTTCGGTAAGTTGGTCGATTCTCCTTAAGGACGTGGGTGGCCGGCTGGTGCGTTGCACTCGATCAAATTCGATACTTGGCCTCGTTGCGTTGTTGAGTCTTGCAATCGCCGGGGCGTCTTGTGGGGGAGGAAACGGCGCCGACTCTGTGATCGATGTCGGCCACGGCATCACCTTCGTTGGCAGTGGGACGCCCGCCTCTCCCAACACCGTGCGGCTAGGGGGTAGGGTCAGCGGCAACTTTGTCACCGTGACGGTGTTATTGGGTGGTCCCACGACCAGCACCGATATTTACGGTTTCGCTTTCGACCTGGTGATGGATTCCAGCGACGTCGTCGAACTCACCCCGCTGTCGGCGGGTCCCGCCCTTCGGCAGTTATCCGGCTGCGAGAGTATCGAATTCCTCTCCAGGCAGAGCGGCAACCGGATCGTTGTGGGGATCACGAAGGTCGGTTGGTGCGACGGGAACGGAATCGACGCGGGGGAAGAGGTTATCGCCACTTACAGCTATCGCGCCTTCGTACCGGGTAGGACGACCCTGCGGTTCGACGGCCCACCGGGCGGCTCGGGTCCATCGGCGTACGATTCGAACGGGAATGTGATCGACACCATCGTGTTCGACACGGGCACGGCAACGATCGTCACCGAGTGAGTGCGATACGCGCTAGGCAAACGACTACGAAGGGAAGAGCCGTGATCGCACCGGCGCAGGAGATCGGCGGTGTCCTGGTTCACTGTAGTGCACCAGCGGTTGTATTCCCCTTGACTTCACGCATTCGTGGCCGCCCAACACGTAACGCCGAGTCGAGAAGGGTCACGAAGAGGGCGGAATGCTGAAATCGCTGGCGGAGTACAGCGGTTTCTCAAAAAGACCTTATCGCATCGAATTGGGTTCTTGACCATCGCAGCGCGGTGTGCAAATTTGGTCGCAGTCCGGCAACTCTTGTCGAGCGCTGAGGAGCTGTCGCAAGCGAGGGGGCATCGTGTCCATCGGGCACCACAGGGGCTACAAGCACTTCAACTGGACCCGCGTCCGGGGGGCGACCACGGAATGAATAGGTGGAGCCACCTGTCCGCCTCGAGGAACAGCGGGTTCGTCTACCGATTCAATCCAATTCCGTGGTCCGGATTCGACATCGCATGTAGCACTCCCGTGCGTAGCACACCTCGCTTGATACGAGCTCTCGTCCTACTCTTGGGGCTCTGGGTCCCTACTGATGTCGGCTTCACCCAGCCCGGGACTGCGGATGAGGCACAACGCGTTCGTCGCGCCGCGCTGGTGACCTATGTTCACGGGATGACCGATGAAATCGCCGAACGAGAAGTTGGCAAGGAAGGTGTCCCATATCTGCTCTCGTTGCTAGAGGAACCTGACTTCACACGGCGCGATAACGTCGTGGCCTTCCTGGCTCATTTGCCTCTGGCTCAAATCACACCTGCACTACAGCGGTTCCTGGAGCATCCACCGACGTCTCCGTCAAATCCTGCGGAGGACCGAGCGCTCCTGCTCGCCCCACACGCCCTGGGGCACCACGCGCGGGCTGGAGACGAGACGGCGCTGAACGCGCTCCTGGACATGACCTCTCCCGGCAGCCAAGGCGGCCTCCTGGCTCGGGCTGTCGCTGCCGGGGCCTACGACAGCGCGATGCGTGATGACCTGGTCGAGGCCGCGCTGGCCGGTCTCGCCGTCTCAGCGTTGTCTGAAGCCGAGACGCGTCTGGACCAGATTTCTCGCGGAACGACCGCGCCAGTCCTTGCTGCCCGAGATCTGCGGACGAAGGCGCGACGCTTGCTCCGCCAGCTGCGTCAGGACTCGGCTTCGAATCCGAGAGCGGCGTCGGACCGAAAGACGTCCCCTTCTCCGACCGAGGAGGCGGCGGGCCTCGATTCGGGGGGGGCGATAGGCAAGGGTCTCACACGGGCCATTACCGATCCCAGCAACCGCAGCCATGACTCTGGGCTGACTTACGCCAACCATATCGATAGATCTCCACTAATGAACGACGGCTTGTTGGACTGGCGTCTACACGCGGCGTCAATCGCGGCCGGAACTGCCGACTACCCGGAAGACGTCGCGTGCTGCATAACGGTCAGCCGCGCAGGGACAGCGCAGGTCTTCGGTTCTCCCGGCGACGGGCTCGGCACGATCGACACCGAAGAAGAATATCTCGCCGTGATGGGTGAACCGATCGCACGCGTCAAAGTCGTGCGCGAGATCAACTACTGCGGCGATCCCGGGACCAACATCATCGGATGCTCCGTTGTCTCGGGCGACTCGATGATTGTCGTGCCGGTCGGATTCCTGGACGAGCTCCTGTGGCTTCACGAATACGGGCACAATGTCGGTCTTGTTCACGTTGATGATTCGCGCAATTTGATGCACGGCACACTGATTCAGAATGACGGTGTGACTGCGTCCCAGTGCGCTGCCTTTCACGCGCCTCCGTTCGCGGCCCGGGCAATTCTCAACGACATCGGTGTGTGTCACGACGATGATATGGATGCCGTCGCTAGCAGTGTGGATAACTGTCCGACGGTGTCGAATGAAGACCAATTCAACGGCGACGGCGACAGCATCGGATCGGCGTGCGACAACTGCCCGGGGCTGAGGAACGAAGATCAGGTCGACCTCGACTCCGACGACGTTGGCGACCTCTGCGAAAATTGTTTCGACGTGCCCAACCCTGACCAGGCCGACGCCGACAACGACGACCTGGGCGACGCCTGCGATCCCTGCCTCAATGTGGAAAACGACCACGATCGCGACGGCCTCTGCTCCGATATGGACAACTGCCGTCTGGACGCCAACCCTGGGCAGGAGGACGGCGACGGCGATTTGATTGGGGATGCCTGCGACGTCTGCGACGGGGACCGGATCAACGACGTGGACGACGACGGGCTCTGCCCTGTCGACGACAACTGTCCCCAGGTCCACAACCCACACGAGCCCCCGAGGATCACCATTATCAGGGATCTGGGCGTCGACGATCCATCGCCGCCGATGGCCACCGGCGATCTGAACGGCGACGGCCGAGCCGACCTGCTGATCGCCAACCGCGAGTTCGAGGTGGTCGCAGGATCATATTCCCCGGAGGGAGCGGTGTTTGTCTACCTCGGCTCTCTCGCGGGGCTTCCGCAGCAGCCGGACTTCACTCTCGTGGGACCGGAGCCAGGGGGCCGCTTTGGTAGCAGCTTGGCCGGCGGTGGCGACATCAACGGCGACGGCTACGACGATTTCCTGGTCGGCTCGGACAACCGACTCCCCGACCCCGACCGGCGGAGGGCGGTCCGCGTGTTCTATGGCTCATCGAACGGCCCGGTGGCCACCCCGGTGCTGCTCGGCGAGACCAGCGACGATGACGATGACTTCGGCACAGTCCTGGCTCTGGCAGGCGACATGGACGGGGACGGCTACGACGACGCCCTGATCCTCGGCCCGGACGGCGCTCAGACCCACCACGGGTCAGCCGGTGGCCTGGAGAGCAGCCCCAGAACCATTCTGCCCGTGGCGACCACGTCCCTCGCCGGGGCGGGCGACGTCAACGGCGACGGCTACGCGGACGTGGTGGTCGGTGATAAGAGGTTTGATGCCATTGCTGCCTTCGAAGGACGGTTCCTGGTCTACCATGGTTCGCCCTCTGGCCTGTCCACCGAACCCGACAGGGTCGTCCCCGGGCGAGAATCTCATGGGCAACTTGGCACCGTGGTCGCCTCGGCCGGGGACGTGAACCACGATGGCTACGACGACGTGCTGGTCAGCGCGCCGCGGCACAGCCTGAACAAGTTCGGCGGTCGCTGGGAAGGGGCGGTTCACGTCCACCTGGGCTCTGCCGCCGGACTCTCCGCCTATCCGGACTGGACCCGGTACGGGGAGCACAGCCAAGCGCGAATGGGCGAGTGGCTCGCTGCCGGAGACGTCGACGGCGACGGCTTCGACGACGTCGTCTACGTGGCTCCCTACTGGGGTGACGTGTTGCGCGGCCTGGCGCGCAGCCACCGAGGTTCGCCCTCCGGGTTAGAGGACAAGCCGGCATGGACAGCCTACGGGCCGGAATTCTCCCTACCCGTCGGCGCGGGGGCGAGCATGGCCGACGTGGACGGGGACGGCTTCGCCGACATCCTGCTGGGGATCCGCGGCCGATTGGACTACGACGGTTTTTTTACGGTCGAACTGCACCACGGCTCGGCGACGGGACCGGTTACTCTTCAGGCGGACCGGGACGGCGACGGTATCGGCGACGCCTGTGACACCAACCGCGACGGCGACGGCGACGGGGTCGACGACGGGGTCGACAACTGTCCGCTCGTGGCCAACGCGGATCAACTCGACCGGGACGGCGACGCCCTTGGCGATCCGTGCGATCCCTGCACCGACGCGGACCGCGACGGCTACGGCGTCCCGGGCAGCGCGGGCTGCGCCGGCGGCAATCTCGACGACTGCAATGACGTCTTGGAGTCGGTCCATCCGGGCGGCCTGGAGCTGTGCGACGGCCTGGACAACGACTGCGGCGGAGACGCGGACGACGCCGTGTGCGACACGTTCGATGTAACTGGCGACGCCGTTGTGGACGGTTTCGAGCTGGCCTGGCTCGGAAGGTCCTTCGGAGAGTGCAGCGTCGACGCGTCGACGGAGTGGTGGTACCCGATCGACTACACGGGCGACGCCTGCGTGGACGGCGAGGACCTGGCCTTCATGGCCAGCATCTGGGCCTGCAAGGGCGTCCAGCCAATCTGTCCCTAGTCGATGGGAAGATCGAAAGCCGAGCTACAGTTTACGAGCCGGTTCGGGAGCATCGCGCTCCTCCTGGCGCTCCGCTTCCCGAACTGCCACGGGGGCTGTGTGGTAGGCGAGCGAAATCGAAGGGCTGCCCCGACGGAGATGTCCCAACGACTCAGCGCGGCGTTCGTTTGAAAACGGACGGAAGAGTGACTGAATCGCGCCCGGCTACGGACGTTCATGACGCCAAGCGTCGTCGATTCCGCTCGGTCAGACAAACCCCGCCGCACTCGACGACATCACCGTCGCAGCGCGGTTGATGTTTCATTTTGGGACCACGTGAAACTGGTTCGCAGAACCGCGTGTTGGCGCATCCAAACACCATCAAGTATGGGCGTTTTGGGAGCAGCTGTGGGACCTAGCGTCGTTAAAGCAATTCAGTCCCGTAGACTAGGGCTTCTGGGTGGTTGGGAGCACGATGACAGTGTTCTGTCGTGGGCGCGTCCATGCCGTTCCATCGGCGAAGGTGACCCTGTGCACGAAGACCTCGTAGTGATGAACCGGCAGTGGCTCGGCGGGTCCATAATCGATGCGCCCAACCTGCTTTCCAGGCCGCAGGACCTTGTGCTTTTCTAGGAGCTGGGTGCGCCCCAGAATCGGTTTATTCGAGGACTCACCGTAAGCCAACCAGTTCACCTCGACAGACTCGATGTCGCGATTCGAACGGTTCCTAACTCCCACCGAGAACTTGGTCGTCATGCGTTGTCCTTCTGTAAACCGCGAATTGAAGTTCGTGGGCAAGTTCGGACGCCGCACGTAGGCACTCTTCAAGATTTCAACTGGGCAGGCCTCGTGGTCGAGGATCTCCAACTCATACTCATTGCCGATCTCGCCACCGATCTCCTGCGCCCGCGCGAGCGACGCTCCTGCGACGAACAGGATCACTGCGGTCAGTGAAGAAATCCAGCGCGAGTCACGCCTTGTCCGATGGCTGGTGCACATCGTTACTTCCCGAGATCACGCCGACAGGGCTTTCCTGACTCTTTCAAGTCAAGCACCGTTGCCAGGCCAAGTCCAAGCGGCAAACAGGACAGGTTTGGTGTGAATTATCAATCGGGTTCACGGTCGCTCTGGAGGGCGAGGAATGGTCGCCACGCAGAGCAGAAGTCCATAGGAAATGCCGTAAGGCGAACTGAACGTCCCGCCTCTGCGAACCAGACCTGTACGGTCCGTTTGAGCAAATACGCGGTTCGGTATAGTCCCTTGCAGGTATAAAGGTATCGAGTTCTGTCTGCTCGGGACCGGCGCGATTCTATCAGTAGCTTGGTGAGACGGTCCTCCTTCGCGCGCTCGAGATCTCTTGGGCAACGGGGGTTGAAGTCAAGGGGCCTGCCATCCGTAGCGTGCGTAGCGCGCGAAGGATGGCTGAGGCGGGTGGATTCGAACCACCATGACCGGATTAACAGTGCAAAATAAAGGGGCGCCGTTTGGAGCTTTCTTGAAACCGCGCCCCTTTTTTCTGTCCAGATCTTCCATATCGTCCAGATCTTCCATCCTCTTCCGTAGAGTTTCCGTAGAGTTGTTGGCGGGCTAGCGTCCACCCTGGACGGGCTTGAGCGCTTCCCGAGGCGTGACGATTGGGGTGCTGCGCACCGATTTCAGCTCGAGCAGTGCCGACGGGTCACCGGTCAGGAGCAGGCCCGTCTCGCCGGCGACGCCACCTCCGTATGATGCCAAGGGCTTGCTGACGAGAAGACCGGATGACACGCAAGAAGCTGCACCGCATCGTCACTGTACTCATCGCATCAGTGTGGATCGGTTTTGGACTCTTCTGTAAGGTGTTCCACCTTGTGCCGCGACACGAAGAGATCGTCGCGCGCATTCTCGGAGAGACTCACGCCGGCTCCGTCACGCGCATCATCGGGGTGCTCGAGGTGCTCATGGCGCTGTGGATCTTGAGTGGATTCAAAAAGAGGCTAAACGCGATTGCGCAGATCGCGCTGGTCGGGACCATGAACGCGCTGGAGACCATTCTCGCGGCGGATCTGTTGCTCTGGGGACACTACAACGTTATCTTTGCCGTGGCGTTCATCTGGATCATTTACGTGAACGAATGGGCATTCAACGAGCGACCGGGAGCGTGACGTCGTACATACAAGACTGGTTGAAACAGCACCCTTTCGCGGTCGAGGCCTTCTTCGACCGATCCATCGTGCTTGCCTACGCCTTTCCCGCAGAGCAGCTTCAGGAGCATCTCCCCGCGTGTCTGAGCTTGGACAGGTTTCAGGACAAACACGCCTTCGTCGCGGTCGCCATGGTGCAAACCAGGCGCCTCCGCCCCAAGGGCTTTCCACTTCTGCTCGGGCGCGACTTTCTCTTGGTGGGCTATCGCATCTTCGCCCGATACGTGAGCCGGGCGGGCAAGCGGTTGCGCGGTCTTTACATTCTCAGGTCGGAGACGGACCGAAAGAGCATGGAGGTACTGGGAAATCTCTTCACGCATTACCGGTACCGGCGAATCGACGTCAGTCTACGAGACGAAGGGTCTCACACGACGGTCCGATGCGACCGCTCGGGGTTGACCGTCACCGTCGACCTTGAAGAAGAAGACGATGCGGTGCCGTTGCCGGGCGACTCACCGTTCACCGATTGGAAAGACGCCCGGAAGTTCGCCGGCCCCCTGCCCTTCACATTCAGTGTCGTTCCCGAATCGCGGCGGGTCGTGATTATCGAGGGCGTCCGACAGAACTGGTCGCCGCGGCCGGTGCGGGTCGTCGAGCACCGCGTCCCCTTCGTCGCGTCATTGACCGAGGGCATCCCCACGCTCGCGAGCGCCTTCGTGACCGAGAGCACTTCCTACTGGTGGAAGAAGGGGGTCGTCGAACGATGGACGGGCTGAGAAGGCCTCTTCAGGGCGTCTCGAACATCCTGCGTTTCAACTGGCACTTCTACGTGCTGGCCCTCGGTGGCGCTGCCGCCATCGCGGGGGCAAGCGCTTGGCTCGAAGGGATCCCGCGTCTGGCGGGGATCAGCGCGGTCGGCGTGCTCGGGAGCACGATCTTAGTCTCGCTCCTGGTCTCTTGGTGCGTCTACGATCTATCCAGCTTGTACCGCCTCGAATGGCTCGAGGCCGTTGCTATTGGGCCTGGCGGGAAGATGGCGAACATCCACGCGGGCTTCGACGAAACGAGTCCGCTGCTGCGCGCGCGCTACCCCGAGGCCGAGTGGACGGTGATGGACTTCTACGACCCCGCCAAACACACCGAGATATCGATCAAGCGTGCGAGAGAAGCCTACCCACCGTCGCCGGACGACGTTAGCATCAACACGTCCGAGCTGCCGATCTCGTCCGCGTCAATGGATACGGTGTTCGTCGTACTCGCTGCCCACGAGATCCGAGACAAGGAGGAGCGGCACGCCTTCTTCCGAGAGCTTCATCGTGTTCTGAAGCCCGAGGGGCAGGCGGTCTTGGTCGAACACCTGCGCGACCTGCCCAACTTCTTCGCCTACACCTTGGGCGCCTTTCACTTCATCAGCCGAAAAGCCTGGCTCGCGGCTTTCGCGCGAGCGCAGCTGCACATCGCCAAGACGATCACGCCCAATCCCTTCATGACGTGTTTCGTACTGGAGAAAGATGGAGCGACACCTTAGTCTCATCGGCGTCGCGATGATCCTGCTCGCGCTGGTCCACATCATCTTCCCGAAGCACTTCGGGTGGAAGAAGGAGCTCGCGAGCTTGAGCTTGGTCAACCGCCAGATGATGATGGTCCACACCGCGTTCATCGGGCTTGCGGTTCTCCTGATGGGCTTGTTGTGTCTAACCGCCTCTGGCGAGCTGGTCCACACCGCGCTAGGGCGCAGAGTTTCCCTCGGTCTCGGCATCTACTGGGGGGTCCGACTCTTCGTTCAGCTTTTCGGGTATTCGACGAGACTATGGCGCGGCAAACGCTTCGAGACACTTGTCCACGTGGTGCTCACCATCACGTGGACCTACTTCAGCGTCGTGTTTCTGGTGATTGCCTCGGGAACGCGCGGGTGAGCTGGTCGCGCGCGACGGAGGGTGGCTGAGGCGGGTGGATTCGAACCACCATGACCGGATTAACAGTGCAGAATAAAGGGTCGCCGTTTCAACCTTTCTTGAAATGACGCCTCTTTTTCCTGTCCAGATCTCCCAGATCTTCCATCCTCTTCCGTAGAGTTTCCGTAGAGTTCTCCATCGCGCTCAGAGCGCCGCTTACTAGAGTCTTGGCGGCCCCGCGGGCCCGGCCTAGAAAGGGCAGAGTGCCTCTCGTGACGGTGGCTTCTCTATCCGTCGCCCGCCGTGAGCTGAGCGCGCGCGACTCACCGGATTTGGGTCGCGTTCAGAGCCGCGGGCGTGATCGCGGCGGCCGCTCAAAACGCGGCACCTCGACAACGGGAAACTCGGAGACCGAGGGCGCGCGACCGACCGCTTCAGTCGCCGAGCCGCAGCTCGACGAGGGGCAGTCGAAGACACCCCCGGTCGTCGTTTGTTTGCAGATAGCGTCGGCGCCATCCACGCAGACCACACTCCCGGTGATCTCCGCGTTCCGCACGTGGGCGTTCGAGAACTGCACGACCGCCAGGTTGCCATCTAGCACTGTGTTCCCCAACCGAATCGATCCACCGACCAGAGCGCTCACGTCTCCGTAGATGACCGGCGTCGTGAACGACGCGATCGCGGCGTTGCGATTGACACCCAACGCGAAGGGCGTAGTGTCCGTCTCCGAGCCGATCATCACGTCGGACATCAGGGTGACGTTGCTCCAATCATTGGCGTTGACATGGACTTGGCCGTTCTCGCGGAAGACGCCACCGATGATATTCGCGTCGGAACGATCGCCGACGTTCAGACCGGCCTCGCGGCTGTTTTCGATCGTCGTGTCGTTGAGGGCCGCGAAGCTCTCATCGAAGACGATGACTCCGACGTGCTGATTGTTCACGACCACATTTTGCAGGTTGACCTCGCTGTCGGACTGCGCCAAGATCCCGATGGACCCGTCGCGGACCGTGGCGTCGAGCAGCCGCACCTGGGCCCCACGGCTCGCAACCACGCCAGCGCCATCCTGGTCATGGACGTCGACCTCGAACAGCAGGACCTCCGCATCCCAGCCGTGGACGAAGACGCCGACCTCGGCGCCCTGCACGACCAGCCCGCGCAGGCTGGCCTGCGCGTCGACGACCTCGAGCACCGGCAAGCGACTGGAGTGTCCCGCTGGCGCCGCAAGGCCCGATTCGCGGGTTGCGCCTCGCAACGTCACGCCGTCGGTGGCGATCACAAAGTTCCCCTTGCACACACCATGAAGATAGATGTCGACCTCACCAAGCTTCTCCGCCCTGGCCAGCGCGCGTTCCAAGGCACGCTCGGATTCGCAGTCGATGTCGATCCGCCTCGAGACCTCCGTTCCGAACATCGGCGTCAGCGAGATGGTGGTAGCGAGCATCCAAGCAGTCAGTACCAGCATTTGTGGATTCCTCCCCCCCCAAAGCCGCGACCGCCCTCGACTCGCGATCGCCGCACTGAGCATACGGCGGGGTGGCGACCACTGCAGCGGCGAAGCAAGGCAGGCGGCCCCAAAGGTAGCATCTCGGGCCAAATCGAACCCGCGCCCCGCCACTATCGTAACTTGGTGATGGCGGACGACTTTGTTGCTCGCCAACACTTTGCGCGGCCTGAGTTGTGCTCTGGAGTGCTCCCCAGTCGTGGAGACATTTTGGAGACGGCAACCGGTGCACACATACGCGGGATTGCAACGATCGCTCCAATCGAGAGCGGATCGTCCAGCCTGGCTGAGGCGGGTGGATTCGAACCACCATGACCGGATTAACAGTCCGGCAGGTTACCCGTTACCTCACACCTCACCACGAATGGAAAGCTACTCCCAGCCGCGGGGTCGAGCAAACCGGCGGAATCGTCCAGGCTTGTCCCTGCATCTGGGATGGATTAGCCTAATTCGGTTGGAATCTGGGAAGGACCATGTCTGGTGAAGACGCAGTTCGATTGACGCAGCTGGCATCCTGCGCCGGCTGAGCGAGCAAAATGGGCCCCGAAGCCCTGGCGCAGGTGCTGCGCCCGCTTGCCGGAATCTTCGATCCGGAGAGCTACCCGGACCTGCTCCAAG
>Ga0255055_10001921_pt1 | contig 14808 bp, 13 predicted proteins | sample JV7_2_27_MG_FD_188633 | JGI IMG/M metagenome (GOLD analysis project Ga0255055, IMG submission 188633) | Seawater microbial communities from Jervis Inlet, British Columbia, Canada - JV7_2_27 | ecosystem: Environmental > Aquatic > Marine > Inlet | place: Canada: British Columbia | collected... | reverse complement strand
GAGAAGGCGCTCTGAACATGGAAAGCCCCAAGAAGACAGGGGTTAAGGCTATGAACAGAAGGAAATGGACAGGGCGGGAAGAGCTAAGTGCTGTGTTCGTGGGGGCTTGGAACGCTCAACCGTGCCCCTACACCGTCCCATGAACGGACTACATAGAAGCCTGGAGGAGGAGTGATTGAGGAGAATTTTCCGAAACCTCCCACTCTGTCTGTTCATCTGTTCATAGCCCAGTGAAGAGGGCCTCAATAGGATGGGATCTTGCTGTGAACACAGGGGTTGAGAGAAGCCTATAAGCATGAACAGACACCTGTGGCCTTCTGTTCATGAATGCTGCTGTGGCCACGTGCAACCTACCATGTCCATTGTACTTAGCACCATGAACGGACAACAATGCGTGTCTGTTCATTGTTCTCTGTGCCCACCCACATGGTGCGACAATGTAATGGTCACAGGGAGCTACATGAGAATGAAGGGACCCCCCGGGGTGGCGTCCCGGGGTAGGTGGGCGACAGATGCATATATACGCTCATAGACTCAGAGTGCTTTTTTCATCCTTCTTTTCTGCTAGGGTGCCACCCCACGATGTGCTATACTCGGGACGGAGGTGGACGATGAACTGGAAGACGTTGCCCGGATACGAAGGGTACTACGAAGTCAATTCCGCAGGGCAGATCCGCAGCGTAGAGCGGTATCTCGGTCGGCAGAAGCGACCCTCGAAGATCCTCTCTCCCTACAAGCACGGGAAGTACTGGCGGGTCGATTTGTACAAGGATGGGAAGCGCAGCCGGATCAAGGTCCACACGGCGGTGCTCCGCGCTTTCCGCGGGCCATGCCCCAAGAACAAGCAGGCGCGCCACTTGAACGACATTAAATCTGACAACCGGCTCTGCAACCTGAAATACGGGACCTGGGCGCAGAATCACCTAGATGCAATCCGCAACGAGCGCCGCCCATTTTAGCCAACTGGCGGTTCCCGTCAGATCTGTTAGTCGCCAAGTGTAACACTGTGCTATAGTCCTCCCATTGAATGAACTGGGAGGTTCACATGGCAATTCTTACAGGCTCTATTCCGGTCGGTGCGCAGGTTCCTGCGTCCGGTCAAAACTGCGGCGGCGGTCTAATCGTCGCTATCTACCTCGGCGCTGGTGGTCAGGGCACCAACTACGTTCTCGAGCATTCCGCGGACGGTGGTACGACCTGGGGAGCGGTCTGCGACGAAGCAGGCAACGCGATCCAGCTGGTCTACACCGCAGAGAATCTGCACCAGATCAACCCGCCCGTGCGTGCACCGCTCTTCCGTCTGAACGGTGACGCGAACGAGACTGACGCGGCGTTCCCGTACAAAGTCCACACGGTGTAGTCATGGGTACTTATCCTCCGCACACGCGACCGAACTATATCAAGCGTCGGCTTCAGCGGTTGCAGAGGGTGTTGCGCAGCACCATCAGCCCACCGGGGTTCGACTACCCGCCCGCCAATACCACAGCCTCGTGCTACTGGGTTGGCGCGGTGAGCAATGACTGGGACAACGCGAACAACTGGTCCGCTTCTTCAGGCGGCGCTGGCGGTTACGGCGTCCCAACCATCACGAACCCGGTCGTTTTCGACGGGACCTCAGGCGGCACGTTCCTCTGCTACCTGCACAGGGACACACAGTGCGCGGCGTTCTCGGTCACAGAGGCCGACGCAGCGGTGGCAGCGGAGTTCAACCAGAATGGTTACACGCTGACTTGTACAACCTTCACGTACAACGTGCCCACAGCCAACAGCGGTGAGGTGTTCGACGGCTCGATCTACGTGTCGGGTGCGACGTTCACCATCACGGCGGCTGAGAATGCGGACCACTTCGGGACCGCGACGGTCTATTCCACAGCAGCGGCGGGCTTCACGGTCTCCTCGGCTGTGGCGCTCACCGGGGTGACGTTCTCGGTTGGCGGCACCGCGTTCGTGGCGGCGACAGCCCTGAGCGTGGGACGGCTGATCATGTCCTCCACAGCGACGAAGACGATGGAGTTCCTCAACGGAGTGGACTTCACGCTTGCCGCGTACACGGTAGGGGACTGGGATGGCGGGTCCGGCGCGATCAACTCGATCACCTCGGACGACGCCACCACGTGGGGATTTGTGAATCCGGCTGCGATGGTCGTGGCGTACATCAACGTGCAGGACTCGAACGCGACGAACGCGATCGACGCGACCGACAACTGCGTGGACGGCACCGGCAACACCAACTGGACCTTTGTATAACGCTCTAACCGCCCTCAGCCCTGGACAATCTCCGGGGCTGGGGGTATCTTTGTCCCAGGAGGCACCATGACGCGGCTATATCAAGGTTCACGCAAGAATCGGATCATCACCCCGGGGGCATCACCCGTGTTCGAGACTGGCCCCCCACCCAGTGGAGGGTTCACGCCGGTCTCCAAGGATGTTGAGGGTGGGACCATCGGCCAGCCGCTCACCACTGGGACCGACTTTGTGAAACACTTCTGGAGAACGGACCCACCGTTGATCGCTGCGCCCTACACAGGGCAGGGTAGAAGGTTTACTGACTACGACCAATCAATCAAGATTGAAACGAGCGACGTGGCTGGCGAGGGCTGGGCGGTGGATGTCGGAATCCTGCCAGCCGACTTTAAGGTCGAATTCGGCCAAGTGTCGCACACTGGCGATCAGACCTATATGTGGAACGCGATCATGAACGTCAACGCTGCGGGAGGTCACGGCGGGTTGTGGAACGGCACCGACTCTGACAAGGATCAAATGCGGATCAACACGATGGAGAACGAGGTGGCGAAGGACCTGGACGAGCTAGCGCAGACGAACCAGCTGTTCATCAAGCCAACCAAGACCCGGTTTTCTTACGACTCAGCCACGCGGCTGCTGACAGTCGTAAGCATCATGGATCAGGGGCTAACTTGGACAAACACGCTGACCGTGCATGGTGATGTCACGATGAACGCCCTGCGCTGGCTTGGCGGCTGGGGCGGCGTGAACAACAGTTACTTCGCTGACTGGTATCTCGTCTATGTCTGGGCGGGCAATCTCACTGATGACTGGCCGATCAGGACCATTGGGGCCGTCTAATGCAAGAGGCACAAAGGACGTGGGCAATACGCCACGGGGGGACTGGGCCGCAGCTAAAATTCTGGCATATGGACAAGCGCTTCCGCTCATTCGTGGGCGGGGTCGGCTCGGGCAAGACCCGGGCGGGCTGCGTAGAAGTGCTCAGGATGCCGAGCAATTCGCGTGGCACTGTGGTAGCGCCGACCTACCGGATGCTCCAGGACGCCACGATTCACACTTTCCTGGAACTGACCGAAGAAGCAGGCGTGCTGGTGGACTACAAGAAGTCTGACAGCATGGCGTTCCTGACCAACGGCACCGAGATCATGTTCCGCAGCTGCTCAGATCCGGACTCGCTACGCGGCCCGAATCTGGGCTGGTTCTGGCTGGACGAGGCGGCGATGATGCCGCAGCTGGTGTGGGATCTGATGATCGGTCGCTTGCGCCTGGGGCCTGGTGTGGGGTTCTGCACCACGACCCCGCGCGGCATGAACTGGCTGTACAAGCTCTTCGTCAAGCAAGAGCGTGAGGACTACGGCCTCGTGCAGTGCTCGAGTAAAACGAACACCTTTCTCCCCTCCTACTTCATCAAGGCCCTCGAAGAGAAGTACACCGGGTACTGGAAGAAGCAGGAGCTTGAGGGCGGGTTCGTGGAGTTCACCGAAGCAGCCGCGTACGAGGATTTCTCCTCAACGAGGAACGTGCGCGAAGGCCTGCTCGAGGAGCACTACCAGCCCAATCTCCCGATCCGGCTCGGCTGTGACTTCAACCACAGGCTGATGGCATGGCCGGTGACCCAGGTGGTCAACGACCAACCGTACGTGATTGCGGAGATCTCGCAAGAGAAAAAGGCGAGCATCCCACGAATGATCATGGAGTTCCGCAAGGCGTTCCCCAACCACACGGGCGGTTTGCGGATTTTCCCTGACGCCTCGGGTGGGCACGGCAGCGCGGGCGGGCAGTCGCTCCTTGAGATTATGGAGAAAGAGTTCGCTGGCTACCCCAGCACCCCGGAGTTCTACATTCCGAAGAAGAACCCCCGGGTGCCTGACCGCATCCACGCGGTGAACTGCGTGATGCGTGGGGCCAACCTGTGGAAGCCACTCCTGATTGATTCGCGGTGCGAGTTCTTGATTGAAGACTGTCAGCGTGTACAATGGAACGAATCTGGGACCGGGTTGGCGAAGTGCGAGGATCCTGACGATGATCGCAGTCTTCTGACGCACGCCACGGACGGTCTCGGTTACTGGGTTATGATGGACATGCCATCGAGCTACTTCATCGAGACGGCAGCAGAGGTCATGGCCCGTATCGGACGCGAAGGTACAAACGAAAGGAAGCCCTACAATGGTGGACTCGCGGGAATCTAATAGCAAGATGATGGAGACGCTGGCCAAGGACGGCAGGCCGATCCATAAGAAGCTGAAACACAACTCGAGACTCCACGGGCTTCTGCTCGGTGAACTCAACGGAATGATCGAGTCATCCAAAAACCACATCGAGCAACGCTTTGACGACTGGGACCGCGTCGATTACCAGATGCGGCTCTACATGGATATGGACGCCCCGCGCCGCGAGGCCGACAAAACCCTGAACTACGACGCAAAGAACATGCCCTACAAGGGCACCATCTGCATGCCGGTGATGTACTCACTCATCATGACCCGGGCAGCACACATCTACTCACTCCTCACCCAGACCGACCCGCGAATCCACTACGAGGCCACCGACTCAGAAGACGCGGACGGCTCACGGATCCACGAGGTCCTCGCCCGCTACGACATCCGACAGACGATGTTCGACATGAAGATGTGGCAGGCGGTCATGGACTCAGAGCGGTACGGGCTCTCCGTCTGGTACGACACCTTTGAGGAAGAGTACGGGTACCAGCCGCAGACAGGGATCAGCCCGCTCGAGGCGATGCTCACCGGGGTGGACCTGGACGAACCGGTCTACCAGCGAGTCAAGGAGTGGAACAACATCCAGGCGATTGACCCACGGCTCTTCCGGCCGGACCCGAACGTGCCGATCTCCGACCCGCAGCGTGCTAACTTCATTGGCCACGAGGACCACAGCAACATCCTGTGGTACCTCGAGCGGAAGCTCAGTGACAAGGCGGGACCGTTCTTCAACTGCGCTCGGATGCGCAGGCAGTCTGAGGGCGAAGCAACTGACCGCGAGGTTGGCGGGCGCTGGGTGGACGGCGACTACGTCGATTCCCACATGAGCAAGTACAACAACCCGAAGGTCACCCACCTTCAGTGGAAGATCATCCCGCGCGAGTGGGGGCTCTCCACGAACACCAAACCGCAGATCTGGTGGTTCTCCGTCTACAATAATCAGGTCATCATCCGAGCCCACAAATCGGTGTACGCCCACGGGAAGTTCACCTACTGTGTGGCCCAGCCGGATCTCGACCTGCACGCGCCGTTCGTCCCTGGCATGGCCCAGCAGATGATTGGTGGCGGCGACCTGATCAACTGGCTCACCGGATCTCACATCGTTAATGCCAAAAAGGTTATAAATGATCAGATAATTTATAACGATGACCTTATAGACCCGAACGACATGGCCAATCCTGGGCCAGCGAAGCATATTCGCCTCACCCGGCGAGGCAAAAGAATGCAGGAAATGGGTCAGATGCGGATCCAGGATATGTACGGGCAGCTGCAAGTGACAGACATCACGAAGCAGCACCTCGAAACAACGCAGCAAATTTTTCAGGCGTTTCAGCGAATGTCGGCAACACCGGACACTATGCAGGGAATGCCGCTGCCTACCAAGCGCACGTTGGGCGAGGTGACCGCAGTGTCCCAAGCCGCTACCCTGCGTCTTGGGGTGGCAGCGCAAATACTTGACCTAGGATTGGTAAAACCGTACGCTGATCGCCTGATCTCAAACCGACAGCAGTTCACCAGTATGGAGAAGTACTACCGATTGGCTGGGCGGCTGATGGAGCAATTGGGTGCGGAGCAGATCCTCATTAAGCCCGACGACCTCGCGGGCGAGTACGACTACATTGCTCACACCCCGACGATGGCACCCGACCCCGCGAGGCAGACCGCGATCTGGGGTCAACTACTCACCATGCTGGCGCAGGCACCGCAGCTGATGAACCCGGACAGCGAGGGCAAGGTCCTCAATCCTGTGGCGGTGTTCGATGAGTTCGTGCGCAGCGCTGGCATCAACTACATTGATCAGTTCAAGGTCGAAGTACCGAAGCAGGAGGGCGGGCCGCTCCCGGGTCAGTTGCCGCCTGAGGCGCAGACCGGCGCGAGCCAGCCTGGTGTGAACGTACAGTCCGAAGAGCAGATCGACAAGGGAGTCCAGTCCGGTAGGCTGATTCCCGCATAGGGGGCACGATGAGCAAAATGCCGAAGCATCTCGAGGCGCAGCGAAAATGGGTAGAGGACAACGAGAAAGCGTATCTTGTAGCGACCGCAATCACGGGAGACGTGGACAAGTTGAGAGACGTGCTGAGAAGTGTGAAGACCAGAGTTGAGCCACTGATGGCTTACAACCCTGACGTGCAGCCCGCGCATTCCGCGGTTGCTGTGGTAGCATCAATGAAAGAGCGATTCGTAGGGCTCTTTGAAGACTTGGATTTCATTGAGGAATTCGAGGACAGAAAGGCCAGATACATTGAAGCAGTCAAGGATCACGCGTTTGGCGAGGACGAAACAGAGACTACCAGCTGATCCTGCTGGATCTCACGACAAAGGGGTATAACAGTGCCGAAGACAGCAAGACAGGAAATGGACGAGGAACTGGAGCAGTTTGAAGACGATCTCTCAAAGGTCGCCAAGGACGAGTTCTCTGACATGGACGATCATCTTCAGGACCAGCAGGATCAGGAAGACCTGAACACCGCGGACGGCGATGAGGATGAGAAGGTCATAGAAGACCCGACCAAGGAAGAGGAAAAGCCCAGCGACAAAGTAGAGGACGAGGACAAGGCTGCTGACCAGGATGACTCGACCAATCAACCCGAAGCCAAGCTCTACACCTTGCCGGATGACAAAGAGGCATTCGGTGAGTTGGCGGGCCAACGAGTAACCACGAAACAATTAGAGGAGGCCGAGCTACTCGACAAAGCGATCACCTGGGGTCACCAGGGTCGCCACATGCTGACACGGAACCAGGAGGAACTCGAGGAATCCAAGAAGATCCGCGCACTACTCGAAGAGCAACTAGGCATCGTCAAGGAAGACCGCGCAAGGGCTGATGAGGCACCTGCCCTCCCGCCCGATAAAGCGGCCGAAGCCCTTGTCAGTGCCTACCAAGCTGACTTCGACGCGCTGGGGAAAGCTGGAGCCGTCGAGGATTCCTTCTTCGAGACTTATCCGAAAGTCGCTGCACAGATTGAGCACCGCTTCCGTGGCATCAAGGATGTCGCGGACGTCATCATCAAAAATATGACAACGCTCTTGGATAGCAACGACAGCCGGACCAAGGTCGAGACCGAGACAGCATCACGCGACCACCTCAAAGACCTCATGATCGACGCCTCAGAGGGCGGGGAGATTTTCGAACCCTTGGCAGAAACCGACTTCAGGAAGGAATTCATGAAGTGGGCGACTGATGAGGAGTCAACCCTTCAGTGGGTGGACAAGGATCTCGACAAGGTCACGAAAGCCGACATCACATCGTCAATGCTTCTCTATCTTCATGAAAACCCCGACCGCTTCAAAAAGAGGACGGAAAAGGTTGAGGAGAAGGAAGAGGAGCGGCGTCAGATGGGCGGCGGCGGCAGTGGCACGAACTCAAGCGCCCGTAAAAAGACGGAGCTTGACGAGTTCCAGCAGTTTGAAAAGGATCTCTCTGACTCGATGGCGAACGCAGAGTACTAGGCACCTCAGCCATAGCAGGAGGAAATCATGGCTGGCTTATTTGGAATGCAAGACACCTCGGATTGGTCCTCACCGGACTACCGACCGAAAAACTATATGGAGATGGCGTTCAAACTGTGGCCCACGAGCCCGACGCCCCTCACGTATCTCACCTCGAAGCTCCCCTCGCGGACGACCGACGACCCCGAGTACAAGATCTTCGAGTACCGTCTCCCACAGATGGCGTGGACGATCACGGTGGATTCGAACGACGATCCCGCCGCGACCCAGCACACCATCACCGTGGCGGCAGGCGAAGCCTACGGCCTCAAGGTTGGCGACATCCTTGAAGTTGAAGGCACGAGCCAGCAGTACCTCGTGATCACCGCGAGTACTGACGGCGCGAACTTCGTCATCCAGGAGTGGAACCTCACCACGCACCCGGCTGCTGGCGATGTTCTCAACTGGGTTGGCTCGGCGTACGAAGAGGGCAGCCTCTCGCCCGAGTCGGTCACTCGTCAGGCGACCTTGGTCAGCAACTACACCCAGATCTTCAAGGATGCGGTTGAGATCACTGGAACCGCCAAGCAGACGCGTATGCGTCCGTTCAAGCCGTGGCCGCAGATGAAGGCCGAGTGCCTCGAGCGCTTCATGATCAAGCACGAGAAACAGGTTCTCCGTGGTCAGAAGGTCGAGGACACGACTGGTACGCATCCGAAGCGCACCTTCGGTGGACTGGAAGAGTTCATCACCGAGACCAAGGACTTCAACGGCTCCGTCTCCCTGAACGATCTCGAAGATCAGCTTCAGATTGCGTTCAAGTACGGCTCGAAGGACAAGCTCTTCCTCTGTGGCAACACCGCAGTGAAGATCCTCAACCGTGTTGCTCGCAACCATGCGGCTCTGAACTTCGATCTGACCAACCGGATGAACAAGGACCAGACCTTCGGGCTGGCTGTCACCGAGTGGGTCACTCCGTTCGGTATCCTGCGGATCGTGCCGCACTCGCTCATGAGTGAGTCCAGCGTGTACACCCAGGATGGCTACATTCTCGACATGAAGTATATCGAGAGAGTGAAGCTCCGTGGCCGCGACATCAAGTGGTACCCCAACGCCAGCGAGAACGATCGTGACGGCGAAAAGGGCTACTACCAGGGCGAGCTTGGCTTCAGCCTCGCGCTCCCGGAAGTCCACCAGAAATGGACCGAGATGTCCGCTTTCGCACCTGACGCATAGGCGTTAGATCGGTAACCCGCGGCGGGGCTTCGGCCCCGCCGCTTTCCGCCGTTTGGCGGTTCTCAACCAAGGGGGTATGAGATGACCACGCAAGCTCAGCAGCAGATTTTGAACGACCTGGCTAACCAGGGCAAAGCGCCCGCGATAGCAAAACCGAAGAAGGCAATTCCTGAAGGACCGCGCCGGTACGTGGCCAACCCTGGCTACGCGATTGTCGGCGTTGATCCGTTCCCTCTGGAGACTGAAGATCCAGAGCTTCAGGCGACGATCGAGCGTTCGCGCGGATTCAAGCGCGGCAAGATCTGGATCGAGATGCGCACTGAAGAGGAGCGGGCTGTCACGGAGAGCGCGATGGACAGCATGCCAGTGAGCAAGCTCCGCGCCTTGGTCAAGGCCCTCGGGTATAAGAACATCAACTCTTACCGCAAGTATGAGCTTCTGGACATCCTGATGAAAGAAGGATTCAAATGATCATGAACGAAGGCGTCGCACGCGTTCTCTCCTTCCTGGAGCAGACCGACGAGGTCGAGTATGACGCGGTAATCGCGTTGCAACATCTGAATCAGGCGATCTTCGAGATCGCGGAAGATGGGGAGTTTGAGATCCTGAAGAGCTTTTCTTCGTACTCATTCGTCCCAACCGACCTCGATGACACAGAAGCGTGGGGCGTCGTACCAGGGCGGGTGGCCGTGACTAACCTTGTAGGGGTTGGCCTCGGACGCTATGGGTACCTGGACAAGGTGTGGCTGGATGTGGCTGGGTCACAGAAGGAGACCTTCAAACAGGTCACGGTGAACAACCTCCTGAGCGAGTACGGGGACACCACCGGAGAGCCTGAGAAGTACGCGGTCGATGGGAATTATTTGTACCTCCGGCCGTACCCGACGAGCACTTCCTATACACTGCGATCCCGGTGGATTGAGCTACCGGAAACCTACGCGGAAGGAGCGGAGCCCAACATTATGTTGCAGGCTCCCTACGCGTGCATTTACAAAGCGTGTCTGATTGGCGCGCTTTGGTCCGACGACGACGGCAAGGCTGGGAAGTACGAGAAGCTGGCACAGCGTGCCATTGATCGCTTCGCGATTCGTAATAGCATGGTTGGCGACGCAGAGACCGAAGCGGGAGAATACAATGGCTAAACTTGATTCCAGTCGCATGAGTGACTCCACGAAGCTCAGCCGAGTGGACAACGCTCACGTCGCACTTGAGGTGGCCCTCTCGGACATCCTGGGCGTACCGGATAACACCGTCATCACGAACCCCATCTTCGGGGTCAGCCATGATGGTGAGGACCCGGTCCAGCCGGACGGATCTATCCGCGGTGTCATGAAATTCTATGAGTCAGGTGTTGAGAGTTCAGCCTCGGCTGCATCTGGGTTTGAGTTCACCGATGGGACAAAAACCAAGCGTCTCGTCATGGTGAGTTCAGGACTGAAAATCTATTCACTCAGCGGGACTACCTGGAGTCCGGTCACTGATCTGGAGAACACCGTCCAAGGGAGCGGGTATTTTGCGAACCTCTCCGATGTGGACCCGTCGCTGACTCCCACAGCGGGGCAGCTTGTCTCCTGGGATGCAGTGAACGGATGGTGGGAGTCGGTAGACCCAGCCAGCGGCTCGGGCAAGACCCGGTTCGCTGACCTGGACGACACACCGGCCGCAGCCAACCCGGCTCCTGGTGACCCGTTCGCAGCTGCGGACGTCAACAAGATCGTGTACATTGCCAGCACATCAGCGCTCGGGTTCAAAGCAGAGCCCGCAGGGCTCGGCCCACCGTGGGTCATGATGCTGACGGCAACTGCCACGGACTCCTGGCGCAGCAGCGCGAACTTCGGGGATGCGTGGAATTGGGCACCGATGACCTTCTCAGACGACGGCGGGTTCCTGATTGACGACACCAGCCTGATTACCAGTGACGGGGCAGATGGGAATAAATTCATCGCGCTCGATGCGGGCCTCTACCAGATCTCTTTGTACTACAGCGTAGCCAACCCCAATAAATTCGGAACGAGGTCGTGGCGAATTCAGGGCACAAACTCGGATGGCCCAGCAACCTTCGGGATACAGCAGCAGGCCAACCTCTTCTGGAATCCTGCGCTGCCTGATACCGAGAACCCCGGGACTCTTGGCGGGCTGCACTGGCTCGGGACGCAGACCTTGATTCAGTTTTCGGATGGCACGATCCATTTCGAGATCAACCAGGACTCAAAGACGACGTTCACTGGGCTGGTGCTGTACGCAGTGATCGCGAGGATAAAGTAATGGCTGACGCGAAGCTCATCGCAGACAGGCTATCGGATGATTCAACCGGTGGCGATGTGGTTCTCGCGCACAACGACCTTGAGGATGCGCTGTCGAAGATGCTCGGTGTCACCGTTGGGAGACAAATCAGCGCCTCGGTTCTCGGGACGGCCGAGTCGGATGGCCAGATAAGCGTCATTCGCTTCCACGAGCGAGCCACAGTCGGCTCACCCGAGCAGGCGTCCGGGTTAGAGTTTTATGATGGGCTGGCGAGAAAACGCCTGATCATGATCAACGGCGAACTCCAGATCTGGGAGGCTGACGACCCGGCCGATGACAATACGACCTGGACGCTGGTGCTCAATCTCGAGGAGGAGGTCGAGCCTGCGCTGACGACGCTCTCCGATGTGGCAATCACAACAAAAACACAGGGGCTTGTCCTCGGTTGGAATTTGATGCAGGGCGGCGACCTGAAAATCACGCTGAAGCAGAACGAGGTCGCAGAGGATGGCGCGCAAGAGTTCCTCGACCTGGACGACATTTCTGCGTTCGAAGGTCGGTACACCGGGCACACCTTTGACCCAGTCAAAATCGGCTGGCTGCTTGCAGTTAAGAGCTTGGACAGCCTACAGCCGATTCCCGCTGAAGAAGAAGGCAGCGAGTCTTTCTCCGCTCTGTCATTTGTCCAAACCCTCGGGTTCGTGCCGTTTTCCGGCGTCAGTCAAAACTGGAAAACCATGGCATGGAGGATCTCCTCCATCGAAGATCTCGACCAGAGCATCACGACTGTGAGTACCTACAACGGGGTAGCCAACGCGGGCATCACGCTCAGTGCTGGGTTGTGGCGGGCTACGCTTGTGATCAACCCGCTGGGAGACAGGACCGGGTTCCTTTCATGGAAGATGGTTGGAGCCGAGTCATTCCCAGTAGGATTCATTGGACGGTACCACATGCCTTATGAGGGCGTGAACGCGCCGGACCCGATGCCGTTCCAGGTCCCCCCATCGGTCAACGGGTGGGTGAACCAAGAGCAGTATCTCGTTGTCGGGGAAGAGACGACTGTAGCACTCATGATGGGTAAATCATCACAGCTGGCGTGCTCAGCGGTCGCCGGACTCACGCTGCAAAGGATTATTTAATGGCAAGCAAGAAACAGCAGTTCCCGGTTAACGTTCCGGTCAGCGGCGTCCGCAAGGACGTCAGCAAGCTGAGGCAGACTTCGGATATGGCAGAGCGCGGGATCAACCTGATCTATTATGACGGGGTGATCCGGCCGCGCCCAGCGCTGACGCCTGAGAACTTTGGGACTGAGGACGCACAGCCGTGGCAGCTGATCTATGAGGACGGTGACGAGGCCGGATACCACATGACCGCGTACTGCCAAATGGACGACGGCACCATTCTGGCAAACTTTGTGGATGCAGCAGGCACAGGCCAGAAGCTCAGCTATTCCACTGACACCGGCCACTCCTGGCAGGACACGGCGCACCACCCTCGAGCGGTGGTGACTACGACGTTCACGTCAGCCATGTACATCTTCGGCGGGAAGCTGTTCATGTTCGATCTCTTCTGGAATCAGATCGCTGGTGAGTGCCAGCCGGATGGGAACGCCCACGTGCCGACAGAGTACATCTACCGGACGGCACTGACGAGCTTCCCCACCTCTGTGAGTTGGACGACCCTCGGGCCTGTCGAGTGGGACGCGCACGTCACGGACGGCACAGTCGCGGACCCGTTCTACTGCACCGTTTACCAGCCGCACCTCGGCAACATTATGTATGACGAGGAGAATGACCACATCGTCGCGAGCGACGTGCGCGGCACGAGCTTCCCCTGCACATGGGGGTTGGCGGATGCGCTGACAACTGCGGACTGGGCTGCTGATTCGTACCACATCCTGGGGAACGCAGCGGGCGCAAGCATCAGCGGGACCGCCTTGACAATCCCCTGGTTCATCAACAAGGAGTGGATGGCTTACGGGTACAATCAGAGCATCTTCGGGGTCCCTTACATTTACCTTGACAACGCGGTGGCAATCACGAGTTGCCTTTACCGGTCTTCAAGCGGGAAATACGAAGCGGGTGACGAAGGCGCTGGGTTCACAATATTAGAGGGGACGGTTGGGAATAACTACAGCAACTTCACAACCAACATCAGTGAGCGCAATGACCTGACGCAGTATTATTGTAGTTCACCAGGCGTGCAGGTGAATGATGTCGGGGATAGTGAAACGCTGGTGGTTTTCAAGGGTCTGACAATTGACCAGGACTGGATCCACGACGTGTGGAAGGTCAAGCTGGCGCACCCTGATGATGCAGAGCCGCACTTGTTATCCATGGAGAAGGTGCAGACCATTGAAGATTCTACGTTCGAGCCGAGCAGCATCACAATGGGCAACATCTCAGACAGGATTGTCTTCTTTACGAGGGACAAGACCACCTTCAAATTCCGTGGGATCTCCACTGACGACGATGGGCTGAACTGGAATATCACCGCGCTTGGCGGGCCTGAGGATGAGTTTGGGTACACCGCAAAGGACCAAATAGTCTCCAACCCGTCAACACTCCAGCACTTCATTGGGACGCACACCATCGTGGCTGTGCCATTCGACCACACGGAGTTGGCCCTACAGGAGATCTGGATCTCACCGACGACCGGTGGGCCAGGTCAGTTTGGTGATTCCACAACGCTCTTCCAGATGGATATGGATGATGAGGACTCGGTGGTTGTGCAGGGCACCACGAAGGCGCTCCTGCGTCTGGACCGCGCGAACGCGGAGTGGGACCGGATGACCGCGGACCATAGCGAGACTGTTGGGATAGATCCATGGGTAAGCTCAGGGGACATCCCTCCGTTGACAGTGTCCAGTGACCGCGCTGAGTACGCCAGTGGGACCACGATCGACGGCACCTACGGGACACACCCGTGGGTCTTCCGGTCTTTCGAGACGCAGGGTAAGACGTTTCTCATGGCGACCAACGGCCAGTGCCGCCCGCTGTGCTACCACAGTGACATGGCAGGCGGGTTCGCTCGGCGGATGGGCGAGGTCCCGGTCGGGGATCCGAACGACTACAATCCATGGGACGCCGACTCCTGGCCCGCGGGCTATCTCCGAATCGGCAACCTCGCACCGGTCGCGCGGTGTATGGCGGTGGGTGCGAACCGGGTGCTGCTGGCGAACCTCCCGTCCGTCTCTCCGTACGCCGTCGAGGTATCCGGGTTCAACGATCCTGATCGCGGCTGGGGGCTGACGCAGATCACCCTCCTGGGCGACACCCCGGGTGAGATCGTGGCGCTCAACGAGATCTCCGCTCTGTCTGTGGCCATGTACAAAACGGACGCGATCTACCAGGCCATCGCGCAGACTGAGTTTCTGGGAGTCGCCGCGCCGTTCCGGTTCGAGCTTTCAAAGGCAGGGATCAGCGGCCCGTGCTCA
>Ga0255055_10001920_pt1 | contig 14810 bp, 14 predicted proteins | sample JV7_2_27_MG_FD_188633 | JGI IMG/M metagenome (GOLD analysis project Ga0255055, IMG submission 188633) | Seawater microbial communities from Jervis Inlet, British Columbia, Canada - JV7_2_27 | ecosystem: Environmental > Aquatic > Marine > Inlet | place: Canada: British Columbia | collected... | reverse complement strand
CCACCAAAGCCAATGTCGCAACAGCGCTGCAGATGATTTCATGGGGCCTGGAAGTTAATGATTACGGCAATGCCATCCTTGACGATGACGGCAACTTCAAAAAAGTTAAAGATACCGGGGTTAGCGAACAGATGTGGTCTGAAATGGTGGCCTACGCCGATGCGCAGGGATATAAAAGCGGAAACTATAAAAAACTGAATCTTCCTTTTGAAAATAAGCTGCTCGGGCAACCTCAGCAAATTTGCGAGCGAATGATAAAACGAGTTGAAGATTTTGCCTACAACATGTTGATCAATGTTTTTAATGCTGAAAACACTGCATCGCTGGCCATCGAAGCCATCCTCGATACCGCATCTTACGCCGCCGGCTCGAAAGCACAGCGAATTGAAGACCCTAAAAAATGGACACCTGAGCTCATTACGAAACGTGCTGCTGAAATCAGTAGTGACAAAGGCCCGGCCGGCGATTTCGACGATTAACCGCAACCGGTTTCCGAAATAAGGGATTCGACCCTGACGATTGGGGTCGAAGCGCATTTCTTTATCCTCCCCTGTCGATTTTCAAAACAATGAAATCCAAATGACTTCTATCAACTGTTTCCCACCGTGGATCCCGCTGCAATATTAATTATACCGCTTTCCATAATAATGTTCCGAATTAAGGAATTGGGGTATAAGTGGTTGTAGAAAAAACGTTTGAATACCGGAACGTTTTTTTAACAACCACTATATATATTATAAAAACAGAAGGTTATAAAAATACCGCTCTATCATTATCCATTTTTTACTAAAGTCTAGTCTAAAGCCAGCCGATAAAGAAAACAGGGGGAAAACCTAATGTTTGTGTCCAGTTATCAGGTTCATAATGTGTTAAATGCTTACAGCAAACAGCTCAGTCAGGACAGAAGCGCCCAAAAACTGAAACCGGGAAATAAAGAACAGCCGTTGGATCAAATTAATCTTTCGACCGAGGGCAAACTCAGGGCCACGATTGAAAGGGTCGCGCAGGACATTTTAAGTAAAATTTCCAACTATGGCGCTAAGGGTGAAATTAAGACACAAGAACAAGATCCGTCCCGGAAAAATGCAAAAAGCAACTTTGAATCTGATAAACAAAAGGAAACCGCGTTCGTATTTAATGTTATTGACGACCTCAATAAAAAAACAACAACCGCGTTATCGGTTAAAGATACGAACTTTCTGATTGACAGGCTCGAACAGCTGGCAAAAGACGCGGTTGAAAAAGAGGCTGACAGTTAGCAGTCAGCAGCATATGAGTCAGGAGGACTCATCACCAAATAGGAGGGTATCATCATGTTATATGCTATTGGAGAAGCCACCATGCAACACACGGTGCGCGCAAATTATGATAGTGAGATGCATGACCAGGATCTCGCTGTAAAGAAAAACGATCAAATGCGAAGGCAAAGACCCGTTGAAAAAACGCAAGACAGTTCCAGATCCGAACTGAACCTAAAACAAGAGGAACAGACGAAACGGAAAAACAGCCTCGAAGATGGCGACATCATCGTCGAGGAATATAATGAAGACGGGGAAATCGTTCGCAAAACACCCCCCGGATACGTCCTGTCGAATGAAATGGCTTAAGGCGGGCTTATTACCAGGTTTTGCGAATCTTAACCGCGTTTTTTGCCAGAAAGGACTTAATTTCGGTTATCGTATACGTTCCGTAATGGACCATGGACGCAATCAGAGCCGCATCGGCTTTGGCCTTGGTAAGCACATCACGCAAATGTTCGGGCGTGCCGGCGCCGCCGGAGGCAATCACCGGAATATCGACATTTTCAGAAATCATCGCCGTCAGATTCAGTTCATATCCGGCTTTGGTCCCGTCGGCATCAATTGAATTCAAGCAGATCTCCCCGGCGCCGAGTTTTTGGGCTTTAATGGCCCAATTCAAGGCATCCATTCCCATGGCAGTTCTTCCGCCGTTGATATAGATCTCATAACCCGACGGCGTTTTCTCGTTCTCGCCCACGAATTTGGCATCCATGCCGAGAACAATGCACTGATTACCGAATGCTTTGGCGCCCTGTGCGATGATGTCGGGATTTTTTACAGCCGCACTATTGACGCTAACCTTCTCGGCACCGGCCAAAAGCACATTTCGCATATCCTCAACTGTCCGAATGCCGCCCCCGACGGAAAAAGGGATAAATATGGTCTCTGCCACGCGTTTGACGACGTCCAGCATGATCGCCCGTTTTTCATAAGAGGCCGTGATGTCATAAAAAACAATTTCATCGGCTCCAGCTTCGTAATAGAGCCGCGCCATGTCAACCGGATCACCAATGTCCACATTATTTTTGAACCTGATGCCTTTGGTGGTCTTACCTTCTCGCACATCCAGACAGGGTATGATTCGCTTGCTCAGCATGTCGTCATCCTTAGATGTTTACTATCGCTAAAATATCTAAAAGATTATAAATTAGTTTTTTATTGAGGCTATACCCTATAAGCTTAAAAAAGAAGTGACTAAAGTGAACTAAAGTTTGAAGTGACTAAAGTTGAGGTGTCGCTGAGCTCCATCTATTTTTTAAAATGACAGGATTCCTCAACTTTAGTCACTTTAGTTCACTTTCAACTTTAGCTCACTTACCTTAATGTATTTTTGGGATAGCTTCTATGGTGTCCATCTGCAGAAATTTTCCAGTATCTTCAGCCCGGGCCGTCCGCTTTTTTCAAGGTGAAATTGAGTCGCAAATAAATTATTAAACCCGACAATCGAGGCAAACGAAATTCCATAGTCCGTTACGGCTATCACGGTGTCGGCGTCTTGCGGGTCCGCATAATAGCTGTGCACAAAATAAAACTCATCATCTGCTCCCACACCGGAAAGCAGCGGATGGGATTTTTCTATGCGTATGCCATTCCATCCCATGTGCGGAATCTTTAGTTTTTGGCCATCTTCTGATTGGCGATCAGGCGCAAATGCGCGTACGCTCCCGTCTAAAATCCCCAGGCACGAAGTGGAATTTTCTTGGCTGTGCGTCAGAATAATTTGCGAACCCAGGCAAATACCCAGTATGGGTTTCCCTTCGGCGAGCGCTTCTTTGATGACAACATCCAGCCCTGAACGCTGTAAACTTTCCATAGCCGCTCCGGCGGCACCAACTCCCGGAAAAATAATCCGCTCCGCCGCTTTAATCTCGTTAACATCCTTGGTGATCGCACATGAAAATCCAAGATGGGAAACCGCCCGGAATACGCTGGCAAGATTGCCGGCATCATAGTCAATAATTGCAATCATTTTTCAGAAACCCTTTTTTCCATCTGCCTGAACCGCTTCTCAAACGCTTTAACCGCACCCGACAGGGCGGTTTCAGGGTGGATTTTTAGAAGCCGTGCCAAATGAACCAGAGAAAATAGCAAGCTGCCGAAATCATTTGAAATTCGATCTGATTGGTTGTGCCTTATGCTTTGCTTTAGCTGATCGAATTCAGAATTCAGCTTATTTAGAAGGTTTTCACGATCTTCCCGATCAAAACCGCAGCGCGCTGCGCGTTCACCAATCTGGTAGGCTCGCATTAAAGACGGCAGTTTTCTGGGCACCGAATCAAGAACCGATTCTTTTTTAGACTGTTTCTTTTCATTTTGCTTTATTTTATGCCAATTTTGCCTGACCTCGTCGGTATTATCAACTCTGGTGGTGCCAAACACATGGGGATGGCGCCGGATCATTTTCTCTGTGATGTCCCGGGCAACGTCGTAAATCGAAAAGTCGCCCGTTTCTTGAAACAATCTGGTGATGAAAACGATATGAAATAAAACGTCCCCGAGCTCTTCCCGCACTTCTTCAGCACGGTTTGACTCAATGGCATCGACAAGCTCATACATTTCTTCTATCAGATAGATGAGCATGGTTCGGGGGGTTTGCTTCTTGTCCCAAGGGCATCCGGGCTCCCCCCGCAAGGATTCAACCAGCGCAACCAGGGCCTTTATGGAATTCTTTTCTGATTTTATTTTGGGATTTTCCACGCTTTTTTAAATTCGTTGAGTTTGCCGGAAAAGTCTTTTTTCATCTCTTTGGGGACAACATTGACCATTTTTTCAGAGATCCAGATGACATGGGGGGCGAGAACCGATTTTTTGATTAGCGGGGCACCTTTGGGAAGAAAAGTGGTCAGAATTATAAACAATACCGTGACAATTAAAACACCTTTGATCAATCCAAATCCGACACCACATATCCGATCGACCCATCCTAAAAAAGCCACATTCAACAGATATTTGATGACAACCCCAAGGATGGTAATGATGATGAGAACGCTGCAAAAAATAATCAGAAAACTTAAAATATTTAAATACGATGGATTAATAATCAAATCGGAGATCAATTTGGCCACCATCGGGTAATATGAATAGGCCGCATAAAAGCCGCCCAGAACACCTATAATGGATGAAACTTCTTTGATCAATCCCCTGAAAAGGCCCCGGACGACGCTATAACCTAACACAATTATTATGAAAATATCAAATGGGTTCATTTAATCACATAAACGGTTACAGATCTGAGGACCCTGTAATCACCAGGCGTTTTGCCTGCCCCTATCAACTGATCCTGGATAATGGCGCAAATTGCAACCGTATCAGCCGGTTGAACTAACAGAGCACATTTTGGGAGTCAAGGTATTTTTGTCGGGGAAAATGGGGTTCTGATTTGTATTTTGAACCGATTTCGGTCTAAAATAGAAAGGTTCTTGCAATCATTTTAGGTTGTGATAGGAAATAGAGCCCCCGAGATTAAAACGCCATGCAGCGGTTTGCGTTAAGGCTTGGGGACTTCATTCCACCCAAGTTGATCGCAAACAAAATGAATGACATTTCAGACAACAAACAAATAACGGTTGATTTTCCGGATATTGAAATGGCCAGGCAGTTGTTTGGAGAACACAACAGCAATCTGCAGCGAATCGCCGAGGCTACGGAAATCACCGTGAACGCAAGAGGCAGTACGGTATTTATTCAAGGAGAACGCATTGCCGCGCGCCTGGCACAAAACGTGCTCGAACAGCTGTACGGCCTGATAAGGGAAGGATACCCCATTCACGCCAATGACATTGATTATGCGGTCCGGGTACTCAGCGGAAATGACCGCGCCGATTTAAAAAAAATATTTTTAGATGCCGTCTTCATTACCTCAAAAAAAATAACCATAGCCCCTAAAAGTCCGGCTCAGAAGGAATATATTGATGCCATTCGAAAATATGATATAGTTTTCGGAATCGGCCCGGCCGGCACGGGAAAAACCTATTTGGCCATGGCAATGGCGGTTTCAGCCCTTACAAAAGGACTTGCTGATCGCATTATCCTGACACGTCCGGCAGTAGAAGCCGGAGAAGAATTGGGTTTTTTACCCGGGGATCTGGCAGAAAAGGTAGATCCGTATTTGAGGCCCTTATATGACGCCCTGCACGATATGCTGCGCTTTGAGAAAGTCGCGAATCTGATGCAAAAAGGCGCCATCGAGGTGGCACCGCTTGCATTCATGCGGGGGCGCACCTTAAATGATTCTTTTATTATCCTGGATGAGGCCCAAAACACGACTCCGGAACAAATGAAAATGTTCCTGACGCGCATCGGATTCAATTCAAAGGCGGTCATCACCGGAGACATCACCCAGATAGATCTACCGGCCGAAAGGACATCGGGTTTGATTCAGGCCAAAAATATCCTTCAGGGAATTGAGGGCATCAAATTTGTCTTTTTTTCAAAACTGGATGTTGTCAGGCACAAACTCGTGCAGAGCATCATCAAGGCTTATGAGGAATTTGAGGACAGCAAGGAGTAGTAACAAGATACCGCCATTAGCGGCAAGGAGCAGTGCAGCCGTGCATCGGCAGTGTGTTCGCCGGTAACATTTGTGGGATGTTTATGAATTTCGAAAAAAGCAGAGAATCGATCAACAAGCTTTTGGACAATAACACCCGAATTCGGTGGGGGATTCTGGTGCTGTCTACCATCCTTTTCATCATCATTTTATATCCGAGTCTGGTCATCACCAAACAGCGATATAACCTTGGAGATGTGGTTGAACGTGATATCAAGGCGTCCAGGGATTTCTTTATCGAAGACCAGGCGGCTACCGACAAAAACCGCCAGCAAGCCATGGCAGATGTGCTAACGGTTTACGACTTCGATGCCAATCTGGCCAATACGCTGAAACGCAATGTGGAGCAGGCCTTTGGCGATTTAAGCTCACTGATTGAATCATACCAAAGCAGCCGACTCCAGGAATTGGAAACTCAATTAGAACCTGACTCAATCCAGCCTCAAGATCCGAAGCCATCCATACAGGAGCTGGTCCAGGAAAAACAGGAACAATTTGAGGAAACCATCGGCATTCGCGTCAGCAAAGGTGCCTATCAAGCCCTTGCCAAAGAAGGCTTTTCAATTAAAGTTGCCAATCTTATCAATAAGATTCTCACCTCAATTTTAAACAACGGCGTCGTGACCAACAAAGAAATCCTGCTAAAGGAACTGGACAAAGGCATCATCTTAAGGGATGTCGCTACCAAAAAAGAAAGGATCGCGGGCAACTTAAATCAATTTTACGGACTCAATCAGGCCAAAGCTATGGTCCGCACCATTGGCCAACCCGACCTGCAGGACCTGGATTATACGCTTAAAAATCTGGTCGTGGACTTCGTCCAGGAGCTTATCCAACCCAATATTACTTTAAACCGCAGCGAAACCCAGGAACGCCAGAACAAAATGGGGGCAGAAATCAAGCCGGTTTTATATAAAATCAAGGCCGGGGAAATGCTTCTGAGAGAAGGAGCGCGGGTAAGCGAACTTGATTTGGTAAAATTGGAGGCGCTGCAGTCCCAGACCAAAAAGGAGCAGATATTGCTCAGCAGCCTTGGCGCTGCCCTGCTGTTAGTTAGCCTTCTGATCACCACCTACATTCTGCATCTCAATGTTCAGGGCCCGATGGCCAACTATCATAATAAAAACTTGCTTCTGATTGCCAGTTTGTCCCTGACCTTTTTCTTTCTGGCAGCGGTCTCCGCGTCTTTTTCAGAATTGCTGACCCACAATGCACCGGTCTCCATACCGGAAGAGTCAATTTATTTCGGCATCCCCTTGGCTGCGGGGGCTATGATTATCTGTCTGTTTTTAGGGCTTACGGTAGCCGTTCCCATGGCCTTGGTAATGGCCATCGGTTTTGCTTTCATTTTTCAAAACAGCTTTGAAATTTTTATTTATTTTCTGATTAGCGGTACGATGGCAGCCTACTGGCTGCGGAGTTGCCGTGAAAGGAAAGTGTTCATCATCGCAGGCACAAAGCTTGGATTGCTAAATATTGTGCTGGCCACCGCGATCCACTTTTATATGGGGGAATTATCAACTTCCAAACTCATATGGGATTGGGCTTTCGCCTTTATGGGGGGTGTTGTGGCCGGGATCGTCACGGCCGGCATCGTTCCATTGGTCGAAATCGCTTTTGATTATACAACGGATATCACCCTCCTTGAACTTGCCCATCTGGACCGGCCGATCATGCGCCGGTTGATGATCGAAGCGCCCGGCACCTATCACCATTCGGTAATTGTCGGCTCTTTGGTAGAAGCTGCCGCTGCGCAAATCGGTGCCAACCCGCTGCTCGCAAAAGTTTGCGGGTACTATCATGATATCGGAAAAATAAGAAAACCCCTGTACTTCATCGAAAACCAAAACGAGGGCCGAAATAAGCATGATAAGCTGGCCCCTTCCATGTCGAGCTTGATCCTGATCGCCCACATCAAAGACGGCGTTGAAACCGCCAGGGAAAATAAACTGGGCCAGGTGATCATCAATACCATCCGTCAACACCATGGTACCAGCATCATTAAATTTTTCTACGAAAAGGCCAAACAAAAAAAGGGTGAGGATGCCGTCAACATCGACGATTTCCGATACCCGGGGCCTAAACCTCAAACCAAAGAGGCCGGTCTCGTTATGCTGGCGGATGTGGTTGAAGCTGCTTCACGAACTTTGGACAACCCTACCCCTTCAAGAATTCAGGGGCTGGTCCAAAAACTGATCAACCAGATTTTCTCAGACGGCCAACTGGACTCCTGTGAACTGACCCTAAAAGACCTCCATAACATTGCAAGAAGTTTTAACAAAATTTTGTACGGCATCCATCATCACCGCATCGAATATAGTGAAAGCCGGGCAACCGGAAACGGAAATGAAAAAGGGAAATTGAAGAATGGACGTTCAGATCGGCAACAGGCAAAGCATTCACAGGATCTCAAAGAAGAAAATTCGGCAAACGGCGAGCGTCATCTTAAACGCCTTGGGCTATCCTGACGCAGAACTTTCCATTCTCATTGTTGACGATCAACAGATTGCGCAGCTCAACCGCCAATACCTTAACCGCGAAGGCCCGACAAATGTGATTGCATTTTCCATGCGCCAGGGCCAATTCTCAGACATCGCTCCCAACCTTCTGGGTGATGTTGTGATTTCAGCCGACAAAGCGCACCGGGAAGCGCAAAGCGCCGGTATCAGCATGCAAGACCGCTTTGACCAGCTTCTCATCCACGGGACTTTGCACCTTCTGGGCTATGACCATGAAAAGACCGAAGCCGAAGCCCGCAAAATGGAAAAAAAAAACAACAAATTGTTGAAATTACTTGAATAAAGGGAGGTTTATCTATGTCCGGTCTAGCTGTTAAGATAGATCATGTGGCCGCTTTGAGGGAAACCAGGAAAAGTCCATTTCCCGATCCGGTGGCAGCCGCGATTGTGGCCGAATTGGCCGGAGCCGATGGTATCGTCGTACATTTGCGGGAAGACCGGCGGAATATCAGTGACCGCGATGTTCGAATCCTGCGCCAGACGATACAGAGTAAACTGATCCTGGAAATGGCCTCAACCACCGAGATGGTCGGCATGGCCCTGGATATCAAGCCGGACCATGTTACTCTGGTGCCTGAAAAACGGGAGGAATTTAGCACCGGTGGCGGTCTGGACCTCGTCGTCCATAAAGACGACATAAGGGAAACCGTTGATACCTTGCAAAACAGCGGCATACCCGTGGGAATTTTAATCGATCCGGAACCCGAACAGCTCAAGCAGGCCCATCGGACCCATGCCGGAATTGTCGAAATTCATACCGGTGCCTACTGCGAGGCCAAGACAACCAAAATACGACATCAGACATTTTTAAAGATTGTGGATGCCGTCAAACTTGCACACAAACTCAAACTCAATGTTAAAGCCGGGCGCAGGCTATGCTACAGAAGTATCAAAGCCTTCAGCGGTCTCGATGAAATTGATGAATTCAGCATCGGCCACAGTATTGTTGCGCGTGCGGTATTGACGGGAATGGAAAAGGCCGTCAAAGAAATGATTGATCTAATCCGCGCCCTTTGAATCTCCTGAAGCCGAGCCTGAAACAAAAAGCGATTTTTATCACGAAAGCACGAAAGACTAAAAACACGAAAAAGAAAATAATAAAATTTCGTGCTCGCGCTGCGCGTTCTAATTTTCGTGTTTTCGTGGTTGTTTTATGATTTTGTATATTGGCATATTTTTCAGTTAGACGAATTGGCGTTGTGTACCGCTTTCATTGTTGGAGTCTCAGATGATTCTTGTAACCGCCGCTGAAATGCAGGAAATGGATCGTCAGGCGATCGAAACTCACGGTATTGCGGGCCTGGAGCTTATGGAAAACGCCGGACGGGGTGCCACGCGCGTGTTGCTGGATCAGTTTGCCGGCAGTATTAAAACCGGTGTGGGTATTATTTGCGGCAAGGGAAACAATGGCGGCGATGGGTTTGTTATTGCCAGGTATCTGGCCGAACAACGCATTGCTGTGACGGTCTATCTGCTGGCGAAAGCCGCTGCAGTAAAAGGAGATGCCGCCGCCAACCTCAAACGTTTAGCAGCGCTTAAGATTCCGGTCATTGAAACTCCGGACGAGGATTCGTTTTCAAAAATAAAATCCGACCTCTGCGGTTTCGACCTCCTGGTGGATGCCATTCTGGGCACCGGCCTGACATCGGATGTCAGGGGCTTTTTTAAAACAGTTATCGATTTTATCAACGACCGCAATCGTACCGGTATTCCGGTGTTTGCAGTCGACATTCCATCGGGCTTGAACTCGGATACGGGCCAACCCTGCGGGACGTGCATCCGTGCGCAGGTAACGGCGACCTTCGCCCTGGCCAAAATCGGTCATTACGTCTATCCGGGGGCCGACTATACCGGCAAGCTGGAGATTATCGAAATTGGAATTCCGGGCGCTGTCGTGGATACGGTCAGCCCGCAGCAATATTTGCTCACTCCCGAACGAATTCGGGCCGGTTTTGCGCCGCGCTCTGCGGACACGCACAAGGGGCGAACCGGACATTTGCTGGTTGTCGCCGGTTCCGCCGGAAAAACCGGTGCAGCTGTCATGACGGCCGTTTCGGCCATGCGAGCCGGCGCCGGCCTGGTGACGCTGGGTATTGCCCAAAGCCTGAATCCGATCGTCGAAACGCAGGCACTGGAAGTTATGACCGCTCCTTTACCGGAAAGCCGATACGGCATTCTCGCAGACACCGCCATTGATGACATAAAGAAGCTGGCCGCCGCTAAAACGTGCCTGGCTATCGGGCCCGGTATCGGCCAGGCTGCGGAAACCCGAAGCCTGGTAAAAAAAATTATCAGCCAAAGTGACACCCCCATGGTCATCGATGCCGACGGCCTCAACAACATCGCCGGGCAGACTCAGCTTTTAAAGAAGCTAAAAGCCCCGGCAGTTCTGACCCCTCACCCCGGAGAAATGGCGCGACTGATCGAAACCTCCCCCGCAGCGGTTCAACAGAACCGGCTCGAGTGTGCCCGGGATTTTGCAACTCATTTCGGTGTACATGTGGTTTTGAAGGGCGCCGCAACCATCATTGCGCACCCCGACGGCAGTGTCTATATTAATCCCACCGGCAATCCCGGCATGGCATCCGGGGGCATGGGTGATGTGCTGACCGGTGTCCTGGCCGGCTTTATCACTCAGGGATTTGCTCCGGAGGCAGCGGCACATGCAGCGGTATATCTGCACGGTGCCGCTGCCGACACTTTAGCAAAGACCATTGGCCCGATCGGCTATCTGGCCGGTGAAGTGATGGATGCCATACCGGGTGAGATAAAAAAGCTAATTGAAACGTAAAAGCCACAGCTCTGAAGTTGTTTGTTATTAGAAGCCACTTCAAAAATACAAAAATCGAGGACGAGGAGGAGGACGAGTACGAGGTTAGACAACGTTATGCCGCTATCGTACTCGTCGTCGTCCTCGTCCTCGTTATCTAAACCCAATAGCTTCGTTTGAGATGGGTTATCGTTATTCGTTAATAGGTTTCAGCAAAGGGCAGCTTTATTAGATCTTTTCATACAAATAACGAATAACCAATAACTATCTGCAAGCCATGGTTGACAAACACATCCAGATAACGACCCATTCCGCAGCAGAAACCCAGAACCTGGGACAAACTCTGGGCACCGCAATCCATCAAGCGATCATCATCGCTTTGACCGGTGACCTCGGAAGCGGTAAGACCGCTTTTGTTCAGGGATTGGCAAAAGGTCTGGATGTTTCGGAAAAGTACTATATCACCAGCCCGACGTTCACCCTCATCAATGAATACCCCGGGCGCCATCCCCTGTTCCATGTGGATCTTTACCGGATTGAACATCTCCCTGAATTAGAGGAAATCGGCCTGGACGAAGTTCTTCAAGGAGATGCAGTCATCGCGATCGAATGGGCCGAAAAGCTCTCCGGAGATAGGCTTTCCAACCACCTGGAACTCCGTTTAACAATTATCGGCGAGAACACCCGTCGGATCGATATATTTGCATATGGACATCAAGCCGGTAATTTGCTAAAAGCTCTGGAACTCCAATTTCAGGATAACATAAAACAATAAGCTAAACATAGTCGTCTAAATGCTTGCACGTATTAAAATTTTACCACGAAGGCCACGAAGTAGAAAATTAATATGATCTTTAATTAATCTTCGTGTTTCCTCGTGTTCTTTGTGGTGAAGGGTCGGTCCTAAACTCATCAAACAACAGCACCAGATGCATTTGCACGGACTCATAGCTGATAATTGAGACCAAATTAAGCGGGAGAAATCGAGGAAGAGAAAATGTCTTTAATCGTTCAAAAATACGGGGGCACATCCGTCGCCAACCTTGAGCGCATTCAAAACGTGGCCGGTCGAGTAGCGAAAACCTATGACCGGGGCAATGAGGTCGTCGTCATTCTCTCGGCCATGGCGGGTATCACCGACGATCTGATACATATGGCCGGCAAAATAGCTCCATCGCCGGACAAACGTGAACTAGATGTTTTGCTGGCAACCGGCGAGCAAACCACTTCCGCCCTGCTGGCCATGGCACTCAAATCCATGAATTATCCCGCACAGTCGCTGCTGGGTCATCAGGCTGAAGTCCTTACCGATCAGTGCCATGGCAATGCCCGCATTCTCGATGTCCACGCCGATCGTATTAAAGAGCTGCTGAAGCAGCGCAACATCGTTGTGGTAGCCGGATTTCAGGGTTGTGATCCGGCCGGCAACATTACGACTCTGGGACGCGGCGGATCGGATACATCCGCTGTTGCAATTGCAGCGGCACTCAAAGCAGACGTCTGTGAAATCTATACCGACGTGGATGGTGTTTATACTGCCGATCCGAATATCTGCCCGCAGGCCCGAAAGCTTGATGCTATTTCATATGATGAGATGTTGAATATGGCAAGTCTGGGAGCGAAAGTGCTGCAAATTCGCTCGGTGGGTTTTGCCAAAAAATATAAAATCCCCGTGCACGTTAGATCATCATTTAGTGAAGAGGAGGGAACCATGGTAGTGGATGAAAATTCCGGTATGGAGCGGCTGGTCGTTTCCGGTGTCACCCATGACAAAGATCAGGCCCGCATCACCTTAAAAAAAGTTCCGGACAAACCCGGTATTGCAGCCAAAATTTTTACACCGGTGGCAGATGCCGGTATTGTCGTGGATATGATCATTCAAAATACCCGGGCCAGCGGACAAACGGATTTAACATTCACCGTTCCGAAAGTCAGTTTTAATGAGGCGCTGGAAATGCAAAAAAAGATTGCCGCAGATATCGGCGCTGAAGATGTATTTGGTGACGAGAAAATTGCCAAGGTTTCGGTTATCGGTGTGGGCATGAAAGATCACTCGGGCGTGGCATCCAAAATGTTTAACACCCTGGCCAGAGAAAACATCAACATCACGATGATCAGTACTTCAGAAATTCGAATTTCCTGTATCATCGAGGAAAAATACACCGAACTGGCGGTGCGGGTACTGCATTCTGCTTTTGAACTTGATAAAGCATCTTAATGATTGCGGATTTTGAATTGCGGATTGCGGAATTTAAAGGTCGAACAGATGAAAAAATTTAGCAGAGAACAGATAATCTTTGCTCTGCTGGTGGGTGCCATTATACTCGGAATTACGATTTACCGTTATTTTTTTATGTTCTGATGGGCTCTAGTGTTATGTCCCACAAAAATGTTACAATAGTCGTGTGGTATATTTTAGTTCAGTTGAATTCTTAAAACAAAACCATGTCTATGGTTTCAGGTGTCAGTGTTCAGGTGTCAGGTGCCATGAAGATACAGCGGACAGAAAACAAATGACAGGAGACAAAGGGCAGACTGTTTCTGCTTTCTGTCATCTGTTATCTGACACCTAACACCCGAAACCCGATGTTATTGTAAGGTGGCGGCAGGGTCAATATCGGCCCTGCCCTTTTTTTTGTCATCATTCTTGACTTAACAATAGGACTCCTGCTAACTTCAAACTCAGCGCAAGGATTCGGCTAACCGTAAGGAGCCGCAAGGGTTGAAGATGCTCAATGTCTTGGAATGTCCTTGCGCTACTTATTAGAAGAGGCGGGGTTTTGTTTTGATTAAAACGCATCTTCAATCTCTTCGGCAATTCGATCTGCCGCCTGCCGGGGATCATCCGCATCCCGGATGGGTCTTCCAATCACCAGATAATCCGCACCGGCGGTTATGGCCTGGGCGGGTGTTGTAATCCGTTGTTGATCCTCTTTTGTGGTGACCGCCCCGGCCGGACGAATTCCCGGGGTAACCGCCAGAAAATCATTGCCGAATCTTTCCTTAATCTGCCCGGCTTCAAGGCCCGAGCAAATCACGCCGGCACAACCGACTTCATGGGCCAGTTGAGCCCTTTGCAGCACCATAAGCGGCATGTCATCATATAAATCCTGGCGATAACCGGCTGATTCCAGATCCTTTGCGGAAACACTGGTAAGAACCGTAACCCCCAGAATACCCACCTTCCCGCCGCTGCCCTCGACGGCCGCTTCCAGCATCCGTCGGGTCTCACCCACATGAACCGTGGCAAAAGCAACGCCAAGATCGGCGATACGCGTCATGGCCCGACCCACCGTGGCCGGTATGTCATGAAGTTTTAAATCCAGAAACACCCGGGCGGTAGTTTGAGAATGGATGAAATCAATAATTTCCGGGCCGCAGCGAATAAACAGTTCCAGTCCCACCTTGAACAGGCCTATCCTTTCGGCCAGCAATTCGACATATTTTTTGGCCGTCTCAATCGTTGCGACATCCAGCGGGAAAATGATGTAATCTTTTCCTTTTCTCATACGAATTTCCGCTATTTTCCGGTTGCAGTAAAGTCACCGACAATTCATAACTAACAGGAGTAATGGAGCTATTCATAATTTGGATTTTAGAATTCGGATTTTGGATTTAGGAACAGGTTGGCCTTCAATGTTTTCAATCCGCAATCCAAATTCCAAAATCCG
>Ga0255055_10001919_pt1 | contig 14811 bp, 6 predicted proteins | sample JV7_2_27_MG_FD_188633 | JGI IMG/M metagenome (GOLD analysis project Ga0255055, IMG submission 188633) | Seawater microbial communities from Jervis Inlet, British Columbia, Canada - JV7_2_27 | ecosystem: Environmental > Aquatic > Marine > Inlet | place: Canada: British Columbia | collected... | reverse complement strand
TAAGCACAACATATGCTTTAATAACAATAGATATAGTTGATCAAAATACAGATCAAAATATAGTAATTTTTGCAATAGTTTTTATAGCCTTAATATTTGTAATACTACTGGTTTGGAAAAAATATAAGTAAAATACTTTTTAACTAGGATATCCGCCAATCTTTAAGGTTGGATCACCAAGTAAAATCCATTGCTCCACTGTTTTTCTATGCTTTGCATTGGTATTAGGGTAAAATGTTTGAATATAGCTTTTTATATTTTCACTATGAACCATCCCAAGAGTGCAATTTTCATCATCCTTAAGCTGGGTATAAGTCAAAAAGAAATGGCTGTTAATCCATCCATCCAGTGATCCAGTACATCCTTCACCAGGAGCAATCCAACCAAGTCCAGTGTTACCCATAGTGGCAATAGTTCCACCCCACCTCTGTGTAATAAGTTTCCAACTAAAAGTATCTGGAACCCATTTTACCTTACCAAAGCAATCTTTATCAATAAGCCATTCAAAATATTTAAGACCTGATTCTAAAAGTCCTGTAATAAAATTTGGAAAACCAACATCAATTTGACTGCTATGACACCCACCTACAACACATATTGGAAATTTGTCATTATTCATAAGTAAAAACATTTCTTTTGTCATAAGCCCATCTACCCAGGTATCATTTTCAGGTAGAAATGTACACCAAATGGTAGGACTTCCATGACCTGCAAAATACACAAATCCAATACCCTTATTAAATGCACCTACGGTATCTCTATAATCCTTTAAAGTTCCTAAAGAAGTCCAATACATAGTAGTATTGAAACCATAAGACTCCATATAACTTGCTGCAAGCGCATTTTGCTCTTCACCTTCATAATAACCATCATCACTTGGAAAAGAATCACCACCAAAGCAAGCCATATTATTAAACCATTTTTTACCATATGACTTTGTCTCATATCTTATAATTTTATCAACAGCAGTTATAACCTCAAGTACGTTCTTACAAGCAAGACGACCGATATAAACATCAGGGACTAGGTCAATAACGTCCTTTTCCTTGATATCATTTGACCACCAATTCCATTCTGGTTTCCAATACCAAGTCCACTCACCAAATATACCGTTTCCATTTGAATCCCAATCCTCAAACTCACCTGTACCTTTATAGATATCAGCATAATAAAGATCGCTAATATATGTTTCATTCCAACCGCTTCTATCCTCAAGATTAGAGTATCTAACAGGTATATAAAATCTAAAAAATTGATGATTTCTAGCACCTACCAGTAAAACATAAGTAATGCCCCATTCTTCAATTGCATCTTTAATAAAAAGTTTGATTTTTTCTGGTTTATCTCTACCTTTTGAAAAATATTGTTTATAAATCGACTCAATTGTTGTAATATTAGTTGATATACCCATTTTTTCTTTATGTATTTTTAATGGTAAAACACTATCAACAAAGGTTTTTGGTGTAATAATTACTAAATCATATTTATTTTCTTTATAGACGGGATTTTCTTCTGCATCATAATAAATTTTTAAATCTGCCTTTTTAATTTCTAGGATTTTATTTTCAGAGGGGTCATAACGTATAGGATAGACATGAAATATCACAAAAATGGTTCTTTCACCTTTATCTAGGCCACATTTGATTTCATAATCAAACCATTTATCTGGATAGATTCCTAAATCTTGAGGATGTATATCCTCGTCTACTTTTTTAGAAGTTGATAATGTATTTTGAAAAGAAGTTAAAGGTTGATGCTCAGGAGCTAGTTTAATTGTACCAGAAATTTTTTCTTCAGATATTCCAGAAATAATACAATCTACATTTTTGATTTTAGTTCCAAATGGAAATTTGTATGTTTTTGTTATTTTAGGTATCATTGGTCTTCCTGGACTGTCTAAAAAGGTATTAGTCTCCTTAACGTTTAATGATATATATTCTCCATTGATTCCAATAGTTGGTTTGGAAAATGTAATCCTTTCTTTAACGGTCAGGTTTTTTGAAGTTTCTTTATTATTGGTATCCGCGACTGCAACATTTAATACACTAATTATCATTAAAAATAGCACAATTACGACTAATACTTTGTTTTTCAGAACTAACTACCCCCGTTTTTATGTATATATAATTTATAAGTGTTATATATTATATAATTTTTTGTAGATGCATAAGATGTAGCTATTATATTTGGTTTCATATTAAAGATTTAGAAATAATTTTATATATCCCTAGATGCAGTTTTAGAATTACCACCAATTATTAAGCTAGGATCCCCAAATAATTGATATTCTGTAATACTGTAATAATGAGCGCTATTCTCATGGACGTTAACATCGGTCATATATTTTTCAATTGAACCACTATGTGCCTCCCCTAGAGTTGTAACATTATCTATTCCAACTTTGTAAAAGAAATTGGTTTCTAACAATGCACTTAAATTAAGAGGATCTCCCATCCATCCAACACCATAATCTGTGCTTCCTGTACATGCAATAGCTCCTCCTGAAAATTTTGCAACTATTTGCCAACTAAAGCAAGATGCTACCGGCATTCCATATGCATGATAATCGCTTTGACCCCAATTAGAGTCAAGGAGGGTATTTATAAATGAAACATTAAAAATTCCATTATGACAACCACCAACCACAACTATTGGTAGTTTTCCACTATTTTTTATTAATGGATAATCCGTAGTCATTATTCCACCAACCCATTTCATTTTTCCTTGTGAATCTGGCCATTTTGTGTCCCACATAAAGGCATTACCATGTCCTTGTAAAAGTGCAAAACCCGCTCCTTTAGAAAACTCATTAGATATATTAACATAATCAGGTCGAGGTCCTGTCGAAGCAGTATTTGATGCATATATTCTTACAGGGTCATTTATATGATATTTCATGTAATCTAATGACTTATTACAAAGCCATTCTCCATCTGGTTCCTCACCATCATATCCAGGTCCTGAAAGAAATTCAAAAGTTATTCCACCAGCAACTATCATTCTTTTAAACCATTCTTTATCTGTATGAGATGTTTTTTCATAATTAATGATCTTATTAACCATAAAAAAAACTTCAATATTATTTCTACAAGGAAGTCGTCCGTAGTACACATCTGGCCATAAATCTAATTCTTCGAACTGTTCAGCAAAAATTCCGTTTCCATTTGAATCCCAATCCTCAAATTCACCTTCGCCTTTATATAGATCAGCATAATATAAATCAGAAATATAGCCAGTATTTATATTTGTATATCTTACCGGAACATGCCACCATGTGCTTCCATAATTTTTATGCTCTCTATCGTCAGCGATAAGATGGTTAGTAAGACCTCCAACTAGTAATACATATTTGATTCCCCACTTTTCTTCTGCATCTTTAATAAAAAGTTTTATTTGTTCAGGTTTATCTCGTCCTGTAAATTCGTTAAAAATATCCTCTGTTGTTTTAATAGTGGTTAAAACACCCAAATTTTCTTTATGTGTAACAAGAGGTTGAAGAGTTGATACGAACTTCTTAGGAGAAATAATAAGGAGGTCATATTCTGGATCAAGTGGTTCTTGGTTTGTAGGTTTTTCGTATGTAACTTGAACATCAAAACTATCAATTGAATGAAGCGTATTATCATTTGGTGAATAACGAACTGGATAAGTATTAACTTTCAGGATAACTGATGGAACACCATCTACAAGACCAGAATAAATCTTGTAATCATACCAATTATCAGGGTATAGATCTGAGCTAGAATAAACATCAGTATCTTCTTTTGTTTTTACAATAGTATCATTCATTTCTATTTTATTAGGAATAGATATCCTTTTTACAGGTGCTGGTGCAGGTTGGATTTTACAAGTGATATCCTGAGTTGTAGTTGTAACTTCTGAAATTGTACATTTTACATCCTTAATCTTTGTTCCCCGTGGAAATGTATAAATTTTTGTATTACAAGGCAATATTGGTTTACCTGTAGCTCTTAAAACTGTATTTGCCTCGTCAACATTTACTTCGATATATTCTCCTTTTTGTTTAATTGTTGCCTTAGAAAACGATCTATGGTCATTTTCTTGAGCTAGCTGTATAATATTATTTTCAACCTTATTTTCAATAGCTATGACATTTATACCTGTAAGAAATAGCGATAGTATAACTACCATTGGTAAAACTTTTCTTTTCATAATCTTTTTATTCCCCCACATTTGGATTTTTTGTATTAATTAATTAGTAATAATATTATTTAAACTTTTGTTTATAATTTTATGAAAAATAAATAGATAATTTAAATATCTATAGATTTAGGTTTTCCTCCGATTTTTAAACTTGGATCTCCAAATAATTGATATTCTGTGATACAATATGTGTGAGATGGATCACCTTGGAAATTATTTTCAGTTATATATTTTTCAATTGAACCACTATGCGCTCCTCCCAGGGTTGCTACATTATCTACTCCTACTTTGTAAAAGAAATTTGTTTCTAACTCAGCACTAAATGTAAGTTCTGCTCCAATACCATAATCTGTGCATCCTGTACAAGCAATTGCTCCTCCTGAACGCATTTGAACTATTTTCTCACTAAAGCAAGATCCTACAGGCATTCCATAAGCATGATAAGTACTATCAGCTACACCTTGGTCAAGGAGTGTTTTAATAAATGTGACTCGGAATATTCCATTGTGACATCCGCCAACCACTACTATTGGTAGTTTTTCTTTATTTTTAATCAATGGAAAATCTAAAGTCATTATTCCTCCGACCCAATTTAAATCACCATTTTCATTTGGCCATTTTGTGTCCCACATAAAGGCATTTCCATGACCTTGTAAAAGAACAAAACCAGCTCCTTTGGACCATTCCTCTGTAATATTGGTATATTCAGGTCTAGGACCTGTTGAAGTATTATATGAAGCAAATATTCTTACAGGGTCATTAATAATATTTTTCATGTGATCTAATGATAAATTACTGAGCCATTCTCCATCAGCTTCTTTTCCTTCGTGTCCTGGTCCTGAAAGAAATTCAAAGGTAACTCCACCTACAGCTATCATTCTTTTAAACCAATTTTCGTTCCAATGTGAGGATCTTTCATATTTAATGATTTTATTAACAATATTTCTAACTTCAAATATATTTCTACAAGGAAGTCGTCCGTAGTATACATCTGGCCATAAATCTAATTCTTCATATCTTTCAGCAAAGATACCGTTTTCATTTGAATCCCAATCCTCAAATTCACCTTCACCTTTATAGAGGTCTGAGTAGTATAAATCAGAGATATAACCGGTATTTGTGCCATCATAGGCTATATTTGTATATCTAACAGGAAGATGCCACCATCTACTTCCATAATTTTGATGCTCTTTATCGTTTGCATAAATATGATTTTTTAGACCTCCAACAAGTAAAACATACCTGATACCCCACTTTTGTTCTGCATCCTTAATATATAGTTTTATTCGTTCAGGTTTATCTCTGCCTTTTGATAGATATTGCAGGTTGATTGATTCGACTGTACTAATTTTTGTCTTTACACCATTTCCATTTTTATGTGAAACAAGACGCAGTAGACTTAATCTGAATTTCCTAGGAGTTATGATTAATAGGTCATATTGTTGAGCTTTAGGTTCTTGATCTACAGATTTTTCATATGTAGCTTGAATATCAAAACTATCAACTGAATGAAGTGTATCTTCATTTGGTGAATAACGAACTGGATAAATATTAACTTTCAGGATAACTGATGGAACACCACCAACAAGGCCTGAATAAATTTTGTAATCATACCATCTATCAGGATAAAGGTCTGAACTTGAGTAAACATCTGAATTTTCTTTGTTTTTTACTTCGTCTATAGTTTTTTCCTTATCTTCCTGTTCTATTGAGTTTACTAGCGATATCCTCTTTAGGGGCTCTGGAGTAGGTTTAATTTTTCCTGTGATAACCTGAGTTGTAACTTCTGAAATTGTACATTTTACATCCTTAATTTTTGTTCCCCGTGGAAATGTATAAGTTTTTGTATTAGACGGAACCATTGGCTTACCTATATCTCTTAAAACTGTATTTGCCTCATCTACATTTATTTCAATATATTCTCCAGTTTGTTTTAATGTAGCTTTTGAAAAAGACAAATGGTCTTTTACTAAGTCCAGTTGCATATTGTTATTATCTTCAGCTGTATCTTCTAATGCTATTACATTTATACATGCTAGCATTAGTGATAGCATAACAAGTAAAGGCAAGACTTTTATTTTCATAATTTTTTTATTCCCCCAAAGTCTGATTTTTCTGCAGTTATTAATTAGTAATAATATTATTTAAATATTTGTTTTTAAGTAAAGAGAGTTATTGTATCTAAATAATCTGTTTATATATGTATAAAGAAGATTCGTGAAATAAACTCACTTGATATTTCTTCACCGTCTTTGTATAAGGTCATCATAATTTTATAAAGACCCGTTGGCACATCAAAGTTTGCAGTTAATCCATCGGAAAAATCGGTGTCCCAAAAAGTAGACTGTCCCCTTGTAAAAACTTTTGTTGCAACAATTTTTGCAGAGTCTGCATTTTCTGGTTCAGGCATATCAACGATTAAGTTGTTACCCATTTCAAATCCTAAATTAAATCTTTCAAAAATTGAAAGGAAATTAAATACTGATTTAGCTCTTGAATTCCAATTAGTAATATGTACCCATACCTCATGTATCCATGTTTGACCAGAACTATCATAGATTTGTGCTCTTATCATTACATTTACACCAGCAGGACGCGGACTGTCTTCAAAAACCTTTGACATTGGTCCTTCATCACAACGCCACTCCCAAGGTGGTGTATAGTCTTTATATGGTAAACCAGGTCTTTCTCCAAAAGGCTCTATGTCAAATTCTACCCAAACAATTTCTGCATTATCAGATGCATCTGCTCTAACCCAGAATGGTGTCTGAACTTTTTGCTCATTAGCAGGCTCAGTAATCTCTACATAAGGTGGTTCCGCATCAATTTTTATTGTAATGGTATTTTCTGGTTTAGACCTATCTTCGACATTACCTTTTTTGTCAACTGACCAGAAGTTAATATCCCATATACCCATCCAATCAGGAGTGTATGTTACTAAAACAATTCCCGCACCCTCATTATAAACAACTTGCGTTCCACCATTTAATGTATAGTATGTTAAATCAACACCGCTACCAGTGTCAGGTGGTAGGTCCTCAGCATACAACCAAACTACAACACTCTCACTTGTGTACCAATCATTTAATCCCTTTACTCCGTCAATATAATCAACTGTTGTTCTTGGTGGCTCTTCATCACTTCCCACATATCTAACCTTCCACCAATCAAGTGTTGGAGTATATGAAGAGTCTATTCGTTCAAAATCTGCTCTCAAGCTTATTACTGGGTGAAGTACTGGATCAATTGATGCTAAGCTTTGTCCGGAGCTAATATCTTCAATTAACACTAAGGTTCCTGCTTCATTGAGTATATCAAATGTAATAGTATCTTCAAATTCTGCTTGGAAATCATGCCAGGATTCAAGATTATCAGGTTCAATCGGGTCTGATGTTATTCGAGCATCTAAGATGAGTTCTTTTTCTTCCCCAAAGCTATAGGATACCTCCGAACCATCTGGGATATTTAATTTTACACAGTTACCAAAAACATCAGGATAAACATCATCATAAGGGTATGGATACTCAACCCTGAGATCTTCCCACGCAACAAATATATTTGTTCCATCTGTATCAATATTAGCCCGGTCAGCATCGCAATTTGGATAACCTGACATTATTATATCACTACCGATTATATCACCATCAGATGAAACTAATTTACCGTATATTTTTGCACCGTTATCAAATGTTACAATAAATGCCTTTGATAGATATGGGACAATATCAGTTCTCATAAAATTTCCATTTTTAATTTGGAATTGACTAACCTTTACATTACCAGATGTATCATAAATCTTACCCCAAACATTGCCACGCCAGTCTCCATCACTTATATCACAATCATTCCAAGTAACAAGGTAACGTTGGCTATCCTCGTCATATGTTACACATGGGAAATTATAATCAACGTTATCTGGATCAGAGGGCTCAGCAACTGTAAAGGTCGATATCGAGTTAAGGTCCTCATCAAAGATTCCACCCATTATCTTAAATGGACCGTTATTAGGAGTCTCACCTTCCTCCCAGACAATCATGTATTGTTCATTATCCGGATCAAATGCAGCCCATGGCTCACACTGAGTATTAGCATCATCACTGATAGTGATTTCACTACCAGTTGGTGCACCTGTATCAGCATTGACAAATTGGGCATACAAATCATAGTCATTCATTCCGCTTCGGGCATCCTCCCATATAACCATGAATTTGTCATTAACATTGTCATAGACAACTTTTGGATCAGCCTGACAATTACTTTCTTCACATATGTTATAAACAGTACCAAGAGATAAATCACTACCACTTTTTTGAACAGTTCTTGCTTTAATATCCATAGTATTTGCCCCTGGATTATATGGTGGGGAATTAGAAGGTTGATAGTGTTCCCATGCAACAAGCCATTTACTTCCGCTATATGCAGTTGATGGATTTTCATTTCTGTAATATGTGTATGAATCCTTAAAAACTAACTTATCAGATACAACTGGATCATCTTCACCAGGCTCGTATATTGATGCTCTAATTTCTTGTTTGAAACCATATGAGTAAGGTACCCAATAAGACTGACCTTCCTCCCAAGTAACCAAGAAATTTCCATTACCGTAACTTACATCAGGGTCCCAGGTACCTTCATTATCAGCATGTAGAGTAACTTGCTCATCATTTGCATATTGTAAATCCCAATCAGTAAAGGTATTTCCAAAATTACTTTCACTACTTGCAGAAGGATTCCCATAAAATAGATACATATTACTAGAGCCAGAAGGTAGTGAAGGAACCTTTACCCAAACACTAGCAGAGCTTGTGTCATAGTCTTCAATCCAATAGCTAAGAAAATTTGTAGGTGCATCTTCATGCTTGAATCTAACATCATCATAGTCTGATTGCATGTCTGAATCATAGTCGACCTCAAAATTAATTGCATAATCTGTTAAAGATCCGCCAGAATTAGTTACAGAAATTACTTTCATCCTTGTCCAGTCAGGATCATCCCAAACTGAGAAAGTATTCTTCATCTTTGCAACGCCACCTGACACTTCATATCCCCAGGACTTTGTATTATCGATTTTTTGTTCGTTGTCAAATTCATCTATCCACTCATAAAACTCCTCATACATCATAGGACATATAGGAGGAGTTTCATTTACTATAGAGTCTTTATTTATTACTGAAGAGTTTACTGAAGTAGCGAGAAGTATTATAAAAATAGAGAAAACTACCAGCTTAACATAATTATTATAGCTTTTTTGTTTCATCTTTTTTTACACCTCTAATTATTTTCTTTTTTGTCCTTCTCTTCCTACCAAGTATGAACATTATAGTACCAATCACCCTTCCACAATATATCCAAATAGAAATTACCTGATATGTACATATACCACCAAACCTGTGGGATCCATTGATCAGGGTGTTTCCACCATTTTAGATAAACAATTAGACTTATGTCTGTGCCACCGACTTCTATACCATACTGTGGATCATTACTACCATTGGGATCATATGTGAGTGTCATTCCTATCCAATCGAAATTTGGATCATTTGTATCTTCATTAATCAAAAGATAACCTGGATCGTTATAGTTTTCTCCTTGTTTCAATTTCCATTTTACATCAAAGTGGAAATCTTGGCTAATTATTACACCGCCACCAAAATTCCATGTAGGATTATCTGGAAATAAATCATCGACAACAAGTTCAATTGGTTGATCTTGATTTAAATCAATAGAAAACTCACCTTGTTCACCTACCTGCCAATCTGTTTCAAAGTTTAGATATTTACCTTGATAAGATGCAACAATTTCAAAATCTTCAAGAATCGATAGCTCTCCACCAAATGATAATTCCTCTACCTGGATTGGTTGATGAGCGGTATCTATTGTCCAATCAGCCCACAAGTCATTAGCATTTACTTTATTAGCACCAAGTTGAAGCTGATTACCAGTTGAAGTGTCTGTTACCTTAAGTAAATCTCCAAACATATCATTTGCTGTATCAAAACCAAAATATCCATTCTCTGCTAAATGGAAATCTACATTGATATGACCATCTAGTATCTCCAAGTAGTTATAAAGATTATAAGTCCCAATGTCAATATCTATTTCTATAGGGTCTTGGTTTTTAGCTGAAGATCTTTCAACATAAGCATATCCCTTTAGATTGTTCCATTCTAATTTTCCTTTTGCATCAGAGTTAGAGGGGATTTCAGTAATTTTTACAATAGGATCCGTTGCACCTGGAAGATATCCGCTTATCTCAAGAATATTGCCACTAGAGGTACGGTAAGCTCGTCCAAAAACATAGTTATCAGTATTGTAAAAATCATCTGGGTCCATATACAGTTTAGCTCTTGCACCAACCATTTGGGTTCTGGGTATACCACTTGGGATTCTGATACATACCTCATCAGGATCTTCAGGGTTTGCCTTAGGATAGAAAACCTCTATTGGCCCAAGTGCACTACTCATAGCTAAATCAAGATAAGCGTTACCATCGACAGTCAGCATTGTAGAATTTTCAATATAAAGGTCTGCATGAGCAGTTAACGTCTGTGACTTGGGAATATCTGAAAATTCAATAAATTTAATATCTGGTTCCTCAGAACTCAACTTTGGATAATAAACAGTAATATCTTCAAGATTACTATTCATCTGAAAATCTAAAATTGCCTCTCCCAGTCCATCAAATAAACCATCTTGGACTGTAACGTCAACATCAACTTTAAAAGCAAGATCCACACTTGTTGGAATACCACTAATATCTACTTTTCCAGATAATACAGGTGAGCTTACTAAAACTCCAACATCAAATTTCTTGTTTGCTTTATAACGGAATCCCATAATTTCCTGTTCGAGTATATCAAAAATATCAAGATCAAAGCTAAGCCAATTACCAGATTGTGCTAATGGATTTGTTGAATCAAAAATTAGGGTTAGTTCAATGTTATCTCCTACACCCTCAATTATTCTACCAATAAATGTTAGTCGTGTCTCTTGACTATGACCACTAGCTGAGTCAAAATAATAATATACATATCCTCCTCTTGGTATAAATTGGGTACGAATATAGATTGCAGGATCAAACTCTAATCCAAATGCTATATCATAATCAGGTTCACTTTGCCCTGCCTTATAAGCTTGGAACCCATATAATAATTCTAATGGTTCTCTAGATTGAACTTGTTTTAATTCATGCTCAAAAATTGTAGGTGAAAAAATCTTATCTTTTGCAACAGAAAACCTTTTTTCAAAATATATCGGAATTTTTTCTCCTGCCGGAGAACCAATTCCAATTCCTAACATGATATTATCCGCATCATTTGCAAATGGTTCAACATCTGGTTCTTCATCATTATTTACCTGGAGTCTACTTAACAATCTATTTATAAGATTTTTTAGTACAATAAATCGAGTATTTTCAAATCTACCTTGCATTCTTTCAAGAATTTGAATAAAGAATGTAGCAAATCTACCATTAAAAAAGTTTGAGCGCTCAGTAGTTCTAGATTTAAGTAAACCATAGTTCAGACGTATTTCAGACCAAACTTCAAGTAAAGCTTCGCGATCTTCAATATCTCCAGTATTCACTTTTAAGCATGATTCTAAAGATTTTACCTCAATTCCTTCTTGGTAGTTAATAAGAGTAGAGGTATAAACACTATAAAATACCTGTAGATCATCTATACTATCTTCATTTACATCAAAGTAAATATATTCATAATGAAACGGATGCTTTAGAAATCTCTCTTTAAAATCTTTTGTAGATATTTCAATTACTTCCTCGAATTGTTTACCGTTGTAATTAACTCGAATTACCCATTCTACAAAATCACCAAGTGGCATCGGATGATTTGACCAAGGATATTCAATTTCTTTTGGTGTAGAAGAAGACTTACCATATAGATTCTCATCAATATTCAAATATTTATTTACTGCTTGATTAATACCTGTTAATACTCTAGCATTAACTTCAGGAGATTCAGTTGAAGGATTAACTGGATAAGATTCTATCTTTCCCGCATCATTATTTTTATTTACAGAAATAGCAGCCCCTGATATGCTAGCACATAGCATGCACACCATTATTATTAAAACTAGAGCTTTTTTCATTTTAAATACACCTCTTCTATAGTTATTCCCCACGATTTTTCCAATAACTACTAATTTATATATCTTTGCATTATATATATCTATTCCTTTAACTTTATATTATTTATGGCTACGTTACAATTTTTGTATAGTTATAATATATCCTTACCTATCCTTTAATTTTTGTATCAAAAAATTGTACAAAATAATGAGAAAAGCAAAAAAAAATTTGTTTTATGAATAAAATAACGACAATTGACCTACATTATTTAAATAATTCAAATTGAAGTATGGCACCTTTTATTATTTCAGTTTTAGAGCCATCCTCATTAACTAGAGTGAGTTTTTTTGCTTGAATTGGTGCATCTTTTGGATAACAAATATCTTGATGGACATCACTATTTATTTTTCCACCAAGATGAACACTCATCCCATAAGCGATATGCAGCCCTCCAACTTTTTCATCTTCAAGAACATTACCCGTTACAATCGCTTCGGGATTACAACCAATACCTAATTCTGCAAGATTTCTACGTGTATCATTTTCTTCAAAAAAAGCACGTTTTTCATCTGCTTGTTCACCTTCACCTATAACGTCAACGATTTTATTGTTTTCTACAACATATCTAACAAGTTCTCCATCATATTCTGCAGGCCAAATTCCTTTTGTTTTACTTTCCCTAAATTCTTCAATTTCATCTGGTGTTGCTTCATAAGCTGTTGTACATGCTTCACCACTCGGGAAATTAATACCCATTCCATATTCGGTACAATCACCAGTATCTGCATGTCCTTTACGATTTCTTAAATCAATAAATAAAGTATCACCAGTAGAAAATAAAACTTCTGCACCAATTGCTTTATTCAACATTTTTGAAATAGCTTGAGCATACCTTTTTATATCTTTATAATTAGCCTTAAAAGCGGAATTTTCCATTCTTCTTTCCACACGGGGCATACTAGCACCACGAGTAGTTCCACCTTTTACCCTGCAAATTGGCAGAATGGAGGAAGTCCCAGAGAATTCAGTCATTGCAAGAACCAGATTAGAATTACGTACTGCATCTAAAACCTGATCTGGAACAGGAGCATTATTCAAGCCTGTTGCCTTATACTCCATCCAATCAACAGAAAAACCAGTTTTTTTACCCATTTCTTCAAACGTTTTATACCATTCCTTAGCCATATCTCTTCTATCAATCCATTTTTCATTATCTTTAATATCATTATCTGGAAGATCGACTAAAAAAAGGACTTTCTCACCAGCTTTTGGTGCAAAAACATCATTAAACATCTTAATTTTTTCTTCATCATTCATAATAAATTCCCTAATTATGTAATCCTAAAACAAATAATTCTATAAAACTATTATTTAAAATTTCACTTAATAAGAGTAAATGTAAGAATGGTTTGACAGCGTACCGAGACCCAAAGGATTTCAAGCAGTGAAGTTTACCCCAAAAGATTCCCGAAGGAATCAATCAGAGCTCTCCACCTAGTCCAAAGGTTCAAGCCCTCTTAAGAGGGTAATGTTCCCATGAGCTCGCGCATCATGGTTTATAGAATTACGCAGGTGAGCTTAACTGCCGGGTTCGAGATGAGACCGGGTGTTTCCCCACCGCTTTGGCCGTCAAACCATTTATACCCTAAATATATGAAAATACGCAACCTGTATAACGATCAAGCCAGCAAATGAACTTTTAGTAGCTACGGGCTGAACACGTCGCCGAAGCTTCGTGCTTACACCCTAGCCCTATCAAACGAATCTTTTATTCGAGTTCTATGATGCCTCGTCTTAGGGCGGGCTTCATGCTTAGATGCTTTCAGCATTTATCCCTTAAAGCGTGGCTGCCCAGCATTGCCTTGTCAGACAACTGGTAAACTAGTGGCTTCAGGCCCCTGTTCCTCTCGTACTAAAGGGCCTTTCCCTTCAAGCATCATCGCTTCTAGAAGATAGCAACAAACCTGTCTCACGACGGTCTAAACCCATCTCACGATCCGCTTTAATGGGCGAACAACCCCACCCTTGGCAGCTGCTGCACCACCAGGATGCGGAGAGACGACATCGAAGTAGCAAGCCTTCAGGTCGATATGGGCTCTTACTGAAGACAACTCAGTTATCCCCGGGGTAACTTTTCTGTTATCAACCAGCCTCACAAATAAGCTTAGTTGGTTCGCTAGGCCCTGCTTTCGCAACGCGGACTGTTATTGTTCCAATCCGTGTAAAGCCACCTTTTACCCTTGCATTCTACGAGAGATTTCTGAACTCTCTGAGGTGACCATTGGGCACGCTTGATATCCTTTCGAGCGTGTGGCGCCCCACCCAAACTACCCACCTATCGGTGTTCTCGTTGGAGTTAGTGACGCGACAAAGAAAGGGTGGTGTCCCATTGGCGCCTCCACCTTACCTAGCGGCAAGGCATCGACAGCTCCCACCTACGCTTCACATCCAAAATCGTATCACAACGACAGGCTGTAGTAAAGCTCCACGGGGTCTTCGCTTCCTTCTAGAAGGTACTGGACTGTGCGCCAGTAAGTCAATTTCACCGGGTTTCAGACAGG
>Ga0255055_10001918_pt1 | contig 14811 bp, 14 predicted proteins | sample JV7_2_27_MG_FD_188633 | JGI IMG/M metagenome (GOLD analysis project Ga0255055, IMG submission 188633) | Seawater microbial communities from Jervis Inlet, British Columbia, Canada - JV7_2_27 | ecosystem: Environmental > Aquatic > Marine > Inlet | place: Canada: British Columbia | collected... | reverse complement strand
GTCGCGTTGCTGGTATTCATTGTCACCCATCCCATTTCCGGTCTGAACAGTGAAAGTGTTGTGCGATTAAAAGAGGCCGGTGTCAGCGACCGGACCATTCAGGTTATGGTCAGAGAGAAAGTCGTTGAAACTTCAGCCTTCAGCGTACAGGAAATTATTGACATGAAAAAGGCCGGTCTTAGCGAAAAGACAATTCAGATGGTTATTCGGGAAGGTTCTTTTCTCAAGGATACGGCTCCCGTTATTTACGGGAAAGATGTTCGCTCCATTGAGTTTACCACGGCCCAGGATATCATCGAACTCAAAAAGGCCGGGATCAGTGATGAAGTCATCCAGGCGATTCTTTATGTTGTTGGCGAAAGTTCCGATTCCCAGCGGCAGGAAGCAAAGGAGCTACTCAGAGACATGGAAATTCGAGTCGATCTGCGTGATGGGGACTAATAACTCCAAAACCTGGAGTACTGGAGCGCTGGAGTAATGGAGTGATGGGTTCGTTCTTTTGTTGCGTGTAGCGGGTTACGGGTTACGAGTTGCGAGTCATGCACTGCAGGGTTTAGTTCTCAATATTTTAACCCGTAACCCGCTACACGCAACGCGAAACGCTTCAATTTCAACCCTCCAATTCTCCAATACTCCAAAAATCTTTATGCTTATTGATTGCCACAAGTGTATTTATTATTTTGTAACCTGGGAATCGAGTACCCCACACGGCTGCAGGGGGATGGGGTTTAAAAGCAGGCGGTTTCCGAGCGCTGTAGTGCGCCACATCATGATGGGGAAGGGCTGCCTGCTCTTTACAAAAAAGAAAATGAATAATCGCGACCTGTTGAAACCGTCTGCGGTTAAAACCTGACGGTTACTTCTAAATCCAGTTCCTTAAGCGCTAGCCCTCATCATCTGCACAGGCTTCCTCAGTAGCGAATTCAATTTCCGAGGCGCGTTGACGCAAATGCGCTTTTAAATCGTTGGCGACCAGATCTGCTGCTTTTTCAAGCAAAGATGGGAAAATCTCCTGGTACCCTTTTGACCGCAGCTGCGCCCGGACCTGTTCACGGTAATGTTTTTTTCCTTGCTCAACGGTGGCGCGCAACATGTGATACAGATCCATTGTGGCGATTTCTTTTGGAAGGGAAAATTGGCCGACGATGGCGGTTGCCTGGCGGGCGATTTGTTGCAAATAATTATCGTTTTCAATTGGCAGCTCCGTGTCGAGACTATCATGAAATCCTACGGCCGCGCAAATTTCCCTGGGGACATTGAAACGCTCCAATACGATGGCGCCAATTTTGCCATGGCTGATGCCCAAAATTCTTTGCTCAGCTCTGCAAGTCGGCAGTCCCTCTGCTTTTTTTAGAGCCACGATTTGTCTGTGTTCATCTATAAAATATACGGCAATGACCAATTTACCGATATTTTGAAGCGTTGCCACTGTGAAGAGATCATCCAGTTGTTTGAAGGTTAGTATTTCACCGATCACTTTGGCCACCACCGCACAGAATTGGGCCTGCTTTAGAAATTTATCAAAATTAAAATCTTTGAGCCGCCGCGTAAAATGGTCCATTAATATCGAAGTTATTAGAATATCTTTCATTTTTGCGTAACCCAGCAGTAGCACCGCATAATTGATGGATCGAACTTCGCGGCCGCCATAGTAGGCCGAGTTGGCAATGTTTAAAAAGCGTGCCGCCAGGCTCGGAGACAATTTTTCAACGATCTTATCAAAATTGCTGGTCGGATTGTTGAGCAGGGTGATGATTCCGACGACCTCCGAATCGATCAGCGGTAGTTTGTTGATCTTGGTTTCAATTCTTTCGATTGTTTCTTGAGTAGTCATAAAATGCCCCTCCCCTTGGAAGGTTTGCCTTTATCTTTGAAATAGAAGCTTGAAAAAAATCAGTCCGTATTTTGTAAATTACTTGCAGGACACAACACTAATAGCAGCAATAGGCATGCCAATTTTAAGATTATGGGCTGCATTAGAGTCCGGGTCCGGGAATGCCTGAAAACAGAGCCGAGTTGCCGGAAAATTATTGATTTTCAGGTCGGGAACCTCAAAATCGATTGATATCGCCGCTTTTTTTGACAACCCCTTGACATGTTTTGCCAAAAAGTTGTCGGGCCAAGAAAAAACCCTGTTAGGGGGGGGTACCTAACAGGGTTCGTCGGAGGTGGGAATGAAGGAAAGGAGGAAACTTCATTCCAATGGCTATTTATCAATGCAACTATTGTGCCATTTGAATATATATGAATATCATGGCATTCATCGTACGGCCTGGATACGAAGTATAATTTTATTAACAAGTATTTTCAAGTAGTTAAATAATAATTCAACACACGGAGGGGCTTTAATCTTGATTTTTGAATTTTTGCCTTACAGCGGCATATTGGGCAATATTTTGTCAGTTATTTGGCAACTGGGCAAAATTTTACACTATTCAGCGCGGGGAAACCATTATATTTATGGTTCAGAAATGCAGATATATTAAATGATATAGAGGAGTTAAATTAGATTATACGCTCAATGTCCGCTGATCGCGACGCCGACCATTCGCAAATTCTATTAACCATTTCTGCGTTTTTGGCAAATTATGGATCAATTGCAAAATGCAAACACAAAATTTGCAATTTGCGAATTTATGACAAATGATTCGATTTATTCGACGTATTTGATCAAGTTTTTGAGCAATAGGCCGATAGTATTATATATTCTCATGCCCAAGGAGCTAAATGATAGGATGAATAAACACCGGGAAACACTATCGGTTACCCAGGCGGCCGCCATTTGCGGTGTAGGGCGTACCACTGTCGGTTACTGGATTCGCTCAAAAAAACTGCGTGCCAGCCGGACCGGAAAAAAGTATCAGATTCCGGTTCCGGATCTGCTGTATTTTTTAAAAGCAGAAGGACAGGAGATCCCTGTGCAGCTGGAAAGGCAGAATTTAAACAGACCTGTTTTTCGCACTTTTCAGAATTGCTGGCGCCATTTTCAGGACCACTCCCACGGGTTAAATTGTCAGCAGTGTATTGTCTTTAAAAATAGGCTGCAAGCATGCTTCAGCGCACGCAACAGCGGTAAACTCAGTTGTTTGGGTCGTTGCGAAACCTGCCGCTATTATCAGGATACTTATTATCCGCGGCTTCAATTTATACATCAATTCGATACACCAGCGGCAGTGGTCAAAGATCTGTATTTTTGGGCGGGAAACCCAGAAATGGCCAGGCTTTGTGAAGTCGATGAAATGGGTCTGGTCGGAATGGGTGTTGAGCAGGTCGTGCATCCGCGTTCGCTGGAATGTGTCATTACCGGCGCCAAGAAAAAAGCCCTGGGAGATCCGGACATTCCAACAGAGGGTATCGTTTACATCAAAAACAATCAATTAGAACAGCTAAAAGTAAAATTGTCGGTTTATTTATTGAAAGAACCGCAAGGTTCATTTCTCGTTTTGGCAGCACCTGAATCCAACGGTCATACGAGGAGTCGGTTTTAATGCGGTTAGATTTTAATAAAAAGCAGACAGACACCCGCGAACAAGCGGAATTAACGGCGGCGCTCTATGAATGCCACCAGAAACAGGAGTTTCTCCGCCTGTCCGTTCGGACCCTGCTGCAATTTATCAAAGAATTTGCCTTCGATTTAAAGGAACTCGGAAGCGATCGCTTTAAACGTGATATCAGTGTCCTGGGGGAAAAATTCGATGCGGGTAAAAAGCTAAGAAAAACGCAGGCATGCTTTCATAAGCAAAAGAAACACATTCGAAAATTTGTTGATCGGCAAAAAAACTACCTGGCGGAACGCGAAAAAGAACTCAAAGACATTATCGATTTGCTGGCCAAAGCCATGGTGGCCCTTGATACCGATAACCAGCAATACAATCAGAAAATTTATAAGCAAAGTGAAAAAATCGAGCAGATTACGCGTTTGGATGATATCAAAAAAATAAAGCAGTCTTTGAAACAAGAGCTTGAAAATATACAACAAACTATTCGCGATAAGCAAAATCGAGATTCTAAAAAACTAAAACTTCTTTCAAAAAAGGTCAGCACGCTTAACCACGAGCTCAAAAGAGCAAAGGTCGATTCTGTTACAGATGGACTCACCGGAATTTATAACCGCAAAGCATTTGATCGCCACATACAGGAATTGATCTCCAAAAATCCAGCGGCCCACACTTCCTTTGCCATTCTTATGGTGGACATCGATAATTTTAAAGATGTCAATGACTCTTACGGTCATCAAACCGGCGACCGCGTGCTGTTGGCCCTGGCAGATAAGTGCCGCAATAATATTCGCAGTGAAGATTTTATCGCCCGTTATGGTGGTGACGAATTTATTGTGGTGCTTGCGAATACATCCCTGCGAGATGCGGGCCAAAAAGCCAAAAAATTGCGCAAGACCATTTCGGGCACCCGCTATTCCCTGGAAGATATCAAAACCGGTCATACGCTTTCCATCACCGTCTCCATCGGTGTCAGTATCTATCGGAAAGGAGATTCGCTTAAAACCATTACCGATCGCGCCGACAAGGCGCTCTATGTGGCGAAACGCGCCGGAAAAAACCGGGTCGCATCTGAAGATGAAATAAACTCCGGCTAAGCCCAAAAATTTGCTGGTGGGTACATTTTGCCGTTTACGATCATGACCTTTGAAAAATTGCAAGGGCTAATAAGGATATTATTAATTATAAATACAGATAGTTATATAAAATATAAACTAAAAGAAACTTTTGCATGATTTTTGCAAATAATCTGATCAAGATTCAAAGTAAATCAATCGAAATAAAGGATGTAAGCGATGAAAATTTATGGTGATAATCAGATTTTAAAAGAAGGCTATCCGCAGAAACCGCAAAAAAGTGAAACAACACCAAATGCGGACTTCAAAGATATACTTAAGGAGTCTGTCGAAAATGCACCGGAAAATCCATCCAAGATCCAGCCCTCTACCTCGATGGATCCGGTATCGGCGATTCGCTTCAATCCGTTAGCTCCCCAGGATAAAAACATAACGGTTGAGCGCATCCATAACTTTCTAAATTTACTCGATAATTATCGTCAGCAGCTCAGCGATCCGCATGTCACCTTAAGAACGCTTGAACCGGTGATGAACACGATTGCGAAAGAAAAGGATCAGTTGTCGGGGTTGCTGGATTCTCTGCCGAACGAGGACGGGCTCAAACATATACTCAATCAAACCCTGATTACCGCATCCTTGGAGGTTATAAAATTTAACAGGGGCGATTATATCAATTCGTGACATCGCTTCAGGCACCACTGATGCTTGAATCCGGCAACCAGCACAATCCACATCTCAAACAAATTCAGACGTATATTGACCGGTTACCCAGCCTTTCGACTACGGCTGCCAAGGTCTTGGAGACCTGCAACAATCCTGGGGCTTCACCCAATGAACTGAATCGCGTGATTTCATTGGACCTGGTGCTGACCGGTCAAGTTTTGAAACTGATCAATTCAGCGTATTATTCGATTCCCCATCCCATCTCGTCACTCACCCGCGCGATCATTATGCTTGGTATCAACACCGTAAAAAATCTGGTACTGAGTTTTGCCATCCTTCAGCATATGCGCAATAAACGCACATTTGCGGCCTTATGCGTTGAAGATTTCTGGGCGCATTCACTTTGTGTCGGTGTTACCGCCAAATGCCTTGCGGCGGCGAAGGGCGTTTCCCTTACCGATCAGGAAGAATTTTTTGTGGCTGGGCTTCTGCACGATTTGGGCAAAATTCCGCTGAATTACCTGTTTCCGGAGAAATGCAGTCAAGCTTTAGACAAGGCCAAACATTCCCAGCGGGCCCTGTTTCATGCCGAGGGCGTGGTCTTTGGTATCGATCATGCCGCTGTAGGCGGAATGATTGCAGAAAAGTGGCAGTTGAGCCCGGCCCTGGTTCAAACCCTTTCTTTTCATCATCGCCCGGATGAAGCCCATGCAAGCAACCAGCAACTGGTATTTATGGTTGCACTGGCTGATATTTTCGCGCAGCTGTTGCAAATGGGGTCATGCAATGAAATTTTAGCGCCCGACGCGCTATGTCGGTTTTTACTTGAACGGGTTGGGGTGGATTGGTCCTTTCTTTATAATTTGCGGGATACGGTTTTAGATGAAATCGCCCGGGCGAAAATTTTTTTGGAAATCACATAATAAAGGCTTACATGATGAAAATAAAATTTTGGGGCGCAAGAGGGTCGATTCCGAGTCCGGGCCCCGATTTTGTAAAATACGGTGGAAACACGCTTTGTGTGGAGTTGCGTTTGAAGGGTTTAAACCGCCTGATCATCATTGACGCCGGCTCCGGGCTGCGGCTGCTGGGCAACCAATTGATGGGCAGGCAGGTTTCAGCGGAACCCCTCAGAATCGATATTTTTTTAACACACACGCATCTGGATCATATTCTCGGGTTTCCCTTTTTTGCACCGATATTTCATCCCGACACCCGGCTAACGATCCATGGTCCGGTCACCTGTGAGGAAGAGTCCCTGGAAACGGTTCTCGGCGGGCAGTTGTCTTACCGTTACTTTCCGGTTCGCCAGGCAGAACTTGCAGCCAACATTGCGTATGTTAACCTGAAAGAGGGCCGCTTTGATCTTGGCGATGGAATTGGACTGACCACAAAATACTTAAACCACCCCCTGTTATGTTTGGGCTTTCGTTTTGAATATGATGGGAAAATATGTTGTACGGCCTATGACACGGAGCCCTTTCAAAACCTTTTTATTTCCGATCCGCACGATCCCGCTTTTGATGCCAATATGGCCCATGAAGGCCTGGCGGCAGCCCGCGATGAAAATCGTCGACTTGAGGAATTTTTTGCAAATGCGGATTTGTTGATTCACGATGCCCAGTTTACCCGGCAAGAATATGACACTTCCAAACGAGGTTGGGGGCATTCGCCGCTGGAATACGCCATCAAATCAGCCATAAGATCACAGGTCAAGCGCCTGGCCCTTTTTCACCACGATCCGATGCGCACCGACGCTCAGTTAGACGACCTGGCCGAACGACACTGTAATTCGCAGGATAAGGATTCTATTGAAGTTTTTTTCGCACGCGAAGGAACGCAGGTTGAGCTATAGGAAGATTCATATATCTAAAGGTAACCTTTTGCGCAAGGACTGTCTTTGCAACCGATAGATCAGGTCGTTTAGTAACCTTTGATCGGATTTGCTTATTTTATTAAACTCAAGGGCCATCTCGTAACGCGTTGTTTCCGGGTTCTTTTTCAGTCTTTTTATCTGTGCCGTTTTGATTTTTATGGGTTGCCGGCTAATCCCGGCCGGAAAAACCAACTGGACGTCTTTTAGTGCCTGGGTATCGGGGAAGGGCGGTTTGTGCCGGACGTGGCTGTCGGTTTGGACCAGTGCGGCCAGAGAGCCCCCGAGACTTATATCAATGACTTGAAGTTCGTGGCGAGTGTCCTTTATGCTGAAGCAAAGTTTTGTCTCGGCCGGCGCATTGATTCTGAAAAGTTTTCTACGTTGCTTGCGCTCCATTTCTTCAGGCAGTTTAATATAAATCTGATTGCCTGCAATTTGTCCGCCGATGGTTGTGAATACATAATTGATATTATCTTTGCCGATAAATTCAAAGCGGATGTGGCAGATATCGATATCGGCGGCGGCCTCTTTAAATCCTTGAGGGGTGTCGATAATAAAGTGAGGGCCGCTTTCTTTGCGCCTTAGGCCGGTTACCATGGCAAGGTGTTCAAAATCGGTATCCACTAGAATCAGTTTGAGAAGGGTCTTACGTTGCCGTAATTCTTCAAATATGCTTGTGATTCTAATGCCCCTAATTTTTTCGGATTCGGCCATAGGCTCCTGCCGTACTCCGGGCTATAATCGTGTTACGCTATCGGCATATGCCGGATCCTGCAGCAGTTTTTTGGCAAAGTCCAAATACTTGCCGGTAATGGCGCGAACCGCCAGCTGCAGCGCATAGGGTTTAATCGGCTTTTCCAGGAGGTAATTTACTCTCGAGGCCAAACACATATTGACGACATCATCGCTGGCATTTCCGCTGATGATGATCGCATCTTCGTGGGCCGTGGGAAATTTTGTTTCAATGGCATCCAGAAAATAGAACCCGCTCAACCCGCCAAGAAATACATCCACAACGAATATCGCCACACCGATATCACGTTGCAGACAATGGTCAATGGCGCTATCGGCATTTGAAAATGATATAACGTTGCCCCAGCTATAAAAGCTTTCGACAAGTTCGCTAATGACCTCACAAATGCCTTTATCATCATCGACGACAATTACATCTAAACCGTCCGACATATTTTAACCCTCCCCGTATTTAAATACTCGCTTGGCTGGAGTTCAAAGCCACATCTATAGCTGCCTGTTTTAGCGCCCATCGTCGCCGGGTTATATTCCGCCATAGTTTCTGTGGCCGAGGCCATATTTTTCAACTTTTCGATACACGGTGGAAACATTGACCCCCAGTATTTTAGCTGCTCTGGGACGATTTCCACCGGTGATTTGCAGTACTTTTTCAATATGACGTTTTTCAATCTCCTCAAGGGTAAGTAACTCTATATTTTTACGCCGTTCGGGGCCTTCATAAGGCAGTAAATTCAAGGTTGCCGCCAGGGTCAGCGTTTTTCCCTTTTCCTGAAGCACCGCCGCCGCGATGATGTTTTCTAACTCCCTTACGTTGCCCGGATAGGAATACTGCATCAAGCGCTCTTCAAGTTCCGGTTCCAGCGCATGGATTTTTTTGTCATTCGCACTGGCATGGGTTTTTAAGAAATGAAGGGCAATGGGCAAGATATCTTTTTTTCTTTCTCTGAGAGGCGGCACTTTGATATTATACATGTTTATGCGGTAATATAGGTCTGATCGAAAGCCCCCTCGAAGAATTTCCTCATTTATATCCCGGTTTGTTGCTGCGATGATCCGAACATCTACATTGCGAATCTCGGTGCTGCCCAGGCGATAAAGTTCGCGCTCTTCAATTACGCGCAGCAGTTTGCCCTGCAACGATGGGTCCAATTCCGTAATTTCATCCAAAAAAAGGGTACCGCCGCTGGCGGCCTCAAAGAATCCGATTTTTTCGTTAGCCGCATCCGTATAAGCACCTTTGGTATGGCCAAAAAATTCATCTTCAAAAATGGTTTTGCTGAATGAAGCCATGTTCACAGCATAAAAGGGCGCATTCGAGCGATTGCTCAATCTATGAATGACGCGAGCCAGCATCTCTTTGCCGGTGCCGGACTCACCGCTGATCACGACGCTGTAATCCGTACCCGCCACGGCCTCTACTTGGTGGAATATTAACGCCATGGCTTCATCCTCTGCCACAATGTCTGTGAATGCCGCGGGATCTTTAAGATTGGAAAATACTTTTTTGCTGCCAAACTGCTCCAGGTCATGCTGTAACGTATGCGCTTTGAGAGTTCGGTTCACTAGCGCGATTAGCTTTTCGCTGTTGAGGGGTTTTACCAGGTAATCCGAAGCCCCCAGGCTCATTGCCTGAACCGCAGATGCAACATCATCAATGGCACTCACAATAACGCATGCGACATTGGGAGATTTTGCTTTTATTTTTCGCAAGGCCTCCATGCCGGTCAAATGCGGCATCATCAAGTCCAGCAAAATCAATTGAAAGTCATATTCATGGACCAGATCCATGACCCGTCGACTATCCGATAACAAAGCCGGCTCCGGCAAACCTGAACTGACCAAGGTCGCCTTGATGCTCAATAAAAGTCCCTCATCGTCATCTACCACTAAAACAGGGGTATGTTTATACGGTATCGACTCCATCAGTTTTATGTTAGATTGAAATGCAAAAACAGTCAACGATTTTCTCTTTAAGATGTTTATAACTGTCTAATATATTTTTGTTTTTAATCGTTTTGCAAGATGCGGTCGATAGTGCGTTTAAGACTTTCTTGCCACGGTTTTGGATCGATTCCGAAGATTTTTTTGATGCGGCTGCAATCCAGAGCAGAATAGGGCGGTCGTTTTGCCGGGGTAGGATACTCAGCGGTGGTTATGGCCTCAACGTGCTTGGTTTGGAGAGGAACGTAAGACGATGCCAGTTGCAGAACTTTCTTGGCAAATCCGTGCCAGGAGGTTACGCCATTTCCGCAATAATGATAGGTTCCCCAATCAGGGTCGGCCGCACTGCCGATTTTTGCAGCAATGGTCAAGACCGCCGCGGCTAGATCTGCCGCACTTGTGGGGGATCCGAATTGATCGGCCACCACCCGGACAATCTTTTTTTGGGTGCCGAGACCCAGCATTGTTTTGACGAAATTATGGCGGTAGACACTGTATAGCCAGGATGTTCGCAGAATAATGTGGTTTTTCAAAACGGATCGGATGGCGGCCTCCCCTTGCGCCTTGCTTTGGCCGTAAATTCCAAGAGGGGCGATCGGATCGGTTTCATGATAGGGTTTGCCTTTGAGGCCATCAAACACATAATCGGAAGATATGTGAAGTAAGGCGATGTTGCGATCAGCGCAGCAGCGAGCCAAATAACCCGGAGCGATTTTGTTGACCTCAAAAGCAAGGTCAGCTTCGGCTTCAGCCTTGTCGACATTTGTATACCCGGCGGCATTTACCACAAAAGAAGGTGAGGCTTTGGCAACGATCGTATTTACCTGGTTCGGTTGGGTGATGTCCAGTTCCTGCCGCTTGAACGCATGCAGCGCTATGTTCAGTGCGCGGCCCTGCCGGACCAATTCTCGACCCAGCTGCCCGTTAGCGCCTGTAATCAACATCCTCATGGCGCTTTTCCCGGGTTGTACAGTTTTTCAGGAGGGAGTTCTGAAAGGCACGGCAGCCGGCTGTCCTTATCCGATATAATCGGATCTTTTACCGGCCAATCAATTTCCATGGATGGGTCCGACCACAAAATTCCGCTTTCATCCCCCGGCATGTAATATTGGGAACATTTATAAGCGATATAAGCGCTTTCACTCAATACGCAAAACCCATGGGCGAAGCCCGGTGTTAACAACACCTGACGCCTGTTTTGCTCCGAAAGATGCACGCCCACCCATCGGCCAAATGTGGACGACCCGACACGAATGTCGACGGCCACATCGAAAATTTCTCCGGATATGGCTTGAATCAGTTTGGCCTGCGGGTGGTTCACCTGGAAATGCAGCCCTCTTAAGGTGCCTTTAACTGAAAAGGAAAGATTATCTTGTACGAAGGCCATACTCAGCCCGGCCGCTTTGAATCGATTTTCATGGTAGGTTTCCAGAAAACAGCCGCGGTGATCTTGAAATACCTGCGGCTCGATGATCAGAACACCTTCAATATCGGTCGCTACGACATTCATGCCAGCTCCCATCTTCTTTAAACGAATTTCGTCGCTGCCTCAGTTCGGTGCAAATGGCTATAGGATACAAAATATTTATTTTACGCTATTTCAGTCAGCCATGCAATACGGTCACGCGATCAATTCCAGTAAGCATCTCCACAATTTGCAGATATGCCTTCATATCCGTAAGCCATTTCTGAGGAATGGCATCCATGCCGAGATGGGCTCCGAGTACCATTCCGACGATCAGACCTCTTCCGGCCGAATCGCCGCCGGCCATTACATTTTCGACCAAGGCCTGCTTAAGATCGTTTTCATATTTGGCGATAAGGTGAATCACACCGGGAAAAGCGGCTGCGGTCTCACACATCTGACCCAAATCCAGAAGCGCTTGCCGGGTATCCTGCGCGACGCTTTGCAGCCCCGTTTCGATCCATTCTGAAAAAGGATCTGAATTAAATTCCTCTCTTTTGACCGATTCGATTGCGCTTACGGGGGAGGCCCCCTTTAATACGTGATACGTGACAGTTGAAAAAAATGCTGCGCTTTTAATGACTTGCAAATTGTTGTGGGTAAAGGCCGTCTGTGCTGCAGCGCTGGCAATCAGTTTTTCAGGATCATTACGATAAACATATAGGAGCGGTGCAATCCGGGATGCGCCTGCCAGATCATCAGATTCGGACCCCGCCTGCGATGGTGAATTTCCGGATTCAATGTTTTCCAGAGTACCTTTGGTGGCGTTATCAAAATATCCATCATAGTTTTCAAACAGGGATTGCCAGCGTTGAGCGAAATCATCCAAATTAAATCCGGCACAGGTGCTCACGGATTCGAGTAAAATCATCGTTTGATCCCCGTAATGGGTAAATTCACCGAGCACTTTGGTTGGATGGTAAGTCGGGCGTATGGGTTTCAAAAATGTCTCCACACGACCGAATTTTTTGTCGATGACATTTGTGTTATAGATCCAATGAACGCCTAACGCCAGGGAATCGGCGGCTAAAGACGCGAATACCATTGCTTTTGGTTTTTCTCTCATTGTTTGCCTCCTGAGGGAAAGATCACTATAGTGTTGTATCCCGCAAATATGTTGCAAAAGTCGCAATGACCATGGTTTCAGGTTTCAGTGTTCAGGTGTCAGCTTTTTGGCCGCTGGCTTCTCGCTTCTGGCTGCTGGCCAGTGACTATTGGTCTGCGACTATCGATCAATCTCCGAAGCGTCTTACGGAGGAAGGTTTTTAGCGTGAGCTTCTTTCGAGTCTGAGCCTCGGAGTCGAAGCCGGCGAACTGCTTAGTGAAATTTAAATCAGAGACCAGAAGCAAGAAGCCAGTCGCCAGGGGCCTGACACCTGACACCCGACACCTAAAATGAAACCGTGTTTTGTAAATTACTTGCAGGACATAACACTATATGGGGATGGTTTTAAAGGAAAATTACTCTATCGGTCTGTGGTTGGTTCAAGACAATTTGTATTTTTCGGCGAGCTGTTCCAGCTGCAATAAATACTGCTTTTGATGGATGAAACCGATTTGAGTTTGAAAGTCTCTTGTTAAAAATTCAATATGGGGTCTGATATCAATGCCGTTTGAGTTCAGATTTTCATCATTTGCTCTGTCAAGAATGAGGATTGAATAGTAAGTGGTTAATAGCCTGATCTTTGAATCTCTTCTCAACAGATAACTTTTTCCCGCCAGCGTGCTCAAAAAAAATCCGGAATAGGCGTACGTCTCATTTAGGGAGGGTCGACCGGTTATGACTTCATCGCCGGTTTCATAAGCAAGCCACAGATAAAAAGTCTGCATCACAGATTCCAGTATTTCGGCTTCATTTTGCAGGATATCCCTTATCAGATGAAGCCGCTTTTTCCCCAGGACCCTGAAAAAATGCGCCATATTGCGATAGAGGTTGTATAAAGAGGACGTTTCACCGGTGACATTGGGCGGGTTTGCGGGTAATTTTTTGAGGACCTGTTGAAACTGTTTATAGGTCCCGTCTTTAAACCCATAGGCCTGCACATATTCCTGCTCATCAAGATATGTGAAAAACGCTTTGATCTGCTGTTCGAGGTCTGGATAGCTCAGGGGGCCCTTTTGAGGGCCCGTATCTGTTTCAGGCCCAAATACTTCTTTTAGCTTTTGCTGCGGAATCGTTTCACCCTTTATGGAGGCCAGCTCTTCTTCGAGACTCGTTAGCTTTTCCATCAACTCTTTTGTTCTCTTCTCCCATTCGACCCGCTCATCTTTTTTAGCTGTTTCAATGCTTTCCTTTTGCCAGCTGCCAAATAGATTCCAGCCGAAATAGGCCGCGATTCCGACGATCACGATAACAATGGCTACTTTTACGAATCTTTCCATTCTTTGCATCTCTAAGGTAAGCCTTCCATTAATATTTAAGTTTTAGAAAGATCGCAGGTGCCCCCGGCAAGAATCGAACTTGCGGCACATGGATTAGGAATCCAATGCTCTATCCACTGAGCTACGGGGGCTCAAGGCATTACAGTAAGCACCCTGGGCCTGATCGGCGTATTGATGGGACTTCGACCTAAAGTTTCCGCGGCCGTTTTTAGATCCTCATCCGGGAATGAATATATCGTGCTGTAGTTTTAACGTCAGCACGGCCCAAATATTGAGCTATCAGTTTAATATCCTGCCCCGCACGTGCCAAATTCGTTGCACAGGTGTGTCTTAAATCATGTAAACGCAATTTGTCAACATGAGGTTTTCCCTTGATTCCGGTCTTTTCCAAAATCGTATCCCATTGGTCTAACAATTTTCCCATTGTTGCGTTGATCATCCTGCCGATCGGGGACTGCAGGATCAAATTTATAGGTATATCCAAAGGTTGTTGCTAATTGGGCCCTCTTCATGATATAAACGTATCCTGGCAATTTTAGCTGCCTTTAAAACGGATTAAGGCCTAAAAGCGATCATCAATTTAAATCTAAACAGGAAAGGCCACTTATGCATCTTCGCAAACGGGTTTTGGTAACAGGTGGTGCGGGGTTTCTCGGATCCTTTTTGTGCGAACGCCTTCTGAAAGAAAACTGCGATGTCGTCTGTGTGGACAATTTTTATACGGGGACCAAGCGAAATATTGTTCACTTGCTGGACAACCCTTATTTTGAACTCGTGCGACATGACATCACATTTCCGCTATATTTAGAAGTCGATGAGATCTATAACTTGGCCTGTCCGGCGTCACCGATTCACTATCAGAACGATCCCGTGCAAACCACAAAAGTCAATGTGCACGGGTCCATTAATATGCTCGGGTTGGCCAAGCGTACAAAAGCGAAGATTTTGCAAGCTTCCACATCGGAGGTATACGGCAATCCCAGCGTGCATCCTCAGACCGAAGCATATTGGGGCAATGTCAACTGCATTGGAATCCGATCCTGCTATGATGAGGGCAAGCGCTGCGCTGAGACGCTTTTTTTTGATTATTACCGGCAGCATAAACTGAATATTCGGGTGGTCCGTATTTTTAATACATACGGCCCGCGGATGCACCCG
>Ga0255055_10001917_pt1 | contig 14822 bp, 41 predicted proteins | sample JV7_2_27_MG_FD_188633 | JGI IMG/M metagenome (GOLD analysis project Ga0255055, IMG submission 188633) | Seawater microbial communities from Jervis Inlet, British Columbia, Canada - JV7_2_27 | ecosystem: Environmental > Aquatic > Marine > Inlet | place: Canada: British Columbia | collected... | reverse complement strand
CGTATCGAGGAGTTGGAGAAGGAGCTAGATTTCTACTTTGACAAAGCATGTAATGGAACACCAGAGGCAACCGGAACATGGATTCGGTACGAGCAGATTGATGCTGCGTGGAAATTTTATACTGATGAGTGTAATGAGAGCCTGATGGGGTATATGAGTAATAAGTTTGTGTTTGAGAATGTAGTTGCTCACTTCGGCATCGAGCGGTGTGGCATCTGCGATAGAAGTCCAGGCAAACAATACGAGTGGGGCAAGGGTGACGAGTTGCAACCGTGTACTAATTGCAGCGGCCACGGATGGGTGAAGATCGGAGGCGGGGATGACTGACCGAGAAAGACAGATGGCAATTGCAAAGGTCACTCACCTTGAGAAAGAGATCGAGCGGTTGCGGAAGGAAGTTGTTGCTGCCACAGAATCATTCAAGGATGAACAGGAAGCCTCGACAAAGCTACAACAGCGCATCGAGGAACTGGAGGGGACAACGGCATCATTGGCCGCAACAGAGGTCAGGGCCGGGTTATACAGGAAACGCATCGAGCAGTTGGAGATGGAGCTAATAGAAGAGTTCGAGGAACAGGCAGGGGATGACATATGAGAGCTAGTGACATTTTAGAGGAAGAGAAACGGTTGCGTGAGGTCATCAAAGACCAGCGGTTGGTCATTGAGAAGCTAGAGCAGGATCTATACGACGTACGGCTCCGCTCAGCGAAGGTACTGCGCTCTCTCAAGGCGTATTTGGGGCTGGAGACATGGCCTCAGTTCGATGGGGACTTCATAGAGGGCGTGTGTGGCCTCCTACAGCATGACGTGGATATCGTCTATGCCGATGACTGGGAGGGCCTCTATATCAACGGTAAGCTCGTGATGGAAGAGCATTCTCTGTCTACTGCTTCCATATTCGAAGCCTTAGGTGTGGAATACGACCTATTCGAGGCTGATGTGGAGTGGCTGGCCGACAGAGGCAACCTACCCCCGAAGTTCGAGGATGTGAAGGTGGAAGGCGATGGGTGATCCTATCCTAGAGCGCAAGAACCGTGAGCTACGTGGTCAGCTAGACAAGATGACAGCCGACCGTGACTTCTGGTCCGCTACAGCATGTGACTACAAGCGGGATCTCGGTCAGGCCATGCGCCATGGCCCGGACGGTCTTGCCTTCAAGGTTATTGAAGAGGATAAGTGGGAAAGGATAAAGAGCTTCATGCAGTTAGTGGCTACGCGGGGGGAAGAGATCCAAGAGCTAGAGATGACCATTCGTGCCCGTGCTATACTCCTCGAACTGGAGGAAGACAAGGTACTATGAATAGGTGCTGTCTGTGTGGGTTGAAAGCTGATCTCCACCGGGGCTTCTGCGGGTACTGCTTGAAGGACAAGGGCATACAGCAGGCCCTGGTTCGTGAGAGCGACCACTGGAAAGAGGGCGCACTGAGGGCTATCCGTGAGACGGCCACCAAGCACACCACGTTCTCGGCGGATGAGGTGAAGGCCACAGCAGAGGCCATGAACCTACCTGAGCCTCACCACCCTAACTGTTGGGGTGGTATCTTCCGTAGGGCATTGTCCATAGGCTATATGCACCAGACGGGGGAGTTCGTAGCGAGCACCCGTGCCAAACACCACCGTCAGCGCATAGCACAGTATGCCACGGGGCCGAAAGTGGAGACTGAGGCCGCAAAGTGGAAGCGGAGAGCGTACGCGACACGTGAGGCCAAGAGGAAATACAAGAAGAAGCTCGATGACTTCGCAGCAAGGGGGATCGTATGAAGGATCCAGAGGAAATGGCCCGTGAGATCGTAGACAACCTCGATCAGGCCATCGTAAACGCAATATTCGAAAAGCTGTTCGAGGACATAGAGGGTGGGGCCAAGGAGCCGGTGTACCGTGATCCAGATACTGGGCTGTCTGTTGCTGGGCGCACCATGAAGCGAGAGGTGTATGCCCATCTATGTGCGGTGATAAGCAGGATGAATGCTGCTTTGAAGCAGTTGGACTACATCCCCGATAACGCTGGAGCACAGAACACGTTCCACAACCCCTCGGCTATTGTGAGGGATAACCTCACTCAGGCCCGGATCGTCATGAGTTGGGCAGCTAGATACCTGGACGAGCTAGAGGAACCAGAGGTGAAGGATGTCTAGAGTTTCCTTAGGATGCGATTGCGACAAGCGTATTGGTGAGGGCTGCCCCGTGTGCAACCCCCGGCCAGCGGTCAGGGAACCCGAGTTCATTCAGATACTGACCCACAACGTGGGTAAGTACGCGAATAAACTCATCGCTCTTGACGAAGCGGGTGGTGTGTGGCAATATCAGGAGGTAGCAGGTTGGGCGAAACTCAACATGAAGAGGCTGGCGGAATGAAACAGACTAGACGCGACGTGTTCAAGAAGCTTGTACTTGCACCCTTTGCAGTGGTTGTAGCTGCACCTATTGTCAAGGTGGTTCACGACAAGTATTTAGTCGATGGTACATGGCTTCTGTGCCACAATGTGCGCCCTCACCCTGGTCACGAGGGGCAGACACTCAAGTTCGGTGAAGACGGTGTGCCAAGGTGGGTGACCCCATGAGATTCAAGTGGATGATGTGGTTGTGGATGAACTGGGATAGTTGGTCCCACAGTAATTGTAACTACACCAATTGGGGCTATGGCTTCAACCGCGTGTACCTGTTCCATCGTTGGACCCCACTGCTGGTGGGGTACTCTCATTTCTTTAGAAAGCTCGTAGAGGGCAACAAGTGTCTTGTGGATGACGAAGGAACTGTGGTTGGTGTGGAACTGGTAAAGGAGAAGTAATGGACGCTGCAAGTTGGTATAACCCGTTGGCAGGATGGATCGGTTGGGTGGCTACAGGAGTCATTTTTGTTGTTGTAGCCTATGTGTGGTATCGATTCCGTAAACGTAAGAACAGTCATGTGTCGAAGATTTGGCCTTCTATCACCATATTGGGCTTCGGAGGCGTCAGCATACCGAAGTTCTATCCCATGCTCCCTGGCCAGCCCACTGAGGAGCCAGAGCCGCTCTCTTACGAGGTGGCCCAACTAGAGGCCAGGATCCTATATGATGTGAAGAACGCTGTGTGGGAGAAGTGCATTGAGCAGTATGGGGTCACCTACAACACCAACGAGGCGTTCCAGCAGAACGCACAGGGCTGGTGTGTGGATGACATAGGCGTCACCAGTAACCCGGACGCTATGCCTGAGGGCCATCCCTTCGTGGCGTGGGGTATGCCGCATGGGGGCATCAAGCTGCTGTTCCAGTTCGACATGTACTTCTGGTTCGCCCACGAGGTGCATAACGTGTTCCGTTATGTCCTCCATGGCCCACTCCACATCTACGACACCGTGGATGCTGGCGATCTCATGGATGCGCGGGTAGTGCAGGAGTGGATCAACGAGGAGTGGCCGTCTGAGAGTGGACAGAACAGGTTCCCTGATGCCTGAGCCACACACGCGCATTTGGTTACAGGTTGACCCTATTGAGGGGGAGACCACATGGTGTCAGGACAAGGTCAATGATGACGATATCGAGTACGTGAAGGCCAAGGAGATAGAGGCGGATCTGCTCTTTACGGCCATGCGTTTAGGGCAGGCTGCGGGGCTATTGCACCGGATAGCCAAAAAGCTCGATGCGATCACCGAGGCCACCGAGGGGATTTGGGGTTATCTTGCGGTCCACGGCCAAGAGTATAGTGGCCCACAATATGGCGAAGACCTCAAAGCCATCAAGAAGTTCCTGGCACAAGGAAAGGAGATTCCAGATGGCACTACCGAAGAAGGAGCCTAAGCCCGAGCTACTCCATGCCAAGCTCATGGAGATGACGAAGCGTGCTCACAAGGCTGAGCGGGAACTCGCACGGATGCACCAGCCAGTAAAGGTTGGTGGTACGTTGAAGTTGTGCCCCTTCTGTGGTAGTATGCCGCTCATGGATACTGGGATAGTGAAATGTGATTTCATCTATTGGGTTCAGTGCGAGAGTTGCAATGCCATAGGCCCTGAGGCCAAAGATAGGGACAAGGCCGAGAGTCTTTGGAACACCCGTTTCGTTTACCAAAAGGACACCCAAGATGTTTGATACGGTGATGGGCTACCTGTACGATATTTGGATGAGTATGCTCTGCGCTACCGTTGTGTTCGGTGCCCTTTTGCGTTGGGGCTGGAAGTCGGGTTATACCTCTGGGCAGGGTGATGGTTGGAGACAGGGCTGGAATGACGCCATGGACGGCGTCAAGGACAATATCTTCCAGAGGCGGGGTCATGGGCAAGGTTAAAGACTGGCTCAACCGGAAGGCATGGCGGTTCGCGTGCATAATGACCAACCACTGGTGGAGGAATTTCTCCATGGGAAACGGCTTTGGTGGTGTGACCACGCGGCGGGAGTGCAGGTTCTGTGGGAAACAGCAACGACTGGTTGATGGAAAGTGGAGGAAGAAGTGACCGCATACATCGGGTATTTGGTTTTGCTCTATTTGATAATCGGGGCTGCTGTCGGGCTATTCTCTGCACCAGACCCCGACCGTTTTTTGTTTGTGCTGACCTTGTGGCCGGTGTATCTGCTCATGTTGGTCGTCTCCGGTTTAGCTAAGACGGCGGGTAGCGTGTTCGACGAGGAGGATGACGATGGGTGATATCCACGTAACTCCGATGACTGTTGTTGGTGGAGGGCTGGTTCCTCCAGGCAAGTATGCGGTAATCAAGCAGGAGGAGTGGGATACGTTCGCGGAGCACTACCACGAGGTTTTCGATGAGCGTGATAAGGCACTCGACCTGGGTATGAAACTTAGTGAAGGCACGAAATACCATGATAGCATGGTGAAGTTTGTGCGTTGGACGTTCCGGCAACTGAAAGAGATCATGCGGGCTGAGGAGAATGGAATGCGGGTAGAGATGCCTCGCCCTAAAGAGATCCTCAACAAGCTGTATGACCTGAGGTTGGCCGACCAGACGTATTGTGGCCCGGATGAGGTGGATGGTGAGTATGAGTACACCCCAGACGACAGCCGGTGGACGATTCATTTACACGACGACCTGAAAGAGGAGCATGAACATGGGAAAGACACTCGGTGCGACGGAGAAGAAGGAACCGAAGGCGAAGAAGGTGGAGACATCCCCGAAGAAGGTACTCCGTAGAGTCTACCTCGATATTGATTTTGAGTTGGCTGACAAGGTGGGACCGGATCTGAAACCCTCGTACCAAGCGGGTGAAGGGGGCGTGCTCCGCATGGAGTTCGCTGAGAGTGAGTATGGAGAGCCGGTGTTGGAGGTAGAGCTTCAACCCACTCGGGGCCATTGGCGGGGTGACAGCGATATCCAGGTGTGGACACGTAATTTCATCCAGATCCCCGTCGTCAGCATCCTCTACATGACCTACACCGAGTACGGGGACCGTAGTGCGTGCTGTGGTGCCTATCTAGGGAACCGCTGATGGCCTACGACAAGACCAAGACGCCCTTTGTGCTTGATGAACCCGAACTGGACGGCACAGACTGGGCCAACCCCGGCTGGTGGCGTGGTAACGACGACGCCACACGTATCGTGACGGATATGGTGGACTCGTGGTTGGATGACGAGGAAGGAATCTTCACACGCAGTGGCAGTTTTGCATATCCGCCATTGACTAAACTGCGTGACAAGGTCCGCACCCTGATGGATGGCTATCAGTCTTTGATCGGGCGTATCGTTGAGCAGGATGCTGAGCACACCATCACCGTCTTGGACCTCTCTCGTAAGTTGAGTAATCTTCATGTAGAGAATCAAAATATCAAGACAATTCGAAGTAGCCTCGCAGAACGTAACGAGGAGCAGCGCACCGAGATCCGCGAACTCAGGGATCTGCTGGAGAGGTATGTGGCCTTTGCTTTGGCTACCATCGGTGATGCCGAGATCCTCAACATCAACGATGTCCACATCGCGTGCGGTGGCCAGATCGGTGATCTCAAGGTGACCAAGGAGGATCTTGATGATTAGAATCAACCTTCTGAATAGCAAGGTGCCCCAGGCCGTCATGATCATCGATGATTCTCCGATCAAGCGGCACCCCCTCTTTGGTGCCACGGATGTGACGTGTGAGTCTTGCTCCGCACTCAGGGACGAGATACACATAGCGCACATGCGTGTCGTGGAGCTAGAGATGTCGTGTGACGGGTACCGGGCGGATCTGAAGATCCAGCAGAGGATCAACCGCACGCTGTACTCTAAGTTGCAGCACATCAAAGAGATAGTAAACTTCAAGGAGCTTCTCTAATGCCAGTACACATCCCCGTGCCCGACTACATCTGGATCCTGGGCCACCGAATCCTCATCAAGTACGTACCAGAGGACGATCCGAAGCTCGAAGACAACTGGGGCCACTTGGTCACGGAAGACCTCACTATCTACCTATCCCAGGCGATAAGCGGTACGCTCCTCCAAGAAACCCTATTCCACGAAGTGCTCCATGCTGTGGACTGCTTCTCTACTAGCAGCACGCTGTCAGAGCGCAATATCTTCCGGTTGAGTTCCACGCTGTTTGCTAGCCTGCGGGATAACCGTGGCGTGGCGCAGTTCATCATGCACAACATGGAGGCCGACGATGGGGGGTAGACACAGAGACGGACACCAGGACGGCCTAGAGATAGGCGACTGGGCCTTTATAGGGATTTTGGTGCTTCTCGTGGTTCTGAAGCTCGATGAAATCCTTCAAGTACTGAACCAGATTCTGGAGAAGCTCTGATGGGGCTGTATCACTATTGGTGCGACAGGTGCAAAGTGACCTACAAGATGTGGAAGCACGTCAAGCCTGAGCCTGACCCCGTATGTCCACACTGTGGTGCAGAGGGCGCACCGCAGTTGGGTACGGTATTGCGCTTCGAAGGAAACCAGGATGATTGGCAGACGCCTAGGGCGGCTGTTGAGGCTACACCAAAGGAGCTAACAGATGACCCGGTTGAATGACTGGCGGATGCGTTGTAAGCACGGTGAGGTCGTTTGGCACATCCTCGACATGGATTTCGTGGATGGGGAACCTACAGATGGTTTTTTGATTGAAGAGAGTTGGGCCGAGAAGCACTGGATACTGTGGTGGTATTGTAAACGGTGGCCCGGTCTGTTATGGTGGTGGATGAAAAGGAGGAACCCCTAATGGCTGAGGCCGAGAGTGGGGCAGGAACGAGCCTCAAGGTGTGTACGTGCGAGAATGAAGGGCAGGACTACCTGCATGGAAAGAGCATTCGGGTCTTCAACAAGACCAAGGAGGGTAACTGGCGTTGTACGGTGTGTAGCTCTGAAAAGAGCGGAAGGACTAGAGAATGACTATAACGAAGAGAGATCTGATTGATCGCTTCACGTATCATCCCCCGAGTGAGGCGAAGACCAGGATCCATAAGCTCCTACGAGACGCGGTGTTTAGCTGTGCGGTGTTCGTCCTCAAGATGACCCCATCTTGTCGTGAGCAGTCTCTCGCGCTTACTAGGCTCGAAGAGGCGTTGTTCTACGCTAATGCAGCCCTTGCTCGGAACGAGTTCGAGGTGCCCAATGACGGTGCTTGAGGGCATGAATGCCGGAGAAAAGCCGTTCAATCCCGCCCAGTACGGGGGGTGGCCTGACGCCTTGATGAGGATGGCCGCTAGGATGCTCAAGGAGAACATGAGCGATATGGATGCTGCTGAACTCAAAGTGGCGTCTGGAGTGTTAAACCGGGCGCTGAAGGAAATTACTCGCCTAAACCGCCAGATAGGTGTCCTCACGTCCATAGACCAGCCGCTTCCCGGTCTTAGAGTGGAAGACGTGGGTGCGTTCTTCAACGAGGAGGTGTGTGACTTCAACGAGGAGGTGTGTGAGAAGATGCTGAATGAGGTTTTCGATGACAACTCGAAGCTCTCCGACATGCCCGCAGCCAGGGAGTACGTAGGCTGGATAAAAGAGGGCATGGAAGAGGAGCCTGTGGCGCAGATATCCACCGAGGAAGCCCACCGTCGTGTCTCAGAGGGTCTTGGTGCAGCCATAGCCCGCAGGGTCGATGCTGAGATGCTCGACGACAGTCTTCGACCGGGGATCGTAGGGCACAATGTCCCGGTGAAGGGGATAGCTCAGGGCCTCACCACGGAAGAGGGTCAAGTGTCTGAGCGGATGGACCGCACCATCAGGGGTCTCCAAAAGCGTGTTGAGGATTTGGAGACAACTACGTACGGGTACGTACGCAATGGGTGAGTTCAAGAATTGGCTGGGGTCGTTCGCAGGGACCGGGTTGGACTGGGTTGGGACAATTTGTATCGTTACTACTGTGGTCTTAGCCATACTCAAGGTGACGGGCACGATAGGCATCTCATACTGGTGGGTGTTCTCTCCTCTTGGTCTCCTGGGTGTGGTAATTTTCGCCATCTACGTGTGGATGCTCATTGAAGTCTTGCGGGATGAGCTATGAAGCAAGTCATCTTTGATGTGGACGTTCTTCGTAGCGCGTTGACGGAGTTCAGGGCCAAGCGGTTCCATGATGGCATGGTGATGCTTGGGGCTGAGAAGTGTACCCGGTGTTGGGGGACCACCTTTCGCACGAACGTGGAGAAAACGCCCCATGTGGACGGAAAAGCGAACATCTATGGGGGTAACCACCCAACCTACGTGCCATGTGAGTGCTTCGAGGGCTGGGTTGTTCCTACAACTGGTGTAAAGGAAACTATTGTAGGTGCAAACGTTGTAGACCCACCTAATCCTGCTGACGAGGAAGACTATCTGGAGGATGACTGGGGCGATCCCGGTCATTGCCCTGAGTGTGGTCAAGCGTGGGAACACGTACGCCCCGGCAAATCACAACCCACGTGCCGGTGCTCTGAGAAGTGCCCGTGCGGGGGGACTATCCGGTACCATAGCCCTGAGAACAGCCCGATCCCGCGAGTGTCGGGCTATTTCTGTGACACGTGCGGACCTTTCGGTCAGGAGGCCAAATGACAGTTGGTGAACTGCGTAAAAAGCTGAACTATCTGGACGATAATCTAGTGCTCCTGGTCGAAGACGTGAACGGTTTCAGGAGCACTCATCGTGTTCGGGAGGTGCGTGAAGAGACGGACTTCTCCAGAGGGGTGTTGGTTATTGTCCCGCAGAAGCAGCGGTTACGACGATGACTGAACTCTTCTCCAAGGCCGATGTGGACGCGTTCTTCGATAAGTTCGAGGATCCTAGCCTCCAGGTGGATCTGGTCGATCAGGCCATTCGGTGGTTCGATATAGAGGGGCCGAAGCATTGTGTCACCGAGAAGATCGATGAGTTGCGAAAATATTTCCTTGAACGACTTATTATGAAGTCGTACCGTTACGGCAAAAGCCATGGCTTCGAAGGAGCTATGAGAACAATTCGAGAAAGAGGTGGACGATGAGAAGAACGAGCTTCTGGGGTGCGATTGTTGTGCTCATAGTTGGGTGTATCCTGACAGTCATAGTTACGATCCCTGCGTGTAACGCTATACGGGTAGCGAACTTGGAGGAGATAGAACCGTTGGATCTACACTTGGTGGTATCGGACATCTCGGTGGACATCCGCGCACGGCACGTGTTCGCTACAGATTTTGTCCGTATCACCCATATAGAATCTATGGAGGAACCGTATGTCGTTGGTGCTGATGCTAACTTCGAACTCTACCTGATCGGTAGAGACAATGTGTACTGGACCCCTGAGTGGCATTTCGAGTGTGAGGACGTGGGTGTGACAGAGCTTTGGGTGCGCTTACAGGATGATGGTTATGACAATACTGCTGCGCCTGTGCGTGCGTACTTGACGTTGGTGGACACCTGGGGTGAGTGTGGTGACCCGATGTTTTACGAAGGACCGAATGAGGAGGATACCGAGTGAACCAGCCCACAGGCAAATGGCACGTGGTGAACGCTGAGAGAAATGAAGTGCAGGGTACCCGAGGCGCATCGAAGCAGGAAGCGACCGAGTTACTTTGTGAGCAGATGAACCTGCTCAATAGCGTTAATAACGACTGGTCATATTGGAGCAAACGTGGGTTCAGGGTAAGGAAAGAGTAATGCGGATTTTTGATGGTCTTTTGTGGGTCGCTTTCTTAGCGGCTTGGTTGTTGGTTTTCATCGTAGGGCTATTTACTGGTGCAGACAGTGGACAAGGGTTCTGGGTTGGAGTTCATCAAGAGCACCACATCCTACTCATGACAGCAGTGGCTCTCACGGGGGCACGGATAACATGGAGCTATGGTAACTGGAAGGATCGACATGACGCTACAAGATGAATTCGAGGGCGGTGATCAGCCCGTTGATTTGATGAGCTTTCGGGATATCGAGCGGGCGGTTACTGCCTGGGCCGAACACAATTTCCCCCACGCATCAGCCGATCAGCAGTTACTTGGTGTGGTTGAGGAGTTGGGCGAGCTAGCTCACGCGGTTTTGAAGAGCCAGCAGGGTATCCGGGGGTATAGCGAGGAAGACACCGCTGAAGCGCAAGACGCGGTGGGTGACTTGTTGATATTCCTTATCAACTTCTGCAACCTCAACGGCTGGGGTGTCCTCAACATCCTCCGAGATACGTGGGCCGAGGTCCGTGAGCGGGACTGGATCAAGTTTCCCCAGAATGGGGTTGACAAGTAAAGAGACGGATGCTATCGTACATATAGCCGATCAATACCAAGGAGGTTTCAATGGCTACCACAGTAAAAGCGAAGAAGGTTAACAAAAAGAAGGTGGTTGACACCAAAATCAAGGTCGGGGATTTAGTTAAGTGGACCTCCCATTCTGGTGGGTACAGCAAGACCAAGACCGGCACGGTCGTTGTGGTCATGAAGCCCAATACCGATTACACCTACCTGGACGGCATCGCCCAGAAGTTCTTCATCGACGCACTTTTTGATGGGGAGTATGGTAATCGCACCATGTGCCGTGATGCGATCAAGAAATTCGGGTATCGAGCGCGGGCGATAGACTTGCGCTACAAGGTCATGTTCCGCACCATGGAGGGCATGTATCGAACCACCCCACACTATCTCATTGAAGTGCCCACTTCCTCTGGAAGAGGCAAATCCTGGCTGTATCACCCGCGTGACGGTCAGAAGTTCACAGTCATCACGCAGAACTGACCACCTCCTGGTCCCTGCGCCCCCACACGGCCCGGACAGCGTGTGGGGGTTCTTTATTTGCTGAGGGAGGATTCGATGACGAACTATCAGTACCGCAAGTACGATGGTGCTCCTCACAGTGAGAAGAAGAAGGAAGCACCCCAGGAGCCGAGCAAACTCGCCCCACGTGGCAAGAAGCGCAAGAAGGATGTGGTGTTCACCAACCTGTATCAGCTTCGCAAGGGTAAAAATGGTTGGTACGATACGTTGTTCAGTGTGCATGTAGGTAAAGATCTTGGTGTGTGGGGTAGCTACCGCGCTGGGGAGCACGTTGTTCGGCGTATGAAGGCGAATATCCTCAGAGACACCCGTACGCGTCTGTTCTGGATCGAGAATCAGGTTCTTGGTCCCGTCTCCCCCGAGTTCCATAGCTTCGAGAACATCATGAACTGGCTCATCTTCAAGGGCCTGTATGAGGGTTGGCTGTATGCCACCGGGGAGACCATCACTAGCTGGAGGACCGGAGAAGAGAAGAGGGTCACGCGGCTGGCCTGCCGTTGACTTGACATTTTCCATATTTTAAGCTACCGTGGTTGTTGTGGAGAGATAATGAGCAACCTACGTGGCAGTTTGGTCGTTACAGTTACATTCCGAATCCCGGTTAGCGCAGGGATGTACCCCCTGATCCTCAAGGAGAAGGGTGAGGTGTGTGTGGAGGATATCATCGCTGCGGAGGAACAGAACTACACCGAGAATGAGGATAGCTACTTCGAACTGTTCGGAGACAAGATCAGCGAGGTAGACATCAGTTTCGAGGAAGGGAGGTCCGATGCCTGAAGGTGTTGATGAACGCACCTTTGACGAGGATGAGTGGTCCTTTGGTGAGCAGCAGTTTGCGAGTGGTGAGCTTCTGCGGAAGAACATCGAATTGGAGCGGCTACTGGGCGAGGAGAAGAGGCGGTCTGAGAGCATCAAGGAGCGGGAAGAGAAGAAGTGGTCGGAGCAGGTAGAGGATTTGAAGCAGAAGGCGGATGACGCCAAGGACCACCGGAGGAAACTGGAAGAGGACCGCAAGGACTACTTCAAGAGGATCCACGCGGATTTAGCCCAGACCCGAGACGCTTTAGACGAGGCTGACAACCGCTACTACGAGGTCATGGACGAGCTTTTGGAACGGGACGAGAGTGATGAGATCACACGGGCACTCTTTGACGAGCACGAGGATAAGGTGCAGAAGATGTACTACAGCCTTCTCGCCCAGGCTCAGGTAGCCGAGGAGCGGTGGCTGATGGTCAGCGTGGTGTTTCAGTTCATGGTCGATCAGTTGAGTGCGGGGAAGGGTAACGTGGTGAACGTCCACGATTTAGAGTTGACGGATAAGGCCACGTTGATCCATTGTAAGGACGTGTTCCTTTACAACGGCGCACTCCCCATTTGGCACGAGTCTTTCAAGAAGCAGCTTGAAGGCCGTACCGCAAGGGAGATTTTGGCGTCGTATTTCAAGTGCGAGTCGCCCTTGCGGAAAAAGCAAGATGAGTCGCCCTGAGTACTGGCGCAAGACTGTGGCGTGCCATACGGAGGGATGCGATGAAACCTTCGAGCGTAACAGTCCTCGTCACAAGTACTGTAAGCCGTGTGCGAAAGCCCGTAAAGAGGGCTATTACGATATCTGGTATAATGAGCGTGGTGGTGACCTCGTCAAGCAGGTGTACTACCAGACGGAGTTGAAGGATAAGATGAAGGAAGAGCGTGAGGCGAACATAGAGGAAGAGCGGGTTATGGCCCGTGAACGCTATGCTGGGATGAAAGACACGCTCAAATTCAAACGACAAATGGCCGAGCGTAGACACATGCGGAGAGAGCGACGGAAGGCAGAGGCCGCTGCGGGTGGGCGCAAATGGCGAGAACGGAAAGCGCCCTTGGTAGAGGCGTATTTGCGAGGTGAATTCGATGAACATAATCAGAAGGGACAGGTTGATGAATGAACCGCTGAGCGTTCAGCAGGTAGAACACATAATAGGTGCTTGGATCGGCAATGGCGGGCGCAGAGGCATTTGGAGCATCTGCAAAGAATACAACATTTCAACCAACGAAGCGTACACGATTTTGCGTATGCACCCGAAGAACGCAATCAAGAAGGCAGAGAAGGGACAGAAGTTCCACGCCTTCAACCCAGTAAACGAAATAACCGAAAAGGAGGTTTGATGCCGTTACCAGTTTTACTCTCAGACCCACGTATGGTGGTGTTCAACACGTCCTCAGAGGTGAAGTACTTCAAGTACCGGGCTACGGTGTCCGTGGTGATGAACCAGACCCCCTACAACATGGAATTCTGTGATGTTGTCTCGTTCTTTATGGTGGGGGACACGTATCTCATCGTCTCGTTGGACAGGTGTTATGACGAGGATGGAGACCCTGTTGAGCTTGGGGATGGAAGCCCGATCAGTGAGTACTACATCCCGATGCACAACGTTGTGAACTTGCAGTTGGACTATTTGCGTTCCACCGATATGGCCGAAGCTATCGTAGCTTCCGCCGCGTTGGGTCAGATACCAGATGGGGGTGAAGGGGACGCAATGTGAATTCTCTTCATCTTTGCCTCCAACCCCTTCATCCAGACCGGGCGTTCGCGCCCGGTTTTTTCTATAAGGCAGGATATCCCCCTGTGGCTCAATGGTAGCGCAGGCGACTTATAATCGCTCGATCCAGGTTCGACTCCTGGCAGGGGGACCAAGCTTTATTGTTTGGGGAGGCCACATGTGTTGGTGGGGTTGGGTTGAGGTGAGTGTACTGTTCGTGCAGATGGTGGCGTTGGTAGGGCTATTTTACCTCAATCACAAGAATCGAAAACTTGCTGAGAAAGGTGTTGCCGGTGTTTTGGAGAGCTTATCGTCCATGCACTCTGTCGAGGAAAATGCTGCCCTCATAAGCAGGGTGGTTGATACTGCGATAGCTGAACCGGGTCCGGGCATTGTTCCCAACCCACCTCCAACGAAAGAAAGTGACTTGGATAAACGGGTTGACAAATAGCGTAGTTGCTGTTACGCTCAGGATGGTTATAGTCAGAGGGGGAAGGACGCGATGCGACCAACCCCCTAGTTCTTTCAAAATTTGGGCCTGTACTGGTTTCGACAGGGATGATCGAAGCGAGAGAGAAGCGTGTCGTGTGTCCTTCGGCGTAACGAAGGCAAAATCGTCCAGTTGACGCAGAACAACTACCCCTAGCGGCATAGTTCCGCTAGCGTAGCACCAAGGACTCCACCTAGTTGGATGCTATGCCATTTCGGTGGGCCGAGAGTGGATGTCTGGAGGACTTCCATCTCTTGCGTATCTTAGTCCTCCACCTCTAGTTTGGGTTGCTTGGACCCACGAACCAAGATACACACGTAGAAGACTCTCAAATCCGTCCTTGGACGTGGGTTCGATTCCCACCGGGTCCACCAAGTTTTGGCGCTGCGCTGCATAGCAGGGGCTTTCGAGCTAGGGGCAAAAATCTCTCAGCGCTACCAGTTTTTAGGAGGAGTGAAGTGTCAGTTTCAGATTTAGCTCAGGCTTTGCACAACATAATCGATTTAGAGCGTGCTGTTCAGGCCAAAATCAAAACCTATGATGATGTTGACACAGAGCGTACGAACGTCTATTCGGCATTTCAAGATGAGTTACGGTTGTTGATCGAAGAGGTAATTGAAGAGATCAATAATCCATGATGCGGGGAGTCCAGGTGGGCAAGTCGGTCTCATAAGCCGTGCTGGTCGAGTTCAATTCTCGGCCCCGCATCCATTTTAGGGGGCA
>Ga0255055_10001916_pt1 | contig 14838 bp, 11 predicted proteins | sample JV7_2_27_MG_FD_188633 | JGI IMG/M metagenome (GOLD analysis project Ga0255055, IMG submission 188633) | Seawater microbial communities from Jervis Inlet, British Columbia, Canada - JV7_2_27 | ecosystem: Environmental > Aquatic > Marine > Inlet | place: Canada: British Columbia | collected... | reverse complement strand
ACTGCACCTTCCGGTCAAAAACGTAGTAGCCGATTTGGACAGGACCGAGTATTTCCTCAGTGGATCACTACTCGAGGTCACAACCGACCCCTCACATCCAGTCATGGCCGGCATGCCAGCAAAGGCCAAAGTGTTCGTGGGTTGGAGCCCAGTGTTCACGACACTTGAAGGCTTCGAGGGCGTTGCCTTTGCCAAGTACCAGGAGCACGGATCACCGTTACTCTCTGGCTACCTGCTCGGCGAAGAACACCTGCACGGCTACGCCGCCGCTCTCGACGTTTACCATGGAGACGGGCACGTCATCCTCCTAGGCTTCAGACCGCAGTGGCGGGGCCAGTCATTCGGCAGCTTCAAGGTTCTGTTCAATGCCGCGCTGTACGGCGGCGAATTGGCGCGCACAGTTCGCGGCAGTCCGGAGTTTTGGAGTGCGCCGGAGGAGGAAGAGGAAGAGGAAAGCACTCGCCCTGAAGGGCGCACTTCCTGAGTGTTCTGAGCCACTAGAGGATGACTCGGTCAAACAGCGACAGACAGAAACCCCGTGTAGCCATGTTCGTCACATGCATGGTCGACGCGTTGTATCCCGGTGTCGGGATGGCTGCGGTTGAGCTACTCGAGCGTCATGGTGCTGAGGTCGTGTTTCCTGAGGACCAGACTTGTTGTGGCCAGCCTGCATTCAACGCCGGTTATCGCGACGAGGCGCGGCGGATGGCGCGACATTTCCTGGACGTGTTTGGGCCGCTGGTGGACAAAGGTGAAGTAGACGCCATCGTAGCGCCGAGTGGCAGTTGCGTGGCGATGATCAAGCACTTCTATGAAGTGCTATTCGAAGGTCCCGGGCACGACAATGAACAAAGGCTGGTCGCCCTTGTAAGTGAAGTGACCTACGAGTTGACACAATACCTAGTTGATGTACTCGGCATCCAAGACACCGAAGCAGAGTACAGCGGCACGATCACATACCATCCATGCTGCCACTTGTTGCGAGAGCTGGAAGTCGACTCCCAGCCACGCCAACTGCTCGCAAGCATCAAGGGTGCGGAGATTGTCGATCTGCCTGCCGAACAGGAGTGCTGCGGCTTCGGTGGGCTCTTCGCAATCAAGGACGCGGGAATCAGTACCGCCATGGGCCAGCGCAAGGTCGAGAGCATCTTACAATCTGGTGCCGACGCGGTGGCGGTTGGAGATGTGAGCTGCATGACGCAGATGAATGGATTACTGAAGAAGATGGGACATGGCGGCCGCGTGGTGCACGTGGCAGAATTGTTGAACGGTTCCACACCGAGCACTCCGGAGGGACGGTGAACCGGTTTCCCGGTGTCCCGGTGTCCCGGTTGCGTTTAACCCGGACTGAAGCCCGGGGTCGGGTATGAGCATGACCTCCCTGCCCCCTCTGCCTCTCCTGCCTCTCCTGCATTCATGAACATCGACATCGCAGCTCCTTACCAGACACGCGTCAAGCAGGCTCTCGCCGACGACAACCTGCGGACCGCACTCGAACGGGCTACGTCACGCTTGAGTGGGAAACGCGCTCAAGCGGTCGCTGCGATCGACCTGCAGCGCATGCGTGACGAGGCCCGGGCGATCAAGGAACATGCGATCAAGAATCTGCCAGATCTGCTAGAGCAGCTCGAACGCAACCTCATAACCAACGGATGTCAGGTTCACTGGGCCCAAACGGCAGACGAGGCGAATGACATCGTCACGGACATTGCTCGACAACGTGGCGTTCGTCGTGCCGTCAAATCCAAATCGATGGCAACGGAGGAGATACACCTGAACGAGGCGCTGGAGGATGCAGGCATCAAGGTCGTAGAAACCGACCTGGGCGAGTACATCATCCAGCTGGCTGGCGAGCCACCCAGCCACATAACCGCACCGGTCATTCACAAGCGCGCCGAGGACATCAGTGCGTTGTTTCAGCGAGAGTTGGGCATGCGTCCAACGAACGACCCGGCCGAGATGTGCGCAGCGGCACGCAAGCAACTGAGAAGTGAGTTCCTCGCGGCAGAGATGGGAATCAGCGGCTGCAACTTCGCAATTGCTGAGACCGGAACCATCTGCATCATCACCAACGAAGGCAACGGCCGCATGGCCACCAGTATGCCACCGGTGTACGTCGCGGTGATGGGCATCGAGAAGGTCGTTCCCAGAGTTGAGGATGCACTGCTGTTGTGGCAGGCCGTAGCACGGAGCGCTACGGGCCAGGATGTGACGGTCTACTTCTCGGTTAGTAGCGGTCCTCGGCGTCCGGGGCACCCTGACGGGCCTAAAGAGATGCATGTCGTGCTGGTGGACAACGGCCGTTCGCGGATACTGGAACGCGAGTATGCCGACGCGCTGTTATGCGTGCGGTGCGGTGCCTGTCTCAACGCATGTCCGGTGTACCGCGAGATAGGGGGACATGCATACGGCAAGACTGCGTACAGTGGTCCGATCGGTGCGGTCATTACCCCGTTGCTTGCCGATGACCCCAAGACGGCCAAGGAGCTGCCGTTCGCGAGTTCGCTCTGTGGTGTCTGTCGCGAGGTTTGCCCGGTCAAGATAGATCTGCCGAGACTCTTGCTCGATCTGCGTCACGACCTCACTGAGCTGGGGGCACCACCCAAGTACGAAAGAGCGGCGATTCGAGCCTACAGCAACACCGTTGAGCATCCTGGTCGTTACAATCGCCTGTCCAAGCTGGCGCGTTGGTTTTCGCGTTTGCTTCCTACCAACAAGGACGGCGATCTCACAAGGCTGCCACCTCCGTTGAGCGCATGGACCCAGAGTCGCGTCCTCCCGAGAATTGCCCCTCGGAGCTTCAGAGCGCTGTGGAATGATCGCGGAGGCAAGGGTATGGGTTCTTCGAACGATGGATAACGGATCGACCGGCGCTCGCGAGCAGATCCTCGGACGTCTGAGAAGATCACTAGAGAAACAGGAGAAGCTGTTTCGCAAGTCGATTGGCCAAGATCTGCCAGATCCACCAATGACGGTGTTTCCGTCGCCAACAGACAAGTCTCTGGTCGAATCGTTTGCTACCAAGCTGGTCGAACTCTCCGGCAGCTGCGACGTGGCACGCGCAGGTACGGATGTCGCGGAGCAGGTCATGCGCCAGGTGAGGGAGTGGACGACCCAATCACCATCCGAGCCAACCGAGATTCTGAGTTGGGCGCCGAATGAGCTTCACGTTCCGAGACTGGAGCAGACGCTGGCAGAAGTTGGCATCTCGCTGTTCGTACCCGAAGACCTGCACGATCAGAGGATCAGGGCTCGGGCAGCATCCCTGAACGTGGGCATCACAGGCATCGAGGCAGCATTCGCCAACACCGGATCGATCTTGTTGAGTCCGGGAGCGGGCAGGAGCAGAGCAGCCGGGCTATTACCGCTCAACCATCTGGTACTGGTTCCGCTGAGTCGTCTCTACCCCACGTTCGAGGCTTGGCTGCTGAAGCTCCGGCAAGAGGGACGGTTGGAGGCGCTGTTGCAAGAAGGCGGTCAGCTAGCCTTCGTCACCGGGCCGAGCAAGTCTGCCGACATCGAACTGACACTCACACTCGGCGTACATGGTCCGAAGACGATACACGCGATAGTGTTTGACGACACCGAGTAGCCAGCCTACCGTTCCGCCCTCACGCCCTTTACATTGCTGCGCTCCAATAACGTCGCAGCCTCACATGCAACCCACAGGTCAAACGAGCTAGCATGAGCCCATTCTGTGAGAACTTTCCCACAGACGCATTGTACAAGATCGACGATACAGGTGATACTGCCGCTGCAACGGCGGACGCCATTGTACGGCGAGCAGACGTACTGACACCCTCAGCGATCAGAGGTTTGGTGAGTCGCCTTGTCGTGGACGAGGCACCGATCATACTCGACCTCACCGCCAACCGCGATTCGCACATTCCTGACGTGGTGCGGCCCAGCAAAGTCGTTGGTGTGGGCTTGAACGAGCGCAACCTCGCCGAGAACCCAACACTGGACGAGTACCTGGTCCATGACTTGAGTCAGACACCATCGCTGCCGTTTGACGACAACACGTTCGATGCTGCGCTTTGCGCCGTGTATATCAATTTCATGGTCGATCCGGTTGCCGTGTTCGCTGAGGTAGCCAGGGTCCTCAAGCCCGGCGGGAGCTTCTTGGTGATCTTCTCGCACTGTTACGTGAAGCTGTGGCGTCAGTCGTTGGGTGAGGGGCGCTTGAAGAGAGTGAGAAACACATTCTATGCCTCGGATGCGTTCGAACGGCCCCGCGTATTGATGGCTGATTCAGTCTTTGCCGTTTATGCGGAAAAGCCTGCAGCAGTAGAGGTCATGAGGCAGAGCACGGATGACGCGGCATCGAATCGCTATCCGTATAGCGACGAGCAGATCGGCGAGAGAAGGAGGCAGGTGCAGAACACTCTCCGCTGTCCCTATTGCGATTCAGGACTGAAGAAGTGGGTGGTGACGCAGACACCGTTCACCGAGTGGCCCAGCGAATACCAGTACGTCTGCCTGAATGACGAGTGTGGTTATTTCGCGGGAGGATGGGAGACCCTGGCCGAACAGGAGGTGCCCGGTTCCTATCGCTTCATGTTCGAGCCGACCGTAGGTGGATGTTATTCCATCCCGGTGCTGAGTCGGAACGACCTGAAGGATCGGATAGTGGATTGAGGGTCTACTAGCCCATGCCTGCGCCCGGTTGCACACACCCATCGACCAAGAGTCCCCAAGCTCCCCTTGCTTTTTCTGGCCACGGCGGTAGCATGGCCCACGACGAACTCTCCCAATTCAACAAAGTCCCGATGAACCGGGCAGTGAGATGACCCTCACACTCCAGGCCCTAGTCGCCGTAGCACCCATCCTGCTCGCAGCCATCCTGCTAGTGGGTTTCCGCGTACCCGCGAAATGGGCCATGCCCGCGGTGTATGTGACAGCGGTGGCCCTTGCGTGGGGAGTGTGGCGGGTCGATGCCAGACATATAGGTGCGTCGACAGTTCAGGGACTGTTCATCGCGCTCGACATCCTGGCAATCATCTTTGGCGCAATTCTGCTACTAAAGACGATGGAGCACTCCGGCGGTGTGGCAGCCATACGCCGCAGCTTTCACGGCATCAGTGATGACCGACGCGTGCAAGTGGTGATCATTGCATGGTTATTCGGATCGTTCATCGAAGGTGCTGCTGGCTTCGGCACACCAGCAGCGATTGCTGCTCCATTGATGGTGGCACTGGGCTTCCCGGTCACATCCGCGGTAATGATCGGCATGATGATTCAAAGCACCGCCGTGACGTTCGGTGCGGCGGGTACGCCAATACTCATCGGAGTGTGGGACGGACTTGCCAGCCCGGAACTGACGGCGCAGCTGAGTGCGGCCGGCATCACGTACGGTGGTTATGTCCGCACTATCGCGGCCTACGCGGCCTGCCTGCACGGAATTACAGGCACACTGATGCCCACGCTGATGGTCATGATGATGACCCGCTTCTTTGGAGCCAACAAATCGTGGACCGAAGGACTGTCGATTCTGCCGTTCGCGATCTTTGGTGGGCTGGCGTTCACAGTTCCGTACACGCTCACGGGAGTGTTGCTCGGACCTGAGTTCCCGTCCCTGTTGGGCGCCGCGGTGGGACTCGCCGTTGTCACATATGCCGCCCGGCGTGGTTTCCTGATTCCATCGGATACCTGGGACTTTCCAGAACGCGAGAGCTGGCCTGCTGACTGGTGCGCTACGAAGTCCTCTACCAGTGAGCCGGAAACCGATCGACGAATTCACCCCGCACTTGCTTGGGTACCTTACGGGATCATGGCTGCGCTGTTGGTCCTCACTCGCCTGCGGCAGCTACCCGTAGGTGATTGGGCCAGGAAGTTAGAGATCAGCTGGCCCGACATCTTCTCAACCGATATCAGTGCGGCAACGACGCCGCTGTATCTCCCTGCGACGATGCTCATAATTGCCGTCATTGCCACCTGGTTCCTCCACCGAATGAGCCGGCGGCAAATCGTGTCAGCGATTGGTGACTCGAGTCGGGTGCTGCTGGGAGCGGGATTCGTACTGTTGTTCACCGTTCCCATGGTGCGGGTGTACATCAACTCCGGCGTGAACTCCTACGTTTTCACCGACGGCAGTGTCCTCCCCTCCATGCCGATCGCGATGGCGACCTGGGTCGCAGACAATGTGGGCGGCGTCTGGCCCATGGTGGCTCCGTCCATCGGAGCACTCGGCGCGTTCATCGCGGGCAGCAATACGGTGAGCAATCTCATGTTCAGCCTGTTCCAACATGGTGTCGCAACGGAGTTGGGCATTAGCGGCACGATGGTGGTTGCACTGCAAGCCGTAGGTGCTGCCGCCGGAAACATGATTGCGATACACAATGTCGTTGCCGCATCGGCGACTGTCGGCCTACTGGGACAGGAAGGTACGATATTGCGTAAGACCATTGTACCAACACTGTACTACCTCACGGTGGTGGGAACACTCGGACTCATCTCCATTTATGTGTTGGGTGTGTGAGGCAAACAAGAGGAGTCACGATGACCTATCGAGATAGACTGCCGGTTGCCCTGATCGTGCTATTGCTGGTGACATCGATCGGATGCTCGCCCGGAGAGCGGGAAGAGTCAGATGCGCCCGCCGACGTAGTGGTAGCCGCACTCGCGGAAGCGCTCGCTCTCCACGCCTCGTTCGACAACGGCCCAAATGCCGACTTCGCCCTGGGTGACGGGCAACTCTACACGGTACCGCCCGAAGCTCAACGCGATCAGGCACAGCCCGGGCTGGGGAATCCCGATGTCGAACTCCTGGAAGGCCAAGGGCGGTTCGGTGGAGCACTCAGATTCAATGAACGAAACCGACACACCATCTTCTATCGTGCCGAGGGAAACGTGGCATTCTCCGAAGACGATTGGAGCGGCGCCATTTCATTCTGGCTGAACTTGACTCCTGACGAGGATCTGGCTCCGGGTTACTCCGATCCGATTCAGATCACCGATGCATCGTACGACGACGCTGCGGTCTGGGTGGACTTCACGCGGGACAATCCGCGTCAGTTCCGACTCGGCGTGTTTGGTGATAGGAATGTCTGGAATCCCGCGCAACTATCATCGGACGAGTACCCGTTCTTCTTCGAACGATTGGTGATAGTAGACAACCCGCCGTTCCAACGCGGTGAGTGGACCCATGTGGTCGTCACCTACCACGACCTCAATTCAGACTCGGGCGGAAGCGCCCAACTCTATCTTGACGGCCGGCTGCAAGGCATAACCCCACAGATCGGTGAGGCTTTCACGTGGGATGTTTCAAACGCCGAGATCCGCATCGGTGTCAACTACATCGGATTGTATGACGAGTTGGCCCTGTTCAACCGGGACTTGACGCCGGCTGAGGTTTCTACGCTGTATCGACTCGAGGAAGGTGTAGCCTCCTTGTTCTAGTGAGCTGCGTCATGATACGTCTTTTCTCCGGCCTCGATGCGAATGGGAAGACGATTCTGGTGGGGAGGCAACGGACAAGTCGCAAATGCGGTGAAAACACAGGGCGGATTGTATGCCAGGTTGAAGTCGAGGAACATGCGGCCGTGTTCATCAGGTGCAGCGACAGAGAGGAAGCGTCCACCACCGTAGGTCTCGAGGCCGTTGGTCTGGTCCCCAAACGTTATGAAGAATGAGTCGGCGTCGGGGTCACCGGTCACATCCAGCCGGTGCTTCTTACCGTCGACGCGAAACACCACGGCACCTGGTGATGGCTGCTCCGCTATCAGACCGGTCACGTTGGGCACCTCGATCACTCTGGGTGGATCGTAGCGATCGAAACGGGCGGTTATGATCCAGTCGATGTCGATTGGGAAGGTCTCGATGCCATCGAACCGCTCGATCGCTGCGTTGACGGTATCCTTGAGTCTTATGGCCACCTGATTCTGACGCTCGATCACGTACCAGCGGAGCGAGCCCAGTTGGGCAACAGCCGGCTTCCCGGACACATCAGACGAGAGCGCGAGCGATGTGACCGGTTCCCCCTCTTGGGCGACCGTGACTCCTGGCGCCACATCCATGCGAACTGCTGCGCCGTTCAGTATGAATGTGCCGATGTAGGGGGGTATGTCTTCTCCAGGGAAGACAATCGGGTTGGTCGTGTCGGATCCGAAACCGCTGGCGCCCTGCTCCAACCAGAAGAGGCCGACCACCGAGAGCCAACCGTCGGGCTGCTTGATACTCTCCACTCGACGCTGCTGCCACGCCTCGACCCCGGCGCGGTGTGTCGCGGGATCGGGGAGAGGTAGGTCCGGCGTACACGAAAGCGCGGTAGCAACAGACAATGTCACCACCGCGCCAACGCGTATCGATAACTTCGGATCAGTGTCGTGCAGCATCGACTTCAAACTAACCGCCGTCACTCCCCTACTTCAACATTCGACATTCTACATTCGATATTCTCCGCCTACTCCGCCCGCAATGTCATCATCGGGTCTACCGATGCCGCACGTCGCGCCGGTATAAACGAGGCTAGTAGCGCCACCGCACAGAGCACTCCGGGCACTCCTATGAAGGTCAGCGGATCCAGCGCACTCACGCCGTACAGCAGGCCTGCCATGAACCGACTGGCGCCAAACGATGCGAGCAACCCGACCCCGACTCCCACACCCACGAGCAACATCCCTTTGCGGACAACCATCCCTACCACTTGGCCCCAGCTCGCCCCTAAGGCCACGCGGATGCCAATCTCTCTCTTTCTCTGAGTAACCGAGTATGCCATGACGCTGTAGATACCCACGGCGGCCAGGATCATCCCCAGTATTCCAAATAGGCCGAGAGTGATTCCCACCAGGCGGGCTGGGAAGAGCACTATTCCCATCTGATTGGTCATGGTACGGAGATCCGCCACCGGCATCGAGGAATCCAGCCGCTGAATCTCCCGGCGAACGAGTGGAGCAAGCGCTTCGGGATCACCGGTGGTCCGGATATGGATTGTCATCGAGAACGACCATACCTGTGCCTGGGCGAAGTACATGAAGTCCTGCGGCTCCTCACCCAAGCTGAAGTATTTTCCGGTCTTGACGACACCTACGATAACCCTGTCCTCACCTGCTGTCTCAACGATCTTGCCAAGGGCGTTTTCACCCGGCCAGAACCGGTCGGCGAACTTCTGGTTCACGGTGATTACCGGTGCTCCATCCCGAGTGTCCTCGACTCCGAAAGGTCGACCGGAAAGTACCGGAATTCCCATGGCCGCGAAGTAACCCGGCGTGACCATGGTATAGCGGATGCTCATACCTTCGTTGGGTGCGGGCTCGTAGCCGGGAATGCTGACACCCCGATCGGAGCTGTTGAGGCTCAGAGGCACCGAACGAGCGAGGCCTACCGCCTGCACTCCGGGCAGGGCCTTCAACCCAGCCTCGAGTTCGCGGTAGAAGACCTCTGACCGCTCGCGGTCATATCCCTGCAGTCCGGGGTCCACTGAGGCTAGGAGCAGATTCTCAGCTTCGAACCCAGCGTCGACGGATGTGGCTGCCTGCAGCCCCCTGAGAAAGAGTCCGGAGCCGATCAGTAGCAGAATGGACAGCGCGGTCTGGACGACAACCAGGGTGCTTGTGAGGCGATTCTTGCCGCCCGGCTCAAGCGAGAACTCACCTTTTAGGGCAGATACTGTCTCGGGCTTGGATGCCTGCAGCGCGGGAGCCAAACCGAACAGAACTCCCGTGAAAACTGACAGTCCCAGAGTGAACAACAGGACCGTGCGATCAATCGAGAGATCGAAATCGACTGGAACGTCGATCGGCAGGGTCAGGGAATTGGCAATCCCGATGGCCCAGAACGCCAGCAGCAGTCCCGTTCCGCCGGCAATGACGGAGAACAGCACGCTCTCGGTCAGAAGCTGATTGATTATGCGACCTCTCTTGGCACCGAGGCTCAGGCGGATGGCCATCTCTTTGCGCCGCTCACCGGCCCGCGCCAGGAAGAGGTTCGCCACGTTGGTACAGGCGATAAGGAGAAGGAACGCCACCACCACCATGGTCACCGCCGACATCCCCACTTGGGCAGACCGGAACATGGGGTGTATCCCGGCTTCCTTCTGAGGCACCAGATGGATGCCGGACTCGGTGTAGTCGTCCGGGTACTCCTCCCGCATCTGGATCAGGAAGGCATCCAGGTTCTGGCGAGTCTGCTCGACCGTGAACGCTGGCTTGCGTCGGGCGATGACGTTCATCCAGTTGTTGCCCCGAGCCTCGATCAGGTTGTAACCGGGAATAAGTTCTCGTTGCATCATGAGCGGGGCGTAGACGGGCGGATCGACCATCGGCATCGAGCCCTTGAAACCCTCTCGGGCAACACCGACAACGGTCCAGTATTGGCCGTTCAAGGTCACCGTCCGGCCAATGATCGACGGATCGGCCCCGAACCGGGTTTGCCAGAACGAATGGCCCAGGACAATCACCCGATGCGCGCCCGGATCGACCGCCTCTTCGGGCAGAAAGCCCCGACCAATGACCGGGGGAGCGCCCAGGACATCGAAGTAGTTGGCCGAGACCATGTTCCCCATGAGCCGCTCGCTCTGCCCATCCGCGCTCAGGCTCACGGGCACGAACGTCCAAGCGGCCACCTCACCGCCAAAGGCATCAACGCGGTCGCGCAGGTCCTGGTAGTGCGGTATGGAGTTCGACCCGTACAGCATGTCTCCTGGCCAGGTCCGATAGAGCTGCACCAACTCCGCGTCGTTCCTGACCTGGGGGAGGGGCCGGAACAGGAGGGCATGGACTGCGCTGAACACCGCAGCGTTCAGGCCGATTCCCAGGGCCAGTGTGATGACCGCAGCCGCCGTGAACATCGGGTTCTTGACCAGCATACGGACAGCGAAGCGGAGATCCTGGCGCAGGTTACCCATCTATTACTCCGGTTGCTCGTTGACAGTTAGGTTCTGGAAGGTCGTACGGGAACGGGTGGCTGGCGGTTTCCTAGGCCCAATGGCATGCTGCGTAAGCCCTTACCAGTCAACATCATACAGGAGCGCAAACCGTGGCGGCGCTTGAGCAGGCTTCCGTGAGCTGTCTGGGTTGATCAGGACCTGACCGCGATTTGGAACCTGGCAGATCCCTACGCACCCTGCGGTTCGCGTCGCAGTCACCAGATTCCAAGCATTCCTTGGCGCTCACCGACGTTCGCTCCGGGACCTACCCGGTCCCAAATCGACGCTGGCCTCCGTGTCGGGGTTGCACGGATGCCCTCCACAGCCATAGAGATTATAATTCCAGCCACCTCGCGACCGTGGCGGAACTGGCAGACGCGCAGGATTTAGGATCCTGTTGGGAAACCAGTGGGGGTTCGAGTCCCCCCGGTCGCATGCCCCGCACATCCGCCACCCTCCGGCGGGCCCCTGCCACTGCTCCACCCCACCTGGCGGTCACGGCGGTTGGGCGCCATGCTTCCCTCTGTGAGTTCCAATCCCGAAGTCCCGCACGGCTACTACGAGGAGGGACGAGGGGTACTCAAGGTGATGACGGTCCGGGGTGTACTTATATCGCAGGCCCGAGCGCCGGTAGCACCGGTGTTCCTACCAGCCTCTTGAGTTACATTTAGCAGCTATTTCCGAGAGTGGTTGGGGAACATGGCTGATATCGTCATAACTAAGAGCAGCGAGGAACCCGGCGTAAAGCACCTCAAGGTCGAGGTTCCCGTAGAGATGGTCGACGCGGCGGAGAAGAAGGCCGCGACGTATTACGCGAAGCGCGTCAAATTACCCGGGTTCCGCAAGGGCAAGGTTCCACACAACGTCATAAAAAAGAAGTTCCCCGAGGCGATCCAGGAGAACGTGATCCGGGAACTCGTCGAGGCGAGCTGGAAGGCTGCGCTGGACCAGGAGGACCTAGAACCGATAGCCGAACCCCAGGTGAAGGACCTGAAGCTCGAATCTGGGTCACCGCTCACCTTCCAGTTGTCAGTTGCGGTGAAGCCCGAACTGGAGCTGTCGCGCATCGGCGGATTCAAGCTGACCCGCAAGATCACGTCTGTCACGGACGCCATGGTCGACATGCAGCTGGAAGCGATGCAGCGCCAGCGGGCGCCTTGGGTTCCGGTCGAGGGTGAGAAGCCCATCAGCGGCGACCTCGCCTCTTTCACGATCACTCCGATCGAGGATGGAGAGCCACTAGAGGACAACCAGTACCAGGTGGTTCTGGGTGAGGGACAGGCGCTCCCCGATATCGAAGACCAGATCATGCGCATGGTGCCGGAAGAGACGGGGGATGCCAAGGTCAAGTTCCCCGACGATTTTCCCGATGAGAGTAAGAGGGGCGAATCGCGCACGATCAGGGTCGAGCTGCATGAAGTGAAGCGCCAGCAGCTGCCGGAGCTAACCGACGAATTCGCTCGAGAGATGGGGGATTTCGATTCTGTCGACGCGTTGAAATCCACCGTACGATCCGACCTCGAGGACGAGGCACGGCGCGAGGGTGACGCAGAGGTCAGACGGCAGCTCATTAGTGAGATCGAGACTGCCAATGCGGTCGAGGCACCAAGACCCATGGTCCAACGCGTCATGAGCGCTTTCGCGCAAGCATATCAGGTTCCCGATGACCAATTGGAGAAATTCGCTTCCGAGTTCGCGCCGGTTGCGGAGCGACAGGTGAGGCGGGATCTGATCGTGGACCACATCGCCGAGCAGCAAGGCCTCAAGGCCACAGAGGAGGATCTGGACGATCGGATAGCCGAGATCGCCAAAAAGCAAAACTCAGAACCAGGTAAGGTATATGCGTCTCTCGAGAAGGCGAAGCGCCTAACCGAGTTGGAGCGGAGCATTACCGACGAGAAGGTGTTTAAGTATTTGGAAGCACAATCGACCACAACAGACGAAACCAGTTAACGACAAGAGTACGATGCCAACAATCTATCCCCCGTATGTCATTGAGAGATCCACGCGTGGCGAGCGAAGCTACGATATCTTCTCCCGCCTGCTCATGGACCGTATCGTGTTCTTGGGCACGCCGATCGACGACGATGTCTCGAACATCATCATCGCACAGCTTCTCTTCCTCGAAGCGGACAATCCCGAACGGGACATCTATGTGTACATCAACTCACCCGGCGGTGTGATCTCGAGTGCGCTGGCGATTTATGACACCATACAGCACATCCAGGCACCGGTGAACACGATCTGCATGGGTATGGCGGCGTCGGCCGGCTCCTTCCTGCTCGTCGCGGGGGCGCATGGCAAACGTGCAGCTCTACCCAACGCACGAATAATGATGCATCAGCCGTCTGGCGGAGCGCAGGGAACCGCGGCCGACATCGAAATCGTGGCCAAGGAGATCCTGTACGCCCGGCAGAAGCTTAATGAGCTGTATGCCAAACACACGGGCCAGCCGGTAGAGAAGATCGCGCTTGACATGGACCGCGACACGTTCATGTCGGCCGAGGAAGCCAAGGAGTACGGGATAATTGACAAGGTCATCCAGCATCGGGCCGAGCTGGAGGACAAGAAGGCGTCTTGACGGGCGTACCCGCTAGACGCATACTAGGCTCGAACGGGACCTTATCCCATGCCTCAAGACAAACACCTTCGCTGCTCATTCTGCGGTAAGTCCAAGGACGCCGTCCGGAAGTTCATTTCCGGCCCGTCGGTGTATATCTGCAACGAGTGTATTGCGCTGTGCAATGAGATACTCGCCGAGGATGAGGAACGTGAGGTTGCCGAGGCTATCACTCAGGTCCCCATCCCGATGGAGATCAAGGAAGTACTAGATCAGTACGTGATCGGGCAGGAGCTGGCCAAGAGGACCCTCGCAGTCGCAGTCTACAGTCACTACAAGCGGATCAACTCACAGCCGATGCGCACGAGTGACGTGGAACTAGAGAAGTCCAACATTCTCTTGCTCGGTCCAACCGGCGTCGGAAAAACGCTGCTGGCCGAGACGCTGGCCAGGATTCTCGACGTTCCCTTCACAATCGCGGACGCAACTACGCTAACGGAAGCAGGTTACGTGGGTGAGGATGTCGAGAACATTCTCGTCCGGCTCTTGCAGGCCGGTGATTTCAACGTCAGCGAGTGCGAACACGGCATTGTCTACATCGACGAACTAGATAAGATCGCCCGCAAGAGTGAAAACCCCAGCATCACACGTGACGTGTCAGGTGAGGGCGTGCAGCAAGCTCTGCTGAAGATTCTGGAAGGCACGATTGCTTCGGTGCCTCCCCAGGGTGGCCGCAAGCACCCACAGCAGGAATACATCCAAATCGACACGCGTAACATCCTGTTCATTTGTGGTGGTGCATTTGATGCGCTCGACAAGATCATCGAGACACGCACCGGCCGCAAACGCATCGGTTTCAGTAAGGAAGAACTCGAAGCCGGCAAGGCGGAGCTCCTGGAGCGGAACCCGTACCACGATGTGGAGCCGGACGATCTGCTGCGCTACGGGTTGATTCCCGAACTCGTGGGGCGGCTACCGGTGACGGTTTCGCTCGAATCACTCGACGAGGAAGCGCTAATCAAGATCCTACTGGAACCCAAAAACGCCCTCACCAAGCAGTACAAGAAACTGTTTGAGATCGAGGGAGTCGGCCTGACTTTCGATCCCGAGGCTCTCAAAGCGGTTGCCGAACGCACCATGAAGCGCGGCACTGGAGCGAGGGGCTTGCGGTCCATTCTGGAACAGTCTATGACCGACATCATGTTCGAGCTTCCCAGCCGCGACGACGTGCGGGAGGTCGTGATCACAAAAGAATGCGTGACCGAAGGCCGCCCGCCACTACTGGTAACGGAGCGCAAACGGGCGAAGAAAGAAGCCTGAACTCCGTCTCCTTCGTCGGCAGCTATCCGACCGCCGATTTCGTCACCCAGCCACCTCTGCCAGAAGTCGCGTTCCTCGGCCGATCGAACGTCGG
>Ga0255055_10001914_pt1 | contig 14846 bp, 9 predicted proteins | sample JV7_2_27_MG_FD_188633 | JGI IMG/M metagenome (GOLD analysis project Ga0255055, IMG submission 188633) | Seawater microbial communities from Jervis Inlet, British Columbia, Canada - JV7_2_27 | ecosystem: Environmental > Aquatic > Marine > Inlet | place: Canada: British Columbia | collected... | reverse complement strand
GGTAACAGTCCGCTGGGACGTTCGATTCTTGGCAGCCCGGAAAATATTATCCGGTTTGATGCGGATCTGATAAAAAAGTTTTTCCACCGTCTGTATCAACCGGATCGTATCGTGGTTTCTGTGGCCGGCAATGTGGAACATACGAGCATAACCGATCGGGTGGGGCCGGCGTTTGAATCCATCCGACCTGGAAACGGGATTGCCGAACGCCTCGCCCCCCGGGGCCAATCTCTGGTCGATCTGAATTACCGGGAACTTGAACAGGTCCACGTATGCCTGGGAGCTCCGGGATTGTCGATTACCGATCCGCGTCGTTACACCTATTCCCTGCTGAATACGATCCTGGGAGGCAACATGAGCTCACGGCTCTTTCAGGAAATCAGAGAAAAAAGAGGACTGGCCTATACGGTGTATTCCTTTATTACGTCGCATGTGGACACCGGCATGTTTGGCACCTATTTCGCGGTTGATCCCAAACGGGCCCTGGAAACCACTGAACTGGTCCTCAAAGAAATACACAAATTAAGAAATGAATTGGTGGCTGCCGCCGAACTGCAGGGCGCCATCGAATACACCAAGGGCAGTCTATTGCTGGCATCAGAGAGCAATGACAATCAAATGGTGCGCAGTGCCCAAAATGAGATCATTTTTAACCGCGACATCTCCCTGCAGGAAGTCATTGAAAAGGTTGAATCGGTTACGGCAGAGGAAATATTGGATCTGGCCAAACACCTTTTTGAAAAAGAAAAGATGGTGTTAACGATGCTGGGCCCGGTCCAGGATAAGAAGCCATTTGAAGATATCCTGCACCCCTGACTCAAAGGTTCGGCGATGCAGGACCATAATCTCTATGTTATTTCGTCTTATATTAGGTGTATATTCCCGAGTTCAAAGGTTCAACGTTCAAGGGTTTAGGCTGGCTACTGGCTGCTTGCTTCTTGCTGCTGGCCGACCCAGAGACAAACAGCCAGAAACCAGTGACTAAAACCCTGAACCCAAGAACTGACACCATCGTGTGATGAATTCTTCCCCCGTCATTAAAATTGTGCGCCTGCGTCCGGATACGGATTCAGATATCCCGCTGCCCCGCTACATGACTCCCCAATCAGCGGGCATGGATCTATGTGCCGCCCTAACGCAGGACATGGTATTAAACAAAGGCGAACTCACGCTGATCCCCACCGGGTTTGCCATCGCTCTTCCGGAGGGATTTGAAGCGCAGATAAGACCCCGCAGCGGGCTGGCGATAAAGCATGGTATCGGACTGATTAATTCGCCCGGAACCATCGATACCGATTACCGGGGGGAGATAAAAATCGCGGTCATCAATCTGGGCGGCAAACCGTATACGTTTCAGCGCGGGGACCGCATTGCCCAGATGGTCCTCAAAAAAGTATATTTGGCCAGACTCGAAATCGTAGAAGCGCTCGACGAAACCGGACGTAACACCGGTGGATTCGGGCATACGGGGAAATAAAGATAATGGGTATTAGGTATTGGGTATTAGAATTCTAGTTGTTTAATCGTCTTTTCACAGGCCTAAATATAACGGTTAACGAATAACGACTATAGTGAAACTTGAATTGCAAAGACCGCGACAGTGCGCCAATTACAGTCTGGCCGTCTGCGTATTGGCCAGCGGCAGCAGGGGCAACGCGATTTACATTTCAGATGGACTGACATCCATTCTGGTAGATGCCGGCCTTTCCGGGACCGAGATTAGACGCCGCTTAAAATCCCGGGGGCTGAGCCCCAAAGACCTTGACGCCATTCTGGTTACCCATGAACACAGTGACCATACCCAGGCCGTGGGGGTCCTTTCCCGCCAGCTAAAACTGCCGGTATATCTGAGCCGCAAAATTGAAAAAAAAGCATCCCGCCGCAACTCCTTTCATAAAATCAGGACGTTCCAACGCGGTACACCCTTTCAGATAAACAACCTGGTTGTGCAGCCCTTTGCCGTATCGCACGATGCGGCCGATCCGGTGGGTTTTACCATCGCACAAAATGGCAGACGCATCGGCCTGGCCACCGATCTGGGCATTGTCACGCCATTGGTAAAAGAGAATTTGAAAGACTGCCATTTACTGATCATTGAAGCCAATCATGATCCGGACATGCTGATAGACGGACCCTACCCCTGGCCGCTCAAACAGCGTATCCAAAGCCGCAGCGGGCATCTGTCCAATAAACAGTCGCAAAATCTGTTGATGGCGTTGCAGCACAGTCGCCTCGAGCATGTCATCCTGGCGCATTTAAGTGAAACCAATAACGCCCCCAAAAAGGTCCTCGCTGAAGTTTCCAAAGCCCTGACCCGTTGCAAACCGCGTTTGACGGTTGCCAGCCAGCACCGCAGCGGAGAGGTCATCTATCTCAAATAAGGTGTCAGTGTTTCCGCCGTAGGCGGATCAGTTCCTGGGTTTCAAGGTTCAGCGTCGAGCATCATACGTTCCATTGGCCAGGAGCCAGAAGCAAGCAGCCAGCGACCAGAAGCCTGACACCCGCCTGCGCGGCCGAAGCCGCTACGGCGCTGCGAAGGCCCGACACCTGAAACCCGAAACCTGTGTTGACACCTGAACACTGAAAAGGTGACCTCTCCCTTAAACACCATACCTTGTAACAAATTGCTAAAACCTGAAATTTTCATAAAAAAGTAAAACTTGACATGCTCGTGAAGAATATTAAGTTAAGGCAAAAATATCTTTGATGTGGATTAATTTGATATTTGTTTTGAAAGTTATTTTAAAAAAATGAAATTTTCTCCAAATTTCTTTGCAACCTAATACTGCTACAGGAGGTATGCGAAATGAAATCAAACAAATTAAAACAAGATGCATTCAAAATATTTTTATTCTTCTTCATCATTTTAGTATTTGCTGCTCAATATAGTTGTTCGACGACCGGCAGTATGACGATCGCACCGGAGAATCGGATCGCTGTGGTGCCAGACCAGCCCCAAAAAGGAACATGGGAGTCAAAAAATGTGGCCCTAGAGTATGAGTTTGTTAAAGAAAGTGGCACCCTTGGATTATTTATCGATGGGAAAACGAAACGCCGGCTCGACCAGGTCGCACTTTGGGTGTTATTTCTTGATAGTGAAGGCCGGCTTTTAGAAAGGGAAAGCGTGTTCAATTCCGGATTTCGAACTAAAAGAACAAGGGCCCGACGAATGCAAGGCACGATTGAAAGAGCCTTTGAAGTGCCGAAGGGAACCAAATACCTGGCTTTTCAATCTCAGGAAAACCCGTATAGAGGCAGATAATCATCGGTTGAAAATTTAACCTGTGTAAATATCACACCTAACGGTCCGTAGACTGAGACAGCAAATTTTTGGCTTCCAGGAAGGTGATAGATGCTTTTTGTTCGATACCGCAGAGCATTTGAACACCTCCGATTCGTTTTGAAACCGACCATCGCCTTTGAATTCTGGTCGACCCTGATATTCATGGTTTCTTTTGCGCCGGCAACCGGATGGCTGCTCAACCGGCTGGTGGCCGCCAGCGGTCAATTTGCTGTCTCAGATAACGACCTGTTTGCTTTCTTCCTGTCAACTCAGGGCATTCTTTTCCTCCTTATCAGTGCTGGCTTCGTCCTCGCATTCTGGTTTGCAGAGCAGGTGGGGTTGTTGATTATATCTGTAAATGCAGCCACCGGAAAGCAGGTATCCGTCAGCCGGGTTCTATGGGAACAAATTACGCATTTACCGGCCCTGTTGCGTCTGGGGCTGCTCCAGGCTGCGGGCTATTTAGTGTTAAGTATCCCATTTCTTTTAGGCAACGGGCTGGTTTACTGGCTCCTGCTTCGGGAGTGGGATATATACTATTACATTAACGTCCAGCCCTTAAGCTGGTGGATTGCGCTTTCCATCGCGGGAACGATATCAGCTGTGTATCTCCTGCTGGCAGCCTGGCTGTATATCCGCTGGCTGCTCTCCATTCCCGTCCTTGTCTTTGAGCGTGCCACCCCCTACAGGGCCTTGAGAAAAAGCTGGCGGCAGACCCGGGGACGGTTTCGGGAATTCGCCGCCCCCCTGGCGGTCTGGTGGGTTGTGGTACTCATATCATCTATGGCCATGACCTGGCTGGTAAGAGCGACCGCCGCTCAGCTACTCGGTCATAGCGGACTCACCCTCAAAGTGGTGCTCCCGGCGGTAATCGCAACGCTGGCACTCATTACCATCCTGGATATCATGTGGTTGATCATCGGCAAAATAGTGCACGTGTCGCTGATGACCGACTTTTTCCTTGAAACAACCGATAGAAAGCGAGTGCTGAGCACATCGGCCCCGGCCGCCGGAATCCTCTCGCCCACGGCCTTAAAAAGAATCGGTTGGCTGATCGCAGGTATTGCTTTAATTATGGGGGTCGCCGGCGGCGCCGCTTTTCTGCAGGGTTTCAATATCAAACGAACGCTTGAGATTACGGGACACCGCGGCAGTAAAGTGCGCGCCCCGGAAAACACCTTGAGCGCACTGCGGCAGGCCATCGCCGAAGGCGCAGATTATGCCGAAATCGATGTGCAGACCACCGCGGACGGTGTGGTGGTGCTTTTTCATGATGCCGACCTCATGCGGGTGGCATCGGCTAACCGAAGGCTGCGCGACATCAACTACCACGAGCTCAAAAACATTGATGTCGGAAGCTGGTTTGCACCGCAATTCAGCAGCGAACGCATACCGACGCTCCCGCAAGCCATCGAACTTGCCCGGGGTCGTATCAAGCTGAACATTGAGCTCAAGTTCACCTGGCCGGACCCAACGCTTACCGAGAAAGTCGCAAACATTATCCGCCAAAAAGGATTTTCTTCCGATTGTGTGGTCAGTTCATTGAATTTTCAATCATTGACGGAAATCAAACGGCTATTTCCGGAACTCACCACCGGCTTCATCGTATTCAAAGTTGCCGGGAACCTGCCCCGGATGGAAGCAGATTTTATGAGCATTAACGCCGCCAGAGCCACGCCCAGGCTCGTGCGGCGCTTGCATCGTCACGGCCGAGCGGTTCACGTATGGACGGTCAATGATTTCAACAACGTTATTTCCATGATTGAGGTGGGTGTGGACAACATCATAACCGATAACCCGGCCGACGTACGCCGTTTTATGGAAGCATGGAATGCGCTTTCAGGCAGCGAGAAAATCGTCCTGATGCTGCGAAACCTGATTGTGGGAATTGAAGGCCCTGCACCATCGGAGCTTTGACGAGACCGAGAGGCCAAAAGGGGTGAGAATTTGAAAAAAACAAGCATCACCAATGAGCTGGCCCGCGATCGCAATCGGGCAGCTGTCGATCGAACGCTAATGGCCTGGATTCGCACGGCCCTCGCGATGATCGGCTTTGGCTTTGCGGTCGGCAAACTCTATGATACGCTCGAAAAAACCAATCCGGATCAAGTCACTGATCCCCTCCACAGTGCACTAATTGTCGGAGAAGCATTGATCGCCCTGGGCGTTCTCGGCCTGCTCGCTGCGGTTATCCAGCATTCGCAAATTTTAAAAATAATTGAAAATGAACAGTTTATCTATCGCCCGCCTCGTGCCCTGCCGATGATCGTCGCCACGCTGCTGCTGATGATCGGCGTATTTGCCTTTGTGTCGATCCTGCTCTGAAGGGTTGGTACGCAATACCGTTGACGGGCACATGTCCCTGTAACAGATTCACCAATAACGCCCTATCGGGTTGGGCCGATCTCTGCATTTCCAGACAAAGGAGAACAACCGCGTGAAATTTAAAGATAGTTTTTCAAAACGAACAAACGGCTATCTAAGCTGGTCCGTGCTCGGCCTCTTGATTTGTGCGATCATATTTTACATCCAGGGGTGTGCCGGTCCACCCCTGAAGCCCTGGCACACAAAGAATTTGACCGAAGAATTTACAACAGATATGGCGGAGGAGATGCGAAGCTTTGATGACTACCGCAAGCTGGAAGACCGGTTGTTTGCGCAACTGCAGGAAAAAGTGTACGCAGACACCGCAACCGGGCCTGAATACGCGCTGGTTCGCTACAGTGCCGGTAGCGCGGCAGACCCGCAACACCGCCGGCCCAACTGGAACCGCAGCTTTGAACTGCCCGCGGGCAGACCGGTTGGCGGCGTGCTGCTGTTGCACGGCATGTCGGATTCGCCCTACAGCCTGCGAGCTCTGGGCCAGACGCTCAACCAGCGCGATTACTGGGTCATCGGCCTGCGGCTGCCCGGCCACGGCACCGCACCCTCGGGGCTCAAGCACATCAGCTGGCAGGATATGGCCGCCGCGGTGCGGCTGGGCATGGCGCACCTTGCGTCCAAGGTGGGACACAGGCCGATCCACATCGTGGGCTATTCGAACGGAGCCCCTCTGGCGCTAAATTTCACCCTCGATGCGCTCGAAGGCACTGCCTTGCCGGTGCCGGCCAGCCTGGTGCTGATCTCCCCTTCCATCGGCCTGCACCCCGCAGCGGCGCTGGCCAAATGGAAGCGGCGGCTATCCTATTTGCCCGGTCTGGGGGGGCTGGCCTGGTTGTCGGTTATGCCCGAATTCGATCCCTACAAGTACAACTCCTTTGCCACCAATGCCGCCGAACAGGTTCACGGCCTGACGCGCTCTGTGGCCCGGCGCCTCGCCGCCCGGGCGCGGTCCGATGCCAACCCAATTTTACCGCCGACGCTGGCCTTCAAGTCCACCGTCGATGCCACGGTTTCAACGGATACCGTGGTTGACCGCTTGCTCAAACATCTGAGGCCTGATCGCCATGAGCTCGTGCTGTTCGACATTAACCGTTTTGCGGCCAAATCCTCCCTGTTGATCTCCGATCCGGCCCCGTTTACGGCCCGTTTAACGGCTGACAAGAATCTGCCCTTTGTGGTTACCCTGGTCACCAACGCGGATCCGGAGAGCAGAGCGGTCGTCGCCCGCCGCAAACCGCCGTTTTCAGCCGAGGCATCAACGACCGAACCGTTGAACCTGGCCTGGCCGCGCGGCGTGATCTCCCTGTCCCACGTGGCGTTGCCTTTTGCGCCCGATGATCGGCTATACGGTCAGGGCCCCGCGGGGGAAGACGACATCCTCTTCCTGGGCCAGATGGCCATTCAGGGTGAACGGGGTTTGCTGAAAATCCCTTACAATTTTCTGGTGCGATTGAGATACAATCCGTTTTACGCTTTCCTCGAGACGCGGGTGCTGGAATGGTTCGCTAAGACCCATTAAGCCCGCCCGGCTTTATTGAACGCTTGCGAAAGGTGCTGGCAGAGATGAATCCTGATTGGGCAGGAGCTGATGGGCAAAGCTGGAGATCGTCAAGCAACGGCAAGTTTTAGAACCGATTGGAAATGAGCATTTTATTCATCGCCTCTATTTAACAAATTATCATGAAACCATCCGGACTTAAAAAATGGCTATACAAACGTTTTTAAAATCAAGCAAACGCCGACGCTGGTTGTGGATTGTTTGCCTGGCCTTTGTTCTGGTGGGGCTGTGGGAGTTGTTTACAGGCATTTATCGGGAAGAAGAAAAAGAACTGCGCCGTCAACTTCGCGAAACCGTAAAAGAAAAATTTCCCGAACAGACCGCCAAATTCTCCCGGACAATCGGACTATTTTTCTTTGAAACCGATCGGGAAGCACCCCGCGGGGCGGCTGCGAATCGAAAATCTGTTGTTCTGATTCACGGTCTGGATGATCCCGGCCAGGTGTGGCTAAGTCTGGCGCCGCAGCTGGTAAAGGAAGAATTTAATGTGTGGCTGATGCACTATCCCAATGACCAGCCGGTTGTAGAGTCGGCCCGACTGTTTTTCAAGGAGTTGCAGGGACTCAAACAGCGCGGCATCGACCGCATTTCCGTTGTGGCTCACAGCATGGGCGGTCTGGTTTCCAGAGAGATGCTCACCCGTCCTGAAATAGAATATAACGCATCCGCCAAAAACAAGCAGGTGCCCGAGGTTACAGCACTCATTATGGTGGGAACACCCAACCACGGATCGCAGCTGGTTCGTTTGCGGGTCTTTACCGAAATGCGCGATCAACTGGCCCACATGACAAAGGGCGAAATCAACTGGCTGGGATCGATTATTGACGGCGCCGGTGAGGCCAAAATCGACCTGCTGCCGGGAAGCCGCTTTTTAACCGAGCTAAACGCCCGACCGCATCCGCAGGACACGGATATGTTGATTATCGCCGGTATGACCAGCCCCTGGAACGAAAGTGATATTAATAGCTGGGTGAGCGACTTGCGTCAAAAAGTGTCGGCGGATCACCAAAAATGGGTGGATGAGCTTGGCAAAAATATGATTGCCCTGACCCATGGATTGGGGGACGGCCTGGTGCCCGTTGAATCGACCCGGCTGGAAGGAGTGCCCCACCGGACCGTCGAAGGCACTCACCTGTCGATGATTCGCAATATCGCCAGCGACAGCCGGCGCATGCCGCCGGCGGTGCCCGTCATCATCGATCACCTAAAAAGACAAGAAAACTAACGTCATATCCCACAAATAAACACCAAAAGTCGGGCAATATCTTTAAGTTCAAATGTTTCGATCTCATTGCGAGTCAATCCCGGCAACTTCGCGGGCCTTTTCGACCGCCGCATCACAGGGGTTGGCCTGACCGGTGCCGGTGTCACTTAAGGCAAAGATCAAGAAAACGGGATTGACCAGCCCGGCAAATAAACTCGCACCTCCGCCCGTAGCGAGCCGACTTCCCCTGGGAATCCGGGTGACGGATACTTGGGGTTCGGCCAGGGTGCCCTCGATTCGGACGGGATTGGCAAGGCTGACCAGACTCGGCCGCTTGGGCCGGGGTGCAATGACCAAATTCAGTTCTTCGGTTTTTAGGTTCAGTATCCCGCTGGCCGCAATCGTAATGCGCTGGGTGTCGAGCAGCAAATCCTCAATCTCTGCCAGACCCTCTTTCAGCTCGATGTGCGCCACCAAGCAGTTAGTTTCAGTTACATCATCTCTTTGCCAGCTGGTAGAGAGCATCGTGGGGATCAGGTCGGCCGCCCACAGATCGATCCGGCGGCCCGTAATCTGTCCGGGACCCCCAATGATGGTGATGCGGCCGGCCGCATTCCCGAGAAAACCGTAGCGTGCGGCACCGGAGCCGGATAGATCGACAAGCAGATCGACTTGCCCCTCAACAAGGTCGGTCAGGTTCATGCTGCCCAGCAAATATCCGAAGTTAAGATCTTTGGCATTGATCTGGATCCTGGTCAGCGGCGGAACGGCAGTGGCGTTTAAGTCAAATTCGCTGCTGATCTGCGCCCCTTTAAACCCCGTAACGTTGAGAGAAGATTTGAACCGGCCGTCCTTAAGGCTCACTTTCAAGACGAATTCACCGAGATCCCCTAATGGAGCACGAATCCGCTCGGCTTTGATATCCAGATCCAGATCCGCCGCCAAAAGGACATCAACCGGAAGCGTGTAATCGGGTATGACGCGGGATTTACCCGTGGTCGGTACGGCCTCTTTGTCCACATCAAACAGATCCAGGTCATCCAGATGAATTTGGCTTGCAACGATACGACCCGTGATTTTGGGGCGGGGCGGTTCTCGCAATACCGTTATATCCGCCTTAAGATCACTCTTTCCAACCCGCAGATCCTCTTCATAGGTGAAGCGGTTGCCGCGACCCGTGATGCGCCCCCTGGCGCTGAATTCGCCCCGCAGCGGTATCGTAAAATCAGCCAGGGGGTCAAGCCCTTCGATATCTTTGCCAGTCAGCTCATACTGAAACTCAAACTCATCCTTTTCAAATGGCCTGGCAATAGCCCCTTCGGCCTTAAACTGCAGATCTTCGGTCTGAATGGCCACCCGCAGTGGCAGGGATGTATCTGCTTTCCGGATTTTCATGAGATTTGCGGTGCTGACTTCCGCAATAAAAGCAGCACCCCGCAGCGTTCCGCTGAAAGCACCTGTTAGCGGCTGGTCTTTGCGTGCGACGAGCTTTGCACTTTCGACTCGCATATCGAACATCTGGTCTGCAATTTCAGCCGTGTAACTCAAATTCGCGGCTTTGATTTGCAAGGTGACGGCCGCCTGTTCGCCCAACGCGCGCAGCGTCTTGCCCGTACTGCTGCCATCCAGATCAAGCGCATCCGCCGTACCCACAACGACCTCAGGAATTTTCAGTTGCTTGAGTGTTTGTCCGACATCAATTTTTCCAATCTTCGCTTTTAGCGAAACGACGGGAACATTTTTAGACTGGCGCAGCTGAATTTGGCCGTCCACGGGCGCGCCCGCCAGGCTGGCACGAAAGGGAGCGCGCAGTTCGCCCTTTGTCAGCGTCACTGTGGATCTGATGTCCGTGACAGGAATGGGACTGTCCGCCACGAGTTTCACTGAAAGATCCAGCCGGGCGTCAAAACCCTTTAACCCGTCAAGCTTGATGGGACGATCCAGCAGCCCGGCCGGCCCGTTTTTAGACGAAGGTTTTGATGGGGTATCCAAAAATTTGTTCAGGGCAAGGCGCTCTGAAGACAGTTTGCCGCTTAGAACGGGTCGCGGAGTTTTTCCTTCCCAGCGAAGACCGCCGGTTAAACGGTTGGATCCCATCTGAATCTCAAGATTATTGGCTTCGTGCACATCACCATCACTGCTGAGGTCAGCGCTCATATTGAATTTGCCGATGGCCGGAAGAGAGACGCCGACCAGCGGGCCCAGCGATTCAAAGCGGTTGCCGTTGATCCGCGTTGCGATCTGCAAAACTTTCCGATTCTCGGTGGTGACGACGGCGCCGTCGCCTGTCAGAGATGCCCCGGACGCGGATGCTTCGAATTTTAGGGGCCAGGCGTTTTGGCCGCTCTCTTGGGGTGCCCCCGGGCCTCCCTCGAAGGACAGCGACAAGGGGACCTTGTCGAGCCGGGCATCTATTGACGCCTCCAGGGATCCTTTTTGGTTTACGGACACGTTGCCGCGCTCAATTCGAATCATCTGCCAGGGCCCGGCCCGCTCGATCGTGCCTTCGAGTTCGGTGATCCCATAGCTTTCTGATACAATTTGGGTGTGAAATGAGAACTGATAGGGTCCGGTCTCCGGGAGTTCGGTGTCCAGAAGCTGCGCCAGCGTGTTAAGGGTTTCACCCTGGAGTTGGGCGTCAAGCTCGAAGCGTTCAGCAGCAGTGGCCGGAATCATGGCACCTGCAACGTTCAGTTTTATGTCCGCAAGGTTCAAGCGGGCCTCTATTGGCCAGGGCGTTGTCTGCGAGATGCCCTCAAACGGTTGCGCGGATTCAAACGTAAGCGCAAAAGGTGCCTCGCCGAACTGGCCCTGCAACGCAAGATGAAGCGGGTCGTCCTGCCCGCCGGACGCTTTTCCCTGCGAGATTTTGATAGCCAGTGTGTCCGGCGGCCCGTTGACCCGGGCGGCGATTTCCGTCACCCGGAAAGATGCCTCGTCCTTGTTCACGTTTGCTGATAATTCAAAAGGGCCGGTAGTTGGAAATTCTACGCCAAAGAGTTTTTCGAGGGAATCCGCCTGCTGGCCGCTGATCTTGATGCGGTAGTCGCCCCGCCCCCATTTAAATGCTTGAACCATCCGCCCGGAAAGGGTCAGTGCCATATCGGGTCCTTCTATGTCCAACTTCAGGGACCACGGATTTTGAGGGCCGGACAATTCCGCTGCATTGTCGGCGGCCAGCAGGATGGTGAAGGTCATTCCTTCGGCGGTCCCCCGGCCTTCGATTCGCTCCGGCTCTCCGGGAAGATTCCAGAGCCGGGCCCGGCTAATTTCGAAGCGGCGGCTGCTGCCGTCAGTCGATCGATAATTGATGACAGTGTCTTTGACCAAAAGCCGCTCGATCGGCGGCAGCACCCCGGGGGATTCACTATCATCTCGATCACCGAAGGTGTAATTGTTGGCCCCATCAAGACCTTTTTCTATAAACAGGTTCACACCGCTAAATGAAACGTTCAGAACTCTCAAATCGCCGCGCAGCAGTGGAAAAAGCGCCACCCGAACAGCGACTTTTTCAGCGGTGGCAAAATGCGGATCGGTTGCCCAATCCGGGTTGCCGATGGTTATATCCTCGACGATAATTCGCGGACGCAGGGACCGTTCCAGTCGGATGGGGCCGTCGATATTGAACTGCCGGCCGAAGGCTGTGCTGGCCCTGGTTTCCAGTTGATTTCGATAGACAGACGGATCCACAAACATCAAAGCCGCAACGGCGGCAACGGCGATCAGCACCAGCCCGATTAATAAGAATAATACAATTTTAAAAGCGCGCATTTTTTAATCTTGATCCTCTGGGCAGTCGCTGTTTGATTATGACGCATAAAACGGCTGAAACCTACCATTTCAGGACCGAAAATACCCCTAATTTTACAATTTTTTGTTTTATATGCCATTGAGTTACGAGGGGTCAATCAATAATTCTTCGGATTTAATAAAAGAAGGTCGATCACATCATACAAAATCTGTGCACTTGCAAAATATTAAAAAATTATCTATGCATTATGAACTCGAGGGCAATGCGCATTATCGCAAGCAGTGCGCGGGCTTTGCTAAATCTTAATATTTGATTAAAGCCGTTTATTTTTTTGGGCTTCAAGTGAATACTATCAATTGAAGCGGATAATATTGATAGCCGATTTGTGAGGATGATGATGAAAAAGTGGTTGATCACGCTGCTGAGTATCTTTTTTTTCTTTCCCGTGCAGACTACATTCGGCCAGGGCGTTCGCGTCGGCCCGGATGGTAAATTTTCGGAACAAACCCTCAAGCTGCCCTACGCTTTTTACAACGAGAATTTCGGATTCGCCGGCGGATTCGTTTACGGTAAAATGGGCAGCCCTCAGAAGCAGGCCTTCATGCTGGCCTCGGCCATCGTCGGCACCAAGGGGGGCATGGGTTTTCTGGTGGGCCGTGATATCCAGATGCCGCGCATCGAGCGCCTGTTTTTCGATCCCACCGTTTCGGTGGGCTATTTCAGTGACAATGAGTCCTATGTGGACGGCAATCCCAAATTCCCGAATGAACGCGCCGGCAGCAACGATTCGGACGAGGACAACTTTGTCGAAGGCGACGGCTGGGACAATTTTTTCCGGCTCAATTTCAAATATCTGCTTCCGATCGGCCACGGCCGCGATGAAATCATCACCACCTATAAAATCAAGGACGGACTCCTGATATCTGAACCCAGAGGTGGGGCCTCCTTGAATCCATTCAAAAGCGGCCGGAGTTACCTGGAGCTGCGGCCTTTTTACCGCTCCCAGGAGATCGACGGCGACGATGTCGACACCACCGTCAAAACCAACGGCCTTGATTTATCATTGTTCTGGGACAACCGTGATTTTGCCGCCAATCCTTCCAAGGGTTTCGGTTTGCGGGGCAAAGTGTCGCGGGATTTTGGCTGGTTTAACAGCTCGGATTCATGGACCAACCTGGAGGGTGAGCTGGACCTCTACTTTCCGCTCAAAATGGGGAGCTGGCTGCGCCAGGGCGTCCTGGCCCTCAATCACTGGACTTCCTATTCGTCGACCTGGGACGTGCAATCAGGTGGTGAGATCAGCAATCGGCCGCCGGCTTACAGCGGCTCGACCCTGGGCGGCCTCTGGCGCATGCGTGGTTTCCCCTCGCAGCGCTTCAACGACAGGGCCGCCATTTATTATGCAGCAGAGCTGCGTTTAATTCCCGAGTGGAATCCGTTTAATAACTGGCCCGGAGTTCAGAAGTATGTGGGAATCAAATGGCTGCAGTTTGTCCCTTTTGCGGAAATCGGTCGGGTGGCCGAAGATTGGAGCTTTTCAGAACTGCACTCGGACATGAAATGGGATGCCGGTCTGGGCATCCGGGCCTGGGCGCAGGGTATTGTGATCCGCATCGATACGGCCTATTCCAATGAAGGCGTCGGTCTCCAGATGATGATCGCCCAGCCGTTTCAATTCTAAATCGGCCTGAAGCTTAAAGGCGGGTTAAAGTGTAGACATTGGCAAATGCGAACTAAAATAATCCAAACGATTCGATTGCAGCTATGCTCCCATCATCCCCATAATTTGCACCTTACATCAGCACATCCAACAATTTTTCAGTCCCTCCCAATTTTATCTTCAGACTATCCACAAATATAGGCAGACAAATACTCGTTACCTTGGCTGATGAAATCTACATACATTTCTTAAGGATGTGTTTATTAGGATTTAAGAACAAAAGCAACGCCTTTTCGGCAAAGGTTCTCATTGATAATCCTGGTACAAATAATACCCTTTGTTTTAGGTAGTCATAAATGATAATCAATCAGATACGCTTCTGATTTTAGAGGGAGCTCCCTAAATTTATGACAAAGTTTATTTGGACCGGACCCTGGTCAGGATAAAGGAAACGGGGAATGCCTCGGAGAATCGTTGAATAGGCTTCCACCCTACGCAGTGCATGGGACCGAGGACTTTTAGATTAAATTTCTTTAATTGTTCGTTGGAGAGTTGTCCTCTTCTTTTTAGTCTTTTAGATCCTTTACACACTTTGGTTGGGATTTGCCATTAAGTTCATGTTTGAGGGATGGGGCAAAATCGCAACCTATGAACTGCTTTTAAACTTAACGACCGGTCGCAATATGTTGTGGCAGGTCCATTTTTTATTAGCTTCCAAACATATAGATACTATGCTGGTTCGTGCCGGTTCTTTTAGTGAAATAAAAAAATGACCGAAAACAAAGGCGACAATGATGAAAATAATCAAACCAGCTAACCCGCTTATTGCATCCAAATTGCATTGAAGATACTCCTTTCCATCAAAATGCTATTACTACACTGGTCAAACTGACGGTAGATGAATTCCTATAAAACATAGATCACTGTTGTCCTTTCACAAATAAAATTTCAATCGGTTGATCGTGCAGGTATCGTGACACCGCAGAATTTACACTTTACCGGTTTTCT
>Ga0255055_10001913_pt1 | contig 14851 bp, 14 predicted proteins | sample JV7_2_27_MG_FD_188633 | JGI IMG/M metagenome (GOLD analysis project Ga0255055, IMG submission 188633) | Seawater microbial communities from Jervis Inlet, British Columbia, Canada - JV7_2_27 | ecosystem: Environmental > Aquatic > Marine > Inlet | place: Canada: British Columbia | collected... | reverse complement strand
CAGCTCATTTTGAGCATAGCTGGTACGGAATTTCAACCGACCAATGGTTTTGATTAATTCATTATGAATCCCATGGACACCGAGATCAAATGCAGCCTGTTCCCCGGCTTCTTTAACAGCGACGTCAACTTCCTGACCGACTTTTTTAACCACATCTTCTATGCGGGCAGGATGGATTCGGCCGTCTGAGATGAGTCGCATCAACGATAAACGCGCTACTTCTCTTCGGACAGGATTGAAGGCGGATAGTATCACGGCTTCCGGTGTATCATCAATAATCAAATCGACACCGGTAGCGGCTTCAAGGGCCCGGATATTGCGCCCCTCCCGACCGATGATCCGCCCTTTCATCTCGTCGCCGGGCAACTGCACGACCGAAACGGTGCGTTCGGCTACATATTCTCCGGCGTAACGTTGGATGGCCGTTGCCAGAATCTTTTTTGATTTTCGATCCGCTTGCTCCTTGGCTTCATTCTCAATTTTTTTAATAATTCGGGCCCCTTCGTAGCGCGCCTCGTTTTCCATAGCCCTGATCAATAGCTCCTTCGCTTGATCAGCCGATAGTCCCGAAATTCTCTCAAGTTGATGTTTTTGTTCTTCGATTAGTTCTTCATACCTAAGCTCTTTGCGTTCAGTTTCGCTCACACGCTTTCTCAGCTTTTTTTCTTTGTGCTGAAGTTCGCGATCCTTGCGCTCATATTGCTCAGTTTTCCGATCGATATTTTCCTCTTTTTGCATCAAGCGCGACTCGCGTTTCTTTTGTTCCGAGCGCGTCTCCTTTGTCTCGGCATCGAAATCACTTTTCATTTTAAAAAGTCGATCTTTTACTTCCAGATCGGCCTCTCTTAAAAGTGTTTCAGACTTATGTTGAGAATCCACCAACAAGCGCGATGCTTCTCCCTCAACAGCTTTGATCTTTTGAGATATAATTTGACCTTTTGCCCAAAAGGCAATCGCGAAACCAGCACCAAAGCAAATAACACCGATTATAATACTTAATGCACTCATATCCCACTCCCCGAACAATCAAAAGTGAAACGCTTGCAGTCTGCAATCGTTTAGATAAACCTGTTTTCTCAATTTTTAATACAAAACAACGAATAGCTGATTGCTATCCATAAACACGATAGTTGATTAAGATAAGGCCTTGGTACGAAACTTTGAGGTAAGCATATGAGGAGGCGGAAATAATAAAAGACTGGCTACGCAGCTAAATCCGAAAATCTGAATTATGTATTCAATGGGTGTTCCATCGTCAAAATAATCGGTACTTGCTCGCATCAAAAACCCGGCAAGAGAAGTCCCAATCCATAGGTTCTACAAAAAAAGAACCCCCACCAAAATGTCGTGTTGACAGTTCTTTGAACCTGGTGTTCAAAGTGGGCACCTTTTAGTTTCATTAGGCTTTTCTGAACCAGCAGAACATGCACACAGAAACCAGAGAAGGCTCCCTGAAGATAGCTGTTGGATCAAAGACTAACTCCCAATCACGGACATGGTAGGGGCAGATTCTGCGAAAACGGTTTAACCAGACTTTGGCTCTGAATCATCTCCAGAAGCATTCAAAAAGCCAGTCGGTATAGGTTTCGCGGAAAACTGGGTTGCAACAGATTTTACGGGCAATTCATTTTTAACTTGTAATTAACGGTCCCCATTTACTGCACGCAATCATCAATCTTACGGATCAATTTCGATGAGCGTTCCGATATATCTTGCAAAAATTTCGAATAATTTTGTTCCAATTCCATATTTTGATAAGCGATGTTCAGTGCAGCTAACATCAAAGTAGTTAATTGAGAAGCCGTTGAAGCTTCACCGGTTTGTTGGCTTTCAACCCGTGACACTTCTTTTGTTAATAAACCAGCAACTTCTTTAGCTTTTTCAACCTCCGATTCAGCTTTAAAGGTGTATGGTTTTCCAAAAAGTTCTATGGTTACAAGTTGATCCAATGAATATTAAATCTGCCTTTCCTTTTTTCGCTTTTAACTTTCTATTCTGAATTTTCAAGAACCTATACCATGACGGTCGTGGCGCTCTAAACTTCAATAATTTCCTCAAGTCTGACCAACAAGCTATCAATCTTTGATCGGATCAAAGCCCTCTCTTGCGCGTAGCTTTTTTCCGCCTCGATCTTACCTAAAAGCTCCTCCTCTAGGCTTTTAATTTTATTATTAAGTTCAAAATTGGTAGCCTCGTGTTCTTTACAAACTTCTATTAACCGTGTAACTTTTTCTTCAATCTCCTTGAACCGGTTAGAAATGATTGCATTATCCAAGGCTTAACCTCATAATCATTTTTTTCAATATAATCTGTAATGTTAGAGAAAGTCAAGCTATATTAGCTGCTGGTTTTTGAGGGCACCTTCGACGCTTTTAAGCTCTTGAATCGTGTTGATACCGGTCACTTCAAAATGATTATCAGCAACTGTTACGCCGATATGCTTTTTTTCATTGTGGGCAATTTGAACAATATCGGTAAAATATATTTCACCCTGCGCATTGTCGGATTTAATTCGCGGCACTGCCTGTACTAAAAAATCCTTTTTGACGCAAAAAATACCCGTATTAATTAATCGGATGCGCTTTTGTTCCGGGGTGGCATCGGATTCTTCAACAATGGCCTGCACGCGGCTTTTGTCATCCAGCAGGATGCGCCCATATCCGGTAGGATCCTCCAGTTCAACAGCCAAAACGGAGATATCCCTATTTTCAGCGGCATGCGACTTTATCAACGCGCTCACGGTATCGGCTTTAACCAGCGGAACATCACCGCACAAAATCACGACTTCCTGACAGCGCTCCGGGATGTGAGGCAAAGCGCACAGAACTGCATGACCGGTACCCAGTTGTGCTGCCTGGTAGGCGAAACCGAAAGACCCTAATTTTGAAACCGTTTCGCGCACTTTGTCAGCCTGATTACCCACCACGAGCACCAGATTGTCACCGGCCACTTTTCTGGCCGTTTCAACGACATAATTGACCATGGGCTTGCCGCAGACTTCGTATAACACTTTGGCTTTATTTGATTTCATGCGGGTTCCCAAACCCGCCGCCAGTATGACAACTGCAATTTTTGCATCCATATGCATCATTTTAGACTCAATAAATAAAAAGGGCAAACCCAATTCGCTGGTTTGCCCTTGTTCACAAATGCTCGGTCTGATAAAAACTCGATCACTCAGATGCCAATAACCAATTAATTCCTAAATTGATCCTAACTTAACTCTGCAAGGCTGATGCGAACCGTAGCCCGTTCCAATGAGCCTCGAGCCCTGGCAAAATCGACATCTTCCCGGGAGCGCTCTTCGGCCAGTCGCTTCTCAGCGCGCTTTAGAGCTTCCTTGGCCCGTTCAAGATCAACGTCGCTTCTTCTCTCGGCAGATTCGGCCAGCACCGTAACTTTATCCGGCAACGCTTCGGCAAATCCACCGCTCACAAACACGTAATGCTCTTTCCCATTGGTATCGCTAAAGCGGATTATACCGGTTTTAAGGGTGGTTAGAAAAGGTGTGTGGCCGCTGAGAACACCAAACTCGCCCAACAACCCCGGAGAGGCCACGATCTGGACTTCTTCGCTGACAACAATTTTTTGAGGAGTGACCACTTCCAGATGAATATTTCCAGCCATAACGATTCCTTAAGATGGGTTTACTTTTAGCATGTGTTCAAACTTTTTCAATACTCACGGCTGAGTAAATTTACCCCCGGAATAATGGATAAATGGGTATATAGAAATTGGAGCAATGAATATCTTTGATTAAAAAAGACCCATTCCGATTTTTAACCCACTGTTCCAGTATTCCAGTTTTCCATCATTCCAGCGTTCTACAATTTAAGCCTGCAGCAAAAGGTTGTTAACTTATATGGTTTCAGCAGGCCTGACGTTGAGCCTTATCTATTCGGCTTCAGCCATTTCTTTGCCGGCTTCAAGGACCTCCTCAATACCGCCACGCATGTAAAAGGCCTGTTCGGGAATGTCATCGTGTTTACCTTCACAGATCTCATTAAAGGCTCTGACGGTATCTTCGATCTTAACGTATACGCCGGGTTTATTCGTGAATGCTTCGGCAACATGGAAGGGCTGAGACAGGAATCTTTGAATTTTCCGGGCCCGTGACACGGTGACTTTATCCTCGTCGGATAATTCTTCCATTCCCAGAATGGCAATGATATCCTGAAGCTCTTTATACTTTTGCAGAATTTGCTGAACCGCACGGGCCACCTGATAATGTTCCTCGCCGATATAAGCGGCATCCAGAATCCTTGAGGTAGAATCCAGGGGGTCCACTGCAGGGTAGATACCCAGCTCAACAATTTGGCGTGACAAAACAACGGTTCCGTCCAGATGCGCAAAAGTGGTTGCCGGCGCGGGGTCGGTCAGATCGTCTGCCGGCACATACACACACTGCACGGCGGTAATGGAGCCTTTGTCGGTGGAGGTGATGCGCTCCTGCAACTCTCCCAGATCCACAGCCAGCGTCGGTTGATAACCGACCGCGGATGGCATACGCCCCAGTAGAGCGGAAACCTCAGAACCGGCCTGGGTAAAGCGGAAAATATTGTCGATAAAAATCAACACGTCCTGGCCCTCTTCATCCCGAAAATATTCAGCAGCCGTCAGTGCCGAAAGCGCAACACGCGCCCGGGCACCGGGTGGCTCGGTCATCTGCCCATAAATCAATGCGGCTTTGGGCAATACGCCGGAGTCTTTCATCTCGTGATACAGGTCGTTGCCTTCACGGGTGCGCTCACCCACACCGGCAAAAACCGAAATGCCGCCATGTTGCATTGCGATATTATGTACCATTTCCATCATGATAACGGTTTTGCCGACACCGGCCCCGCCGAACATACCCATTTTACCCCCTCGCGGAAAGGGCACCAAAAGATCAATAACCTTAACTCCGGTCTCCAAAACCCGCACGCTGGTGTCTTGTTCGGTAAATTTCGGGGCTTGTCGGTGGATGGGGCGCATTTTTTCCTGGCTCACCGGCCCCAAACCGTCAACGGGTCGACCGACCACATTGAGAACCCGCCCCAGACCGGCCTCACCGACCGGCATCATGATCTCTTTTCCGGTGTCTTTAGCCGGCATCCCCCGGACCAGCCCGTCGGTGACGTCCATGGCGATGGTCCGAACCACATTATCGCCGAGATGCTGGGCAACCTCTACCACAAGATTATCGGCTTCGTCACTGATGGCGGGATTGCTGATGGTCAGTGCCGAATAAATCGTCGGCAGTTTGCCCTGCTCAAATTCAACGTCAACAACAGGTCCCAATACCTGCAAAATCTTACCAATGTTCTCTCCCATCGAAAAACCTCCGTCTGTGTTCGTTGTTACACGCCTATGGCGACAATATTTTATTCTTTTATTAAGCAGCCGGATGCTACCATGCAGTATGCAATATTGGAATAATGGGTACAAAAAGGACTGTATCTTGTTTTATTGGATCTAAATCCGCCAAACCCAACATTCCATTATTCCACTATTCCGATCGGGACAGAGTCCCTATCAGCATCTATCTAAGCGCTTCAGCGCCCCCGACAATGTCCATTAACTCTGCCGTAATGGCAGCCTGCCGGGCTTTGTTGTATATCAACGTCAGATTTTCAAGCATATCGTTGCAGGCATTGGTGGCATTATCCATCGCCATCATGCGCGCGGCATGCTCGCTGGTCGATGTTTCCAGCAACGCTCTGTAAATCTGAACATAAACATTTCTGGGCAGCATATCGCCGAGCAGGGCATCGGTTGAAGGTTCACAAATATGCTCCGGCATATAGGCGCCGGCTTCTTCGATGTCTTCGGCTTGGTCTGTTTCAATCGGTGGAATCGGAAGCAGTTGTTGCAAGGCCGGAAGCTGTCTGGCCATGCTGGCAAATTCGGCATACACCACATAGATTTCATCGTAAGTGCCCTCTAAAAAAGCATCCACCAGATTTTTACCGACAGTCGCAGCGATATTAAATCCGAAACTGGCGCCGACAACACCTAAATACTCTTTGTCGATCTGTAATTTTTCCTTGCGGCACCAGTCCCGGCCTTTTTTGCCAAAATTGGTAAATGATAAACCAAAACCGGCGCCGGTTTTTTCTTTCACAAAGGCAGCGGCCTTCTCAATTAAATTTGTATTGAATCCACCGCAAAGCCCCCGGTCGGAAGTGCACAAAACCACGTGCACCTTTTTGACCTCTTCTCTGGGCACCAGCAGGGGATTGGCTTCTTCGCCGGCCCGTTGGGCCAGACTTCCCAGTACCTCGGAAAACTTGCCGGCATAAGGGCGAAAGGCCTCCATGCTGGTCTGGGCCCCCCGTAGCCTTGAGGCTGCCACCATGTTCATGGCTTTGGTGATTTGTTTTGTCTTTTTTACCGCAGTTATTTTTAACAGGATGTCTTTTAAAGTCGCCATACCAATCAGCCCTTGTTCTGAAAGTTACGGGTTTCGGGTGTCGAGTTGCGGGTTAAATGAAGTCAGGGCTTTAACGCGCAACACGCAACCGCAATTATTTGATCGTATCCTTAAACTCCTCATCGTAGGCTTCCAATGCCTGGGTCATCTGCTGGTCGATATCGTCGGTAAACTCCTGTTTTTCGGCCAGCTCCGAAAAGAGGGCCGGATACCTATCTTCAATAAACGGATACAGACCAGCCTCATATTTTGCCAGAACATCGATTGGATAGTTATCGAGAAAACCCCTGGTGCCGGCATAAAGAATGGTCACCTGTTTTTCCATCGACAGCGGTTCATACTGGGGTTGTTTTAATATTTCAACCAGTCGGGCCCCGCGCGTGAGCTGTTGCTGGGTGGCTTTGTCCAGATCACTTCCGAAAGCCGCAAATGCTTCGAGCTCGCGGTACTGGGCCAGATCCAGCCGCAGGGTTCCGGCGACCTGCTTCATGGCCTTGACCTGGGCGGATCCGCCGACTCGGGATACGGAAAGACCCACATTAATGGCCGGACGTACACCGGCGAAAAACAATGCCGGTTCCAGATAAATCTGGCCGTCGGTAATGGAAATAACGTTGGTCGGGATGTAGGCCGATACGTCACCGGCCTGGGTTTCAATAATCGGAAGGGCGGTTAAGGAACCGGCGCCCAGCTCGTCATTGAGCTTGGCCGCCCGCTCAAGCAGGCGGGAGTGATTGTAGAAAATGTCGCCCGGATATGCTTCACGCCCGGGGGGTCGACGTAGGAGCAAAGACACCTGACGATAGGCAGCGGCCTGCTTGGAGAGATCATCGTAAATGATCAGGGCATGTTGCTTGTTGTCGCGGAAATATTCTCCCATGGCACAACCCGCATACGGTGCGATGTATTGCAGCGTAGCCGGGTCACTGGCGCAGGCCGATACGATGGTGGTGTATTCCATGGCACCGTGTTTTTCAAGCACGGCGTGAACCTGAGCTACGGTGGATTTTTTCTGCCCGCAGGCCACGTATATGCAATAGACATCGGTATTCTTTTGGGCCAGGATCGCATCAATGGCACAGGCGGTTTTACCAATCTGGCGGTCACCAATGATAAGTTCGCGCTGCCCCTTTCCAACCGGCGTCATGGCATCAATCGCTTTTAGACCGGTATAACAGGGTTCATGAACGCTTTTACGGGCGATAACACCCGGTGCCACCACTTCCACCCGACTGTGCTCTTTGGCATCAATCGGACCTTTGCCGTCCAAGGGCTCTCCTACGGCCGATAACACCCGGCCGAGGACGGCTTTACCCACCGGCACCTGGGCAATACGACCGGTGCGTTTGACAATATCGCCCTCTTTAATATGGATGTCCTCCCCCATGACGGCCACACCCACATTGTCCTCTTCAAGGTTGAGAACCAGTCCCAGGACGCCGCCGGGAAATTCGACCAGTTCCAGCGCCATGACGTTTTCGAGCCCGTAGATTCTGGCAATGCCATCACCGACCGATAGAACCACACCGGTTTCACTGAGCTCAACTTTTTTGTCATAATCGGTAATCTGCTCTTTGATAATCTGGCTTATTTCTTCAGCTTTTAATTCCATTAGACACCCTCACCCCTTTTTAAAGTTTCTCTCATATTGGATAATTGCGTTTTGATACTGCCATCCCAGACGAGATCCCCGATCTGGGTCACAATTCCGCCGATCAGCGCAGGATCCTTTTCAACCTCCAAAATGATTTCTTTATTCGTTTTCTTGGACAAAGCGGCCCGAATCTTCTCAACGGTATCGTCTGCAAGGTCCGTCGCCGATACCAGGCTGGCCCGGGCGATGCCGCTCAGCTCATCGGCGAGTTTCTGATATAATTCACTAATGCTATCGACAAATCCAAATCTTCCCTTATCAAAAAGCAATAAAAGGAACGACTTCATCGTCTTGGAAATATCCAATCTGTCAATGACCGCCTGTAAAACATTTCGGCGGCCTGAGGCTTCATACAGGGGATTTGTAATCGCCTGATTCAGCGCCTCCGCCTGCTGCATTAATCCGGCGAATCCGCTGAGTTCCTTTCGATAAACATCGGTTTGACCATCCTCTTTGCCGATGAGCAAAAGAGCTTTCGCATAGCGTCGCGCCACCGCCAAATTTTTCATTATGCCACCACCTTACCTAGATATTCGTCAACGAGTTTATCCTGATCCTGGATCGTGATTTCTTTCTTTAAACTCTCCTCTGCTTTTTGCAGTGAGGATTCAACAACTTCCTGCTGCAGCTTTTGCTTGGCTTTGGCAAACTCATGTTCAATATTTCGTCGAGCCTGGACCTGGAGTTTCTCTGCGGTTTGTTCGGCTTCTTTAAGGATTTTCGCCTTGGCCGCATGGCCCTGTTTGATATAATCGCCAACAATTTTTTCGGCTTCGCTCTCCAGCTCGGATAATTTTTCATTGTATTGCGCCAGCTGTTTTTCGGCTTCGGCTTTCTGGACTTCTAAACTTTCTAATTGCTCCTTGATGCCTTTAATGCGTGAACTCAATGCCTGAGAGACGGGCTTGCGTAATATAAAAACCAAAACGCCCGCCAGTACAACAAAATTCATAACCCGATACCAATCCGTATTTTGCCACCCTTTCGATCCGGTTTCCTCACCGGAAGCCGCCAGGGCAGTCCCCAATGATAGGCCCATAAAGGCCACCAAAACTCCAATTAGAATCGCGCGATGTTTTCCCCAATCGAATCGCTGCTTACGACCAGAAAATTTCATTAAACTGTCCTCCCTAAAATTTTTTGGCAAATCTCATCAGCAAATTCATCCACTTTTTCTTGCAACGATGCTCTGGCGGTGTCTGCCTCTTTTGCGATTTTGTTACGAATTTCTGCCAACTCCGCCTGCGCTTTTGCATTCACGTTCTCAATAATCTGTTTTTCTTCTTCAACAGCAGCCTGTAACAGGATTTCTTTTTCCTTTAAACCTTTTGTGCGGGCCTCTTTAATACCCGATGCAAACGCGTCATCTTTTTCTTGGGCGTTTTCATTATAGGTTTCGATGCTGAGTTCAAGACCTTCAACTTTTTCCCTTCTTTGACGCAGAATATTCCGGATCGGCCTATATAAAATAAGGTTCATAATCCAAATGATGAGAAGGAAATTGGCGATCTGGATGATAAGGGAGCCGTCGGGAAGAACGGTGATCCCGCCACCGCCTGATTCTTCCGATACGCCCATGGCCAAAGAAGCAGCGAACAGCACGATTCCCGGGGTCATCAAAAGGACTGCCGAACATTTCCGGTACAAACCAAAAATCCTCATCGAAAAGCCCTCCGTCGGAGAATTAATGCGTAAACTGAGCTAAATTGTTAATAATTTATTAAAAAGGTTGGTTTGGCTCGGGCGGTCTATACCATCAGCAACAAGCCATTGTCAAAGGGTTTTTAAAAAAATTTATTCGCCCTTGGAGGCTTTTGAAACGGAAGGAATTGTAGATGGAAGCGGGGTCTTTTTTGAGGTGGTGGTTTGGGCTTTCATGGCGCAATGGCCGTTAAATATGCCGCCGGGTTCGATCGAAATAACCGCTGCCTGAACATTACCGCCTAAACGACCGGGAGGATACACTTCAATCCGCTCTTTGGCATCGATCGTGCCGTTGACCTCTCCCATAACGATGACCGCGCCGGCAATGATATCTGCATCAACCACCGCTTTCTCGCCAACAATTAAGGTCCCACCCTGACTGCAAATTTTGCCCTTGACGCGCCCATCCACCCGGATGGTGCCTTGAAACTCAAGCGTGCCTTCAAAACTGGCATCGGATCCTAAAAATGTTGATATAGAATCGATTTTTTTATCTTTTTTCATTTTCGGGCTTACCTCCTGGCATTTTTAAAAACTATGACATTAAAATTCAGATCTCTGCAACTCAAAAAACAGTTTATTCCAGCATAAATCTCCGCATACTCACATTTAACAACAAGCCGATACCGACGGCGGTGGTAAGGACCGAAGATCCACCGTAGCTGACAAACGGCAGCGGGATGCCCACCACCGGAAACAGCCCCATCGACATGCCGATATTGATGAACACCTGCCAGAAAATCATAGCGGTAACCCCGACGGCCACAATGGTGCCAAACGGTTCGCGGCATCCATGAGCTACTGATAGTCCCCAAAATATTAATATAAGAAATAATAGAACCAGGGTAACCGATCCAAGGAATCCCCATTCTTCAGCCAAAACCGAAAAAATAAAATCCGTGTGCTCCTCGGGCAGGAATGAAAGTGCATTCTGGGTCCCTTTTAGAAACCCCTTGCCGCTGAGCAGTCCGGAGCCAATTGCAATTTTAGACTGAATAATGTGATATCCGGCTCCCAAAGGATCCCGATCCGGATCCAAAAATACGAGAATCCGTTTTTTCTGGTATTCTTTTAGAAAAAACCATATCAACGGAACCAGTACCGCTCCGGAAGCAATCAGATAAACAAAAGAGCGTCTTTCAATTTTAACAAAAACCGTGATGGAGCCGGCAATTAACACCACCAGACCGGCTGTACCCAGATCCGGCTGCATACCGATGAGCAGGACCGGCAGCATAATAATCATCAATGGCCGAACGAGTTCACGCAGGGTAAACCCGCGCGTTTTAGCATCCTTTGAATAGTAGTGCGCTAAACTAAGGATGACCGCAATTTTAACAAGTTCGGACGGTTGAAATGAAAGCGGACCGATGATTAGCCACCTTCGCGATCCGCTGACATATTTTCCGAAAAAAAGCACTGCAATCAACAACGCAATACAGACAAAATAGATGGGCTGGGCCCAGCGATCCAGCATTTTATAATTAAATAGAAAAGCAGCCACCATGGCAACCAGCCCAACGGAAAACCACAACAGTTGCTTGAAGAACAACACCTTTTGAGGTGTGGGTGTCTCGGCTGTTACGGCACTGTATAGAATGACCAGTCCGACGCATCCGATCAAGATGCCCAAGCCCATCAAACCCCAATCAAAATATTGTATCAACCGTCGATCAAACATCCGTCGCTTCACCTCAGCTGTTCGAGTTACCCATCATCTGGCGTTGGGTATCAGATGCCAAGAAGTCTATCAGTTACCCCTATTTTGAATATCGAACAAGGAATTTCCAATGATGAAGTTTTCTTATCCTTCGACATTCAACATTCGATATTCGATATTCTGCGGTTCGTGTTTTAAATGTTTATTCATGACCAGCGCTTAGAAGCAACTCGTTTAGCCGTCGCCGGCTGTGTTATTCGCTTCGTTTTGCGTAGCCACCTGTGCATTGACAAATGGTTTGCGCAAATATGTTTTTATCATTTCCCTGGCTATTGGTGCTGCGGCACCGGAGCCCTGCTCACCATGTTCAATGACAACCGCAACCGCGATAATCGGCTTTTCAGAAGGCGCATATGCCACAAACCATGCATGCGCTCTTAAATGTACCGGCATATCTTCTTCCGCTAGCATTTCGTCCTCTTTGCGGCTAATCACCTGAGAGGTGCCGGTCTTACCGCTGATATCGATGTCTGCCAGACGGCTGCCGCGAGCCGTACCGTTTGCTCCGTTGACCACCTTCCATAAGCCCAGTTTAACGAGATCCAGATTGGATGGGCTGACCGGTAATTTTCCGATCAGCTTCGCTTCATTCTTCTGAAGGATCTGTCCATCAACCATTTGAATGCGGTCCAATATCATCGGCCGATACAGATTGCCTCCATTGGCAACCGCAGCGACCAAAACCGCCATCTGAAGGGGAGTTGCCAGGTTAAATCCCTGACCGATCGCAATCGACAGGGTTTCGCCTGCTTGCCAGGGTTCACCGGTGCGCTTTTTTTTCCAGGCAGCGGTTGGAATCAGCCCATGGGCTTCCTGATCCAGGTTAATTCCGGTCGGGGTGCCCAGACCGAAAGCTTTGGCATACCAGGCCAAACGATCGACTCCCAGACTCTGGCCGACCTGATAAAAAAACACATCACAGGATTCTTCAATAGCCTTGATGAGCTCCACCCTGCCATGTCCCGATTTTTTCCAGCAGCGGTAAGCACGATTTCCAAATCGATAATACCCGGGACAGTAAAAGATGGTTTTCTCATCGATCACGCCTTCTTCAAGCCCGGCAAGGGCCGTGATTATTTTGTAGGTTGATCCGGGCGGATATTCGCCCTGAAGCGCCCGATTCGACATGGGTTTGAAGGGGTTAGAAATCAGCGAATCCCATCGTTCATGCGTGATCCCGCCGACAAAAGAGTTTTGATCAAAGGAGGGACTGCTGGCCAGAGCCAAAATTTGACCGCTTGCGGGTTCGATAGCAACCGCCGCACCGACGACTCCATCCAGAAGCTCTTCGGTGCGGTGCTGCAATTGCTGATCGATGGTCAAAAAAACATTGTGTCCGGGTTCCGCATCAACGGTCTTTAAAATTCTAACCACCAGACCATTCGCATTGACTTCAACCTGGCGGCCGCCGCGTTTGCCCCTTAGAGAGTTTTCATAAACCTTTTCGGTTCCGAACTTTCCGATGAGATCTCCGCTGCGGCTGTCGGGATACGCCCCGCTTTTAAGTTCAGCGGGGCTGATTTCGCTCAAGTAGCCGATAAGATGTGCGGCCTTGCGTTCATGAATATAGTGGCGTCGCAAATTTACATTTACCGAGACCCCCGGAAGATCATATTTATTCACCTCTATGGCCGCCAGGGTATCGCGTCCCACATCCTGTTTGAGCAAACGGGGTTTATAAGCCGACGCCCCCTGGGTCTGCTTTATTTGGGATAGCAGTGCGCCCGCAGGTGTTTTGAGATGCTGCGACAATTTCGCAAGCGTTCGCTGCAGGGGCTGTGCGTCTTTTAAAGTAATGTTCACATCAAACGCGGGCCGGTTATCCACCAGCAGGTCGTTGTTGCGATCATATAAGCGTCCTCTTGGGGGATCCATGCTTTGCAGCCGGATGCTGTTATTTAATGATAATCGTCGGAACTCATCGCCCATGATCACCTGCAGATAAATCAGCCGGATAAAAAGCACCACAAAGGCTGCCAGAGCACATATAATCACGCCGGTAATGCGCTGCTTGTACCATTCAGCATCTGCTGTTTTTAAATATTTAACCATAAGCGTTCGGTTGAGGTGAAGCGCCATTTAATTGAATGTTAAAACGCCTGGAAATGGTCAACAAACCCAGTAAAAATATGGGTCCAGTTATCAAGGCCCAAAAAAACGGCACTGCGATATTTTTGAAAGCATCTGCCGGTAGTTGCCAATCCGGGCCCGAAAGTGCAAAGGCCCCGATAACGATAATATTTTCGATTAAAACCGCAATGACAACAACTAAAGATAAAAGAAATTTATTGCTGACCCGCAAGAATTTTAGAACCCAGCGTACACCAACAAACAGCCAGAAATAATACGTCAGATAAAGCCCGAAGGGACTTCCAGAAAGATTATCCATAATCAATCCGAGAATTAAAACAAACGGCAGGCCCTCGCGGATGGGCAGGCAGATACATATGAAAATGACAAAGGGAATCAGAAGATCATAAATTCCGCTAAATGCATTGAAGTAAGGCAAAACGGTGGTTTGAATTAATATCAAAAAAAGGCAGGTGCCGATGTAAAAACCATATCTCATTGCTGACTCGCAAAGGTTTGTATTTCGGGGCGCAGGACAACCAGCACCTCCTCAAGTTTTTCATAATCCACGAAAGGCTCAACGGTAATTTCATAAAAAATATCGGAGCTGCGCTCGCTTAAATCCGATACCCGACCGATGCGCAGTCCTTTTGGATAGACGCCGTCGAGCCCGGAGGCAATTACGGTATCACCGACCTGAACATCGTGCTTGCGCAAAACAAATTCAAATCGACATTGGTCTGCTGAGGCGCCTTTAATAATTCCCCGCGCCCGCGAGCGTTGCACCAACGCATCAACCGCGCTGTTGCGATCAATGATAAGCATCACTTTGGAATAATGATCAGAAGCTTCGATAACCTGACCGGCAATACCCTGAGGCAAAACCACCGGCAGCCCCTTTTGTAATCCATCGGCTTTCCCTTTATCAATGATAACCGTTTTAAACCATTTGGACGGGTCTTTTCCGATAACCTCAGCTGCCACTACCCGATTCGCCAATGATCTTTGAAAGCTCAGTAAATTGCGCAGGCGTTTATTGGCCAGTTCCAGTTCATGCCATTGATTATTTTCCTGAATGGCATGATTTAGGGATTTTTGTAAGTCGTCGTTTTTCTGAGAGACCGAAACCAAAAAAAAATAATGCCCCCAGGTCTCTCGAGCAAAACGGACCGAGCGGGTTACAAGCTCTTGGAAGGGAGCCACAAAAGAAAGACCTACGCGGCCAAAACCAAAATTTGATTGGCTTTTGCTGGTCACCGAAAGGAGGATTACATTGACAGTGATCAGAACG
>Ga0255055_10001912_pt1 | contig 14855 bp, 14 predicted proteins | sample JV7_2_27_MG_FD_188633 | JGI IMG/M metagenome (GOLD analysis project Ga0255055, IMG submission 188633) | Seawater microbial communities from Jervis Inlet, British Columbia, Canada - JV7_2_27 | ecosystem: Environmental > Aquatic > Marine > Inlet | place: Canada: British Columbia | collected... | reverse complement strand
GTTGTTATCCATAGACCGCATATAGGAAAACAAGGTTTGCTTGAACTGTTCCTGCGTGACGGTTCCGTCAGCGATCCACATGTCGGCATAGGCCACGATCTCTCCGTCGTTCGCATCCCAGCCGAATTTGATGAGACGAAGCTGGTAGTCGAGATCGCCGACCACCTCGAGCACTTTCGTGAGGTGGGGATTGTTCTTCGTGCATGTCAGGTAGCTGATCGACCGGAACTGGAGGAACGTTCCTTCCATCTCCAGCATGATCACAAACTGCATGCGGCCGTGCATCCCCGCCACATTGAGCATCAACGCGTCGCGCTTGGGGTCCAGGAAGTAACGGAAATCGACGCCGTCCAGTAGATTCGTCAGTTGCTTCATTGTCAGAGCCATTGCCCACAGCCCCCTTTCCTCATGCCAGGTTGATTACCAATGTGCCGTTTATTTGTTCGCGGCTTGCAAACCCCGTGAGATCGGCCTCGGCGAGTTCGGTCCGATCGAGGACCCGCAATCGGATGGTGGTGATGCCCCGGAGTTCTCCCTGCGTGTCGGCTACGCTTAGCTGTTCGACGATACGATTTCGCAGGATGGTGATCAGGTGGCGGACGCCGAATCGTGGTTGCCAGCGGGAAGCCAGATAATCGATGACGTCGGCGTCCCACTTCAATTCGTAGCCGCGCAGCTCGGCCATGTCATGGAGCCGGTCGAGGTGTCGCTCAAGGATCGTCCGGGACGCCTGCGGATCCAGACCGTGAAACACGAAGAATGCGCCGATACGGCCAAGGAACTCCTCACCGAAACCCAGGCGGCGCATCTCGTCCTTGACCATCTCCACATCGGCGTGTGGCGAGACCTGTTCGGTGCTTTGGGATTCCCCGAAGCCGATCCTTCTGCCTTCCTCATAGACACAACCGGCATTGGTCGTAAAAATGATGAACGACCGGCGGAAATCGATGAGGTTGGCGTCATTGTCGTCCACGCGCCCGTCGTCAAGAATCTGTAAAAGCACCTTGCCGATGCCCGGGTCCGCTTTTTCGATCTCGTCGAACAGCAGGATGCTTTCTGGGATATCGCGGACCTTGGAAAGGACGCCCCCTTTACCCCGCACGTAACCGATGTATCCCGGCGGGGGGCCTAGCAAAACGTTAATCGCCGGACCGCTGTCTCGTCCGGACCCTTGCAGGGTGTTGCAATTCACCCGGATTAGCGCCTCCCCGCCACCGCCGAGGATTTTTGACAGGACGACCGCAGTCTCCGTCTTTCCCACACCGGTCGGTCCACAGAAGAAGTAGGCGCCACGGGGGGCAGTCCGCTTGCCCCAGCCGCCGAGACCCGCGACGAAGCTCCGGGCAATCTGCCGCAGGACGTCGTCTTGTCCGACGATCTTTTCGCGCAGCTGATCGAGCAGCTTATCTTCCCGTATTGTCTCCGACCGGACGATGCTGTGGCCGATGATGTCCTCGAGAGCGCTCCAAAGCGCATCTTCTGAAATCTCTTTCGGCGGCGATGACAAGACTGCGCAGAAGGCGCAGGCGTCGTCGAGGAGGGTGATCGACTTGTCCGGCTGGAAACGGGTCGGAAGGTACTCTTCGCTTAGTTCGATAACCTTTTCCAGAATCGGGTCCGGGATCCGAAGCGGAGCGTAGTATTCCTCCATATTGGGGCGCCTTGCCTTCAGGATATTGAGCGCCGCTTTGCTGGAGGGGGGCTCCAGGCGGAGGATGTTGAACCGGCGAGCCAGCGCCGCGTCCGGCTCGATGTAATGCCGGTACTCCGAAGGCGTCGTGCAGCCCAGGAACGTGATATCGCCCCGACCGAGTGGCCCCTTGAAGCTTTCATTGGCTTCGCTGAAAGGGCCCTTTTCGTGCATGCTGCTCTGAAACAGCGAGTGGATCTCATCGACGAATAGAATGATCTTCGGGTGAACCTGGAGAACCGAGAGAAGCTCCTTGACCCGCTTGTCGTATTGACCGACGATGGAGGCCCCTGAGCGCAGGAACGAAGGCGACAGCTCGAAGATGTCCATGTCCTGCAAGCGTTCGGGAATCTTGGTTTTGCCGATCGAATCCGCTCCGTGAAAGAGCAGCCGCGCCAGCTCGTAGACTACCGCCGACTTTCCGGTTCCGGGTTGACCGATCAGGATCGCGTTGCGCCGGCGCATGCGGGACAAGGTCCGCACGAGCGATTCGAGGGTCTTCTCCATGCCGACTACCCCACGGTAAGGCGGCTCCTGGTCCGTCAGCATCCTTCCGAAAGAGGACAGTCCCTCGATTGCCTCCCGGCGCTTGGGGGACTCCCGCCATTTCAGGGCTGGGCTGGAAAGGGCGGAGTCCTTATCCTTGAGCACGGCGAGCTGTTTCTCAGAAAGACCTTGTTTCTTCAGGAATTCCCGCCCGGATTCACTCCCCGCTACGGCGAGAAACAGATCTTCCGCGCTCACGGGACCGTTCTGTGCCGCCAGGCGGCCCAGCACCCTCCGCAGCGGCTTCACGACTTCGACAGACTCGAGCGGCTTGTCTCGAAATGGCTTCGGCTTGTTAAGCGCTCCCTTAAAATCCGGGAAACGGTTGTGAAGACCGCCGGTGTGGTACAGAGCCGCCAGCAAAAGGCCCGCGTCGATTTCGGCGTTTTCCGGAACGGTCCGCTTGGCCAGGTCGATTGCAGACTGTGCTTTGGGATCAAGGGCTAGGCCCATTTTTCCTCCCCTTCGTTAAATCCGTGCTGCAGGTACCACGCTGTGACTTCGTAACCGATCCTCCACGGCTCGACCAGCTGGTCCGTGAAGGGGATCTTTTCTGTGGACTTGAAATCCTCTTCCCACAGTCCGGCAGTGAGCGTTGCGGCAATGGAATTGAAGAACCATTTATTTTCCATGTCGTACTCGGGTTCCAGCACCGCTTCTATCAATCCGAATTTCCAAGGCGAGGTCTGCAAATCCCTCATAGCGTAATCCTCCTCCTATTTTTCATTTCATGCTCGGTGCGACCGGGGTTTGAAGAACCGCCTTTTTAGGCGTTTCTCCGTATCTTCAAGCCCACCTCGGCGAGCAACTTCGTAATATTGCGCACGGCCTCGAGATCCAGCTCTTTGATCTTGTCGTCAAGTTTTTCCCATGCAACCAGATACGGGCTTTGCTTGCGGACGACATCTTTTTTCTTCCCCCAATTCCAACCGGCCAGCAGCTTTTCGACGTTCCAGCTCCCGTGTTCCATCCTTGCCAACTTCTTGACCTCTTCATCGGTCAGGGAAAATGGCTCGCTGGCCCCCTTGCCTGCCTCCTCGATGGTGCAGTTGATTTCACGCAGCTTTTCGACGATGTGGTCGGCCTGCCGGAAATTGGACTCCTTAAGGTCTTCCTTCAGCTTTTCCCAGTCCGCCATCGATGGATCGTCAAATAGCCCTCCGGCTTTACGGGCCTCCCGGAAATCCTCGTGAATCCTTCGACCGATCTTTTCTCGCATCCCTTCAGGGAGGGGGGTTACGTGGGTGCCCACGAAAGCCCGCACCGTCGGTCCGTCCTCAGGCAGCTTGACCAGAGTCTTCGTTTCCGCCCAATGTTTGTCGGTGAGCAATCGACCCGCTTCCCGGCCGCTCTGCTCGATCAGCCCTACGGAAGCCCCGAGTGCCAGTGCAATGCTGTATTCCGCTGCGGCAATCGTTCCTCCGTTGATTCCTACCAGGCGCACAGACGACAGGGTGACGCCTGAGTCAGCCAGGTCAATCCAATTCTGCAACGGTTCCTGTGCGCTGAAGCCCTTTCCATCTGTCTTCCTAAGTTCTCGGTACCGCTTGGGGTCATTGTCGACGGTTGCGGTTATGGGAATTAATGATGGAAGGTATCCGATGGTGTGAATCTGCTTGGAATAGGCTTGACCGATGTCGCCGACCACGCCGCAAATGCCCTCGGTCGATCCGCCGGAGATGATCGTCCCCTCGAATCCCGCGAACGCCTCGAGAAGCATCTCGCGATATCTCTTCATCTCGGCGTCTATCTGCGGGTCGGTCCCGCCTGCCACGATCGCCACCGGAGGCCGAATGGGCTCACAGCCGGTGGAGGCCAAATTCGTGATGCGCGACATGGCCTTCTTTGAAGAGAAGCGCGAGGCCAGACCGAGCAGCAGCAGCCGGCGAATCCACTCGTAGCCCGGCATATTTCCCGCAACACGGGCGAGTTTTTCCAGCGACTCGAGCGATCGCTCGATCATGAATGGCGCGGTGCTGGTGATGATGGCCTTGGCGTATGCTTCGAGGCTTTCGTACTCCTTCCCCAGCAAAAGCAGAAACTTTCCCAGGTCGAAGAATGCCCAGGGAAGATTGATGCCCACGCTGATGTGAGCCTCGCAGTGCTCGACGCCATCCCGCAGCAGCGGCCGCAGCACCGAGGGGATCGAAGTCTCGCCTTCCAATTCCCTCTCAAGATGGTTTCCGAGCACGTATGGGTCCGACGGGTTGATCTCGAAGGCCCGCCTGTAGAGTTCTCCCGCACGGGCCTCGTCGATTCCTTTACACGTTTCGGCAAGTGCCCCGAGCGTCTCGACGTCCTTTGGGTTGGCCGCGCCGGCAAGTTCAAGATATTGCTGCCCCCGGCGGTACTCTGCACCGTATGGGTTTTCGCGGTGCAGCTTGCACAGCGCGATGCCGAGTTCCCGTAAGATCAGCGGGTGGACTGCGCCGGGGTCTTCTGTTTTGACGTGCGGTTCCAGGATAGCTATGGCCCGATTCCAATCCCCGATCGTGTTGGCCATAATTCCCATCCTTGCTACCAATTCAGCATTGCCCGGGTCGTGCTCGAGGATAACCTCCAACTTGTCCAGCTCATCCCGTATTTTTTGCTCGGTAAGATAGGCGCCGAAACTGGAGGAATACCGTGTCAGTCGCTGTTCGATGGCTGCGAACGCCTTGTCGACCTCCTCCAGGCTGGCTGCGATACCGGCCAATCCACGTTGCCACTCTGCCGGTATCTCGAATGCGCCCTTGTAGGTTAAGTCGTGGGCAAAGTCGGCCCAGGCATGCTCGACCATTGTTCGACCCTGGACCTCTGCTTTCAGTTTCGGTTTCAGGTCCAGGATCTCTTTCGGGATCGGCTCTCCGTAGTCCGTATCCTTCCGAAATGAGACGATATAGTGTATCGACCGGTAGCCGAATTCCGTGGGACTCAATCGCTGGCTTGTGTCCACACTGTTTTCACGGTCGATGTCGAAGTTGGCTTCGAGATAATCGCAGCAGGCTTCCACTTCCGAGCGCGTGCGGCAAATGATCCGGCCACCGCAGAGGTCGGTCATTTGGTGGATAGGATCCGTGTATCGCTTGCGTATGATCTTATCGGTGAAGCTGGGAATCGATTTCGCCCGGGTTTGCACGATGCCCAGTGGTGCAAGGCGGGTCATGGCCCGACGCAGCACGAGATCGAGCAGTCTCGCGTATTCCTGGTAATGCGGGTAAACATCCTTGTACTCCTTTACTTTTTCTCTGACGTAAGTGTGGAGTTCTTTTGCATTCGAGTCTGTCATCTGTCGACTCCTTGTCAGGTTCGTTCGACGGCAACCGATCGGTTAAGGGGTTTATTGCATGTAGGCACCGGTCCTCATCGTGTACCTTGTTGTCCGGTGTTCGCCGTTGGCCAGTAGCGGCGCAGCCCCTCCTCGTTGCGGAAAGCGATCTCGTAAAGCTCGAGATCCTCGGGCCCGATCCAGGCCACCTCGCTCGATTCCTTGTTCAGGGAAATCTCACCCGAGACGTCGCATTCGAAGTAAAGGTTGATGGCGTGCATTTCCCCCGGGTTGTAGGGCAGGCTGTCCTGGTAGAAACAGAACCGCGCCGACCGGCACTCCAGAGAGGTCTCCTCGCGGAGCTCTTTCGCGACGGCCCGCTCCACCGTCTCCCCGTAGTCGACCTTGCCGCCCGGAAGGCACCAAGCGCCCCCCCCATAGGAGTTCGCCGCCCGCTTGAGGATCAAGATCTTGCCATGCTCGTTGCGTACGAACAGCCGGATCGTGGGGACCGGATAACGCGAGGTCGATTTATCGCTCATCGGACCCTCCTTCCAGGAGGTTTGCGGATTGGCGTTCGGCGCGCTATCGGGCTTGCGCGGCCCCGTTCAGTTCCTGCGTCGAACAATCTAGAAACCGATACTGGCCAGTTCCTTTGGCTCCCACCGAATGGGATCGATCAATAACCCATAGTCCGCTATTATTATTTGGCTTTTTCCTTATCTTCCTCCGGGTTCATTCGAATTTCCTTCTGCCCTTCCGCTTATCATTCGACCCTGATGATCCTCTCAGGCTCAATACAGGGAACGTGTTCGGGCCCGGTTTCCGCGCAATATCTCCCCTCCACAACGATCACTCTTCCCTGATACTGGTCCCAAATGTTTTTCTCGAGAGGTCCCTTGATCACAAAGTCTTTTTGATTTTTCCCGCCTTCCGGTTCTTGAACGGTCAGAACGAGACGGGAAAAAGGCTCATTTCCAACGACACGGACCGTCCCTCGGATCATCACTGTTTCCCCGTTCTTTTTCACTTCTCCGCTCGATGCGCTGCAAGATGCCATCGCAAAACCTAATAGCAATAGCCCGATTACCGCGACTCTACTGGTCATGACGTTTCCCCTTGATCTTGTCGCGCAAGGCCTTTTCCTGCCCCAGAAGATAGTCGTGTATGCAGATTGGAATGGGTTCCCCCGTTGTTTCCCGTAACCTTTTTGCAGCCGAACTTTTCGAAACTGCCATCAGTTTTTCCATGGGGGACAGAACGGTCGGCGCCGCACTTTGGATCGACTGATTCGTCGGTGTGGAGGATGACGTGGGATTATCGCTTGCGTTCTGCAGGATCAGGTAAGCCTCAGTGTCATACGGATATGGCGTGCCGGGATCCATGTCAAAGTATATTAAGAGATTTCCAAAATCGAAAAACGACGCTTGTGGTGTTGGCGGTGGCCCCAAAGTTAATGTAAATGTTGGATTTGCGGACTGGGGAGTATACCAGTAGAAGTCAACGCTCCAAGGGGTAAGGCTCGGCACCTGTGAGGTGTTCTGATTGCTCGATGTAAAAATCCCAGGAAGGGTAATACCGTCGTATGTTCCTGGCCACGTGTTGATAGTCTGGTACGACCATTCCGGTCGAGGCATAGACCACCTGGTCCCGTTTAAAATGGCCATCGACCAGTCCCTGAAAACCGTAGAAAAGGTCTCTCCGGGATAATTTGCATTTAGATAAGTCTCTACGGAGGCAATTCCTGTGCTAGGGGAAGTGAGGATACTTTTGAAGACATCGTCGGGGAACCTGTCGTCCATGTATTGCGACCACATATAGGCGACAGCATAATCTGCGAGGTCGCTATTCCAGACGGTGAGGGAGTCGGATCTGTTATTCCCTTCTTCGAATGTATACACCCTATCATAACTTGGCCCGTAACCTGCGTAGAAAGGTGCGATCTCCGACATGGCTTCATTGAGCCATGTGTCGTCCTCAAGTCCTAACTGGTGTGTCTTTTGCTCCCAGTGGACTATGTGCTGAAATTCATGAGCCAAAGATTTGTAAAAATTCTGACTGGAGGGATCACCTCGAGATATATCCACAAAATAGACCTCTTTCTGGTTCGACGGAAATACGGGGTAAGTGTTTACATTCGAATCCTCGTTCATTGGATGAAAATATCCAGCCGTAAAAGAGTTAGGGTCGTAAAATTCATGGATATCCAGTAAGACGATGAACAGCTTAGAAAGACCGTCCGCGCCGGGATTCGGCTCATTACCGAAATACGTTGTTACGCTGGGATATATCGAGTTATCGAATTCGTCTTTGATCTTTTCAATATCAGTTTGCGAAACGGTTTGGCCATTTTCCAGGTAGATGTAGCAGTGGGTACCCTCATCGACTTTGCTGGCACCCATCAAGTAGTGCTTCTGCAATAGGAAATTTATAACCCAGAAAGAACTGACCGTTGTAAAGCGTGATGTGTAAGGCGCGGACAAGGCTTCGCCGCTTGTGGATTTAACGGTTGTGGCAACCGTGACGGTGTATTCGGTAAGCGGAGCAAACGGAGTGCCGGACGTAAAGGTTGCGGTTTTCGACGGGGAGTCGTAAGAAACCGTCCCCGGGAGATCTCCGAGGAAGCTGCGCGCGGTAACGCCGTTGCCAAGGGTTGCAGGGTCCACATCCTGATTAAAGGTAACCGAGATGGTGCCGTCTACGGGGATTTCCGCCTCATCGTTTGCTGGAGATGTTGAAACGACACTGAAAGAGGGAAGAGGAGATGTGGTGGCGAAACTGACGATCGCCCCATTCTGTTCTCCCGCGCTGTTGCTGGCGACAGCCCGATAGTAGTAGGTAGTGGTCGGACTGAGACCCGACAGTGCCTGGTGGATCGCCTGGCTCGTTGTGCCTGACCCCAATGACTGCGGGGCAGTTTCGGTGTAGCTGGATAATGTCGGACTCGTGCCCCACTCAAACCGGGCATTTGTTGCCTGCCCGTTGGGATTCACGCTGCCGTTGAGGGTGGCACTATTAGAGGAAATCGAAGTTGCCGCCGAGGTCGATACGGCAGGGGGCAGCGGAGTAGGAGAGGTAGTGGCGAAACTGACGATTGCCCCCTTCGTTTCTCCCGCGCTGTTGCTGGCGGCCACCCGATAGAAGTAGGTGGTGACTGGATTGAGACCCGTCAGTGCCTGATCGAACGCCTGGCTCGTGGTTCCCGAACCTGCCTGCTGCGAGGCGGTTGTGCTGAAATTGCTAAAAGCCGGATTAGTATCCCACTCAAACCAGGCAGTGGTGGCTAGACCGTTGGGATTCACGCTGCCGTTAAGGGTGGCACCGGTAGGGGAAATCGAAGTTGCCGCCGAGGTGGTTGCCGCTGGACTTACTCCCCCCGACACTTCGAGAATAGTCACTTCCATGGTATCGGTCTTTGTTATCCCCCCGTCCAAGTACGCTGCCGCGACAAACACCGTTTGGTCACTGGGAACCGGCAAGGTAGTCAGCACACCGCTTGCACTGATGCTCGCATAAGTTTCAGGATTGACGGCCCAGGAGGCAGTACAGGAAGAGGTTGCCCCGTCGCTCCAGCCCGCCTTCGCCGTGTAGGTTGCGGTACTGCTCTCGTTTACCGAGGACGGTCCGTTGATGGTAAGACCGGTCAAGGTGACTGCACTATCTCCGCCGCCATCACCTCCTCCCCCACCTCCTCCACACGTGAAAAGGATCATTGCAAGAAAAACCAAGAGCAATGAAGCGGGTAAATATGTAATGAAGAATTTTCTCATCCCGGCTTACCTCCTTCCTGTCTTTCTCATTGGTAAAGAGGGGAGATAATCACGGGGTGACCCCAATGGGGTATGCCAAGGTGTGACGTGAAAATGAACTATTTTATACGGGTGAGAGTGGGAAGGCCGGAATTGGCACAAGTCGGAGGAATGAAGGGAAAAGGAACCCGTTCTGGGAAAGAGAAATGACATCCCAGCCCGCCCTTTCTTGGGGGGTAACATCCGGGGTTGACGAGGATGAAAGATTAATCGATTGCGTTAACTTGAGAAATGAATCTTTATGTATGTATGATAAAATAACAATTAGATTCATCTGTCAATGAAAGATTGTGAGAGGTTATACAATATGGTGGTGAAAGTTATTTGCTGCTCCATGTAAGGAGTTTGACCCGTAGGGTTCGGTTCACGCCGCGTACCATTAAAAAAGAAAATCCCATAATTGATTACTTTGTTACTAATGGGAAATACCGACTTTTCTGTTGTGGTTTGACATGCCCCAGCGTGCCGCTTTCTTCACCATCCACATGTTGACCCCCAAGCGCTCGGCGATGGTGGCGTAGGTCATGCCCAACCTGCGGAGATGTAATACTCTTTCTGCGATCTTGATATACTTCTGAACGGCGGCCTCGTCCGTCAGGTCCACCTCGATAGGGATCTCGGAGGCGGTTCGAATTCTTTCAGATGGGGCGCGCCCTACCGGATGAAACTGGGCGCTGCTGGGAGGAAACGCTTTCTCTCTAACTTCTCTGCATAACGTTGGTGTGGACTTCCCCCGATTTCGTAGACAACCGTCAGGCCTGGTTTGACGCTGCCCTTTCGAAGTCATGGGGACTCACATTCCCGATGTGGCTATGACGGCGAGTTCGGTTGTAGAAAACCTCGATGTAGTCGAACACGTCCGCCCGTGCTTCCTCGCGCGACCGATAGATTCTCCTTCGTATCCGCTCTTTCTTCAAACTGCTGAAGAACGATTCCGCCACGGCATTGTCGAAGCAGTTGCCTCGGCGGCTCATGCTGGGGATCAGACCGTGGTCCTTGCAAAACCGCACCGCGTCGTCGCTCCCGTACTGGGACCCCTGATCGGAGTGAACAATGACCGGCTGTTTGGGACGACGTCGCCAGACAGCCATGAGCAGAGCGTCCAGAACCAGTTCCCTCGACAGAGTGGGCTTCATCGACCAGCCCACGACGATCCGGGAGTACAGATCCACGACAACCACCAGATAGAGCCACCCCTCGAAGGTCCGGAGATAGGTGATGTCCGTGGCCCAGACCCGATCCGGCGCGTCCACGGAAAATTTCTGTTCGAGCCGGTTCGGAACGACAATCGAAGGCCTGCCCGCCCTGTACCGGGGCTTTTTGTACCCCCGAATCGCCCGAATGCCGTGAATCCGCATGAGACGGGCAACGTGATGCTCCCCACAGCGCTCTCCGTCCTCCCGGAGATCCCGATGGACCCGAGGGCTCCCGTAAACGCCATCGCTGGCCTGGTAGGACGTCCGGATCTTCTTCAGGATCCGCTCGTCCTCCTTCGCCCGCCGTGATTGCGGCGTCTTCATCCACGCGTAAAACCCGCTCCGATGCACCCTCAGGACCCTGCACATCGTCGTCAGCCGAAACTCGCGACGATGGGCCGCCACAAACGCGTACCTCACCCGGATGCCTTGGCAAAGTACGCGGCGGCCTTTTTTAGGATGTCTCGTTCCTCCTCCACACGCTTTAACTCGGACCTCAGCCGGGCGTTCTCCGCACGGAGATCTTCCTGTGCGACCAAGCGAGGGGTCCTGCTCACCCCTTTGAGCCACTTGTACATGGAGTTCGTGCTGACCCCAAGACGCCGGGCAACTTCGCTGACCGGATACCCCCGCTCCGTCACCTGTCGGATCGCTTCCGCACGGAATTCTGGCGTGTACCGTTTCCTCGACATGGACACCTCCTCGGGACCCTCATTATTACCCGATCAGGTGTCTACAAAACCAGGGGAAGTCCAGACGAGTAGATCTTGTCCGTAGGTTTCGCCCAGCCCTTCCAAGTAACTGCCACCGTCCACCTCCTTCGTCTTCTCTATTCTTCCTTCAAATCCTCTTGCTTTGGGTCATGCTTCTCTGGGCGCGGTGCCACCTTCCCCGCCTTCCGCATAGCGTCGTGTAATCTCTTCGATGCGGGCCCGGACGATATTATCAACCCGCCCCCACGCTTCAAGTAGTCCGGCAGATCGTAGGTGATCTTCGTAATTTTTGCCATCGGGTGTCTCCCTTCCGCTCAGCGAAATAAGGGTTTTCATCCCCCTCGAAGTGGTTTCCCCAATACGCTGGATTCAACGATTTCGGATCCCGAAGCGATCAGAAACGTTGGGTCCCTCTTTTTTCTTTACATACCGTATTTACTCTTTTACACTATAAACCTTACGATATCGATAGGCAAGCGAAAACAGCGGGGAGGACATGCCCAAGAAGCTCAATGCATTGATTGATGACGACCGGGTCAGGCGGCTCTATCATGTCCTTGTTGACGAGGATCTCTCGTTCACCGAGTGGCTCAGACGACAAATCGACCGCTACTTGGTGGAGAAGGAGCGGGAAACAACCAGGAGGAAAGGGGGTGGGAAGCAACGCAATAAATGATGGTAGAATAGGTCGCGTGATGTTACCGAAACGATACCTTTTAACCAAATTTTAACCAGTTTTTTCCTTTTAGGAATTCAGCAAGTTATGTTGCAAAAAAAAATTGCGAAATTTCGAGGAAAGTTCATAAAGGTTTGTATTTCTGGGGGGTTAGTGGAATTGAAGCAAATCAGGGCCACTGGCGGAAAACTGGGCATTTTCGGTCACTTACAAAAGGGGAACTTTGATGGGGTGCAAGGGGTCGCTGGTTCAAGTCCAGTCGCCCCGACCATTTCCTTTCCTGATACCATCGGCAGAACTTGAGAAATCCGTCCCCTATCATACTCGTGTCCAATGACGACGGGTTCCGGTCCGAGGGGATCATCGCGCTCTCCGAGGCGCTCCGCCCCCTTGGGACGGTGTACGTGGTCGCGCCCGACCGGGAACGAAGTGCGGCGGGACATTCCCTTACGCTCTCACATCCGCTCCGGGTCGAGAAAGTCGGGCACCGGATTTACGCAGTCGACGGTACGCCGACCGATTGCGTGAACCTCGCAGTGAACGGAATCCTCCGGAAAAAGAAGATCGACATCCTTGTTTCCGGCATCAACAAGGGCGGAAACATGGGGGACGACATTACCTATTCGGGTACCGTTTCGGCGGCGATGGAGGGCACCCTGCTGGGTATCCCGTCGGTCGCCGTCTCCCTGGTATCCCGAAACCATTTCCGGTTCGACGCCGCGGCGGAATTTGCCGCAAAAGTCGCGCGCAAGATGCTCTCCAGGAGACTCCCGAAGGACACGCTCCTGAATGTGAATCTTCCCAACGTACCGAAAAGCGAGATCCGGGGGGTGAAGGTCACGCGGCAGGGGAAGCGCATCTACGGCGAAGCCGTCGTGGAGAAACGGGATCCGCGCGGAAGAAAGTATTACTGGATCGGCGGGGATTCCCTGCAGACGCAGGATATCCCCGGATCGGACCTGGAGGCTGTCGAGCGGAACTACATATCGATTACACCGATCCATCTCGACCTGACGAATTACATGTCGTTGCGGACCCTCAAGAGATGGAAATGGTAAGGGGTGCATGGGCTTGCGGTGGCGCAAATCGAAAGAGGGGTTGTCCGAGGAAATCCTCACCCGGAGAAGAGAGGAGATGGTGGAGGAGCAACTTAAAGGCAGGCGCATCCGGGACGAGAGGCTTCTCTCGGCCATGAGGGAGATTCCCCGCCACCGTTTCGTCCCTTCGGCGCTTGCCCCCCGGGCTTACGAGGACGGCCCGCTCCCTATCGGGGAGGAGCAGACCATATCGCAGCCGTACATTGTGGCCGAGATGACCCAGGCACTCTCCCTGGAGGGAAACGAGAAGGTGCTCGAGATCGGTACGGGATCGGGCTACCAGACGGCGATCCTCTGCCGGATGTCCCGGGAGGTCGTCACCGTGGAGCGCCTTGACTCCCTTTCCCGGGCGGCCCGGACCACACTTTCCGCTCTCGGCATGGACAACGTCCGGTTCCGGATTGGGGACGGGACCCTGGGTGCACCGGACGATGCCCCGTTTGACCGTGTGATCGTAACGGCGGCCGCCCCCGGCGTGCCGGAACCCCTCTTCGAGCAGATGAAGGAGGGCGGCATCATGGTGATCCCGATCGGGGGACGCTGGGAGCAGGAACTTGTGACCGTCCGAAAGGAAAAGGGGATGCCCCGCAAGGAATACCTCGGGGGTTGCCGGTTCGTCCCGCTCCTGGGAGAACGTGGTTTTTCCGGATGATCCTGCGGAGTGCATTCCGGGAAACGCCCGGGCTCCACGAATTTCTGCTTGTCGCTCTTATCATGGCGGGGCTTGTCACGGGTTGCTCGAGGGGGAAAGGGGTCTACCACCGGATAGAAAGAGGACAGACGGCGTATCGCATCGCGAAGACATACGGGATCGAACCGCGGGAACTCCTCGAGGCCAACGAAATCACCGACCCTAGAACGTTGCAACCCGGGCAGATGCTGTGGATTCCCGGGGCGACCGGCACGAAAAACGTCCCTCCCGTGAGGATAGAAGGCCAGCGTTCCCGCATCGTGGGGAAGAAATTCATCATGCCGTTGCGCGGAACGGTCTCCTCGGGGTTCGGCAGGAGAAACGGTCGGATGCACGAAGGGATCGACATCCTGGCGCCGGGAGGCACGGGAGTTCGGGCGGCGGGCTACGGGGTGGTCCTCTACGCCGGCGACGGGATGCACGGATACGGGAACGCGATCATACTGGACCACGGGGACGGGGTAACGACCCTGTACGGACATCTGAGAAGGTTTCGCGTGCGTTCGGGAGATGCCGTTGCGGTAGGAAACGTGATCGGGACGGTGGGGGACACCGGAAACGCCACGACGACACACCTGCACTTCGAGCTTCGATTGGGGGGGGAAGGGGTGGACCCCCGAAAATATCTGGAGAAGGCGGATAAAAAACGGTGAAGGATCTGAAAAAGTGGATACGGAACATCCCCGACTTTCCGATCAAGGGGATACAATTCAAGGACATCACGACCCTGCTCTCCGATGCGGCGGCCTTCCAGCAGGCAATCGACCTCATGGCGCACCGCCATTTTCATAAAGGGGTGGAGGCTGTCGTCGGGATCGAAGCCCGCGGATTCGTGATGGGCGCGGCGATGGCCTACAAACTGGGGGTGGGTGTCATCCTCGTGCGCAAAGCCGGGAAGCTTCCCTACAGGACGGTTGCGGCGGAATACGCGCTTGAGTACGGCAAGGACAGGCTTGAGATTCACGAGGATTCGATTCGACCCGGAATGAAGGTTGTCGTGGCCGATGACGTTCTTGCCACGGGAGGGACGGTCAGCGCCGTGGTGGATTTATTGAAAAGGCTTAAGGCTGATATTATAGAATGTGCTTTCCTGGCAGAATTGACGGACCTTCAGGGACGCAAGAAATTGAAGGGTCAGAAGGTGTTTTCCCTTCTCAAGTTCAAGGAGTAGGTGGGGGAGAGGGCGGATA
>Ga0255055_10001911_pt1 | contig 14871 bp, 12 predicted proteins | sample JV7_2_27_MG_FD_188633 | JGI IMG/M metagenome (GOLD analysis project Ga0255055, IMG submission 188633) | Seawater microbial communities from Jervis Inlet, British Columbia, Canada - JV7_2_27 | ecosystem: Environmental > Aquatic > Marine > Inlet | place: Canada: British Columbia | collected... | reverse complement strand
TACGCAATTTTTCCGAGACAGAGTTTAATTCCAGCAGTTCCTGAGCGTCGGATAATTTCAGGCGCTGAAAATTTGCTACCGTGTAAACAACCTGCAGGGGATCATCCAGGGATATTACCGCATCAACTAATTCCTGGGGCACTGAAGGCACAAGATTGGTGATCTCAGCAAATTGATCTCGGGCTTGTCGCGTCAGGGCGTCTACTTCCAGGTCATGCTCAACTTTCACCGGGGACAACTTTATTTTTGCTTTAAGATAAGGTTCTTCTTCAACAAATTTCTTGATTTCAAAACGGGTGATACCCTGCACCAGCAAGCGGATGGTGCCATCCGGTGCCCTGAATAGACGGTGGACTGAAGCAACCGTTCCCACCCGGTAGAGGTCATCCGGGTTTGGATGTTCGTTCTGGGGATCCTTGGAAGTAATCAAACCGATCAAACGATCATCTGCGGAGAGCACATCATCAACTAATCTGATGGATCGGGGTTGACCGATGGATAAAGGAACTGCTGTCTCCGGGTAAACCACCAAACCCCGTAAAGGCAAAATGGGAAGCAGGGAAGGGATTCGCCCAATCAGGTCTTCCTGTTTTAACTCTTCACCATCTTCATCGTCCACATCGGAGATATTTGAGACCACAGATCCCAGGAAAATATCCTCCAGGGAAAGATCCTCTCGATTCACCCATTCTAATAATTCTAAAATATCCATACTCCAACGCGATAATGGCATAAATCCTTAATCCTTGATCTCTGCACGACGAGGTTTTTGTTTGGGAAGGATCAATTCCAGAAATCCGTCCTCGTAAACTGCGGTCACCTGTTCAGCAATCACCGGAGATGACAGTTCTACACCATTGCGGAATTCCCCAAAACCAATTTCCATTTGGTGATAATAACAGGTTTCATTCAAGCTGGGACGCCGCCCTTCAATCAATAACAATTGTTTGTCCAGGGTGATAAAAAATTCACCTTTTTTCATTCCTGCAGCTTCTATCCGGACAGTAAATTGGTCCTCAGTTTCATAAACATCAGTTGGAGGGCACCAGCTGTGAGATCCCGCGACAACTTGCCACACTGACCGTCCCGCTCGCAGCTGATGAAATGTAAAGGAATCCGCTTTAAGCGGTTTAATCCGTATGATTACATCCGTCATTAAATCCCTCCTAAAATCCGACCAGAGGAAGTGCTCTATAAGTTAATTTTAACACAGAGTAGGTTCTTCCCTGGGTGAGTGAAGCGATTATATACGAGATTAACACTTGGGAAGACTAAAATCTATTAGAATGAATAATGGCAAAAAAAGCCAGGAAATATCCTTGACAAACAATACAACTAAAATAATTTATCGGTTGTTATAGATGAGGAGAAAAATATGTTTTCAAAAAAAGTGCACCAGGCAATGAACGACCAAATTCATCATGAGATTGAGTCTGCCTATATTTATCTTTCCATGGCTGCCTACTTTGAGGCGGAGACTTATCCCGGATTTTCCCAATGGATGAAAATTCAATTTGAAGAGGAAATGGCTCACGCTTTTCGTTTTTACGACTTCATACACAGCCGCGGTGAGCGGGTAACGCTGCAAGCCATCGGAGAACCTCAAGCTGATTTTGAGTCAATCCTGGCTGTATTCGAAGGCGCCCTGGCACATGAGCAGAAAATCACCGGTGATATCCACCGGTTGTACGGGTTGGCAATGGAAGAAAAAGACTATCCCAGCCTGTCGTTTTTACAGTGGTTTATCGACGAACAGGTAGAAGAGGAAGAACATGTCGGCGAAGTCGTGGAAAACATCAAAAGAGCAGGGGACAACAACCATGCCTTGTTAATGTTGGACCGCGAACTGGGCCAGCGCCAGCCTCCGGTAGAAGTCGAGGGGGAACAGGCTTAAAATTGAACCATTTAGATGATAGTACAGGAAGCGTGATCCTCCAGGGATTACGCTTCCTCCATCGAATTATATTCCTCCTGAAACAGGAAATAACTTCACCAAAAACAGATGTAATTTGGCATTTGTTTTTTTCTTTTAATGATGTGATACTTAACCTGTAAGATTAGATTTAACCTTATCCAAGCAGCAAAGGTGAAAAAAATCTATGGACGACAAAGCATACAACCCCTTTAAAACAGCCCAAAAGCTATTTGATCATGCCGCTGAACTGCTTGAATTAGATCAGGCAGCCAGGGATTTTTTACGCTACCCAATGCGGGAATACCAATTCAACATTCCTGTACGGATGGATGACGGAAGTGTAAAGGTCTTTCGGGGATTCCGGATTCTGCACAATGATGCCCGAGGTCCCGGAAAAGGCGGCATCCGCTTTCACCCCCAGGAAACGGTCGATACAGTTCGGGCCTTATCAATGTGGATGACCTGGAAATGCGCGGTCGTTGATATTCCTTTAGGAGGTGCCAAGGGGGGAATCATCTGCGATCCCCATGATTTAAGTCTCCTGGAACAAGAGCGCCTCTGCCGCGGATGGGTGCGGCAAATCGCCAAGAATATTGGTCCTCTCTCTGATATTCCCGCGCCGGATGTGATGACAAACTCCCAGCATATGTTGTGGATGTTAGATGAATATGAAGCTATCCACGGCGCTAAATATCCGGGATTCATCACCGGGAAACCAGTCGGTATGGGAGGCTCCCTTGGCAGAGTTGAAGCAACTGGATATGGTGTCATGATCACTGTTCGGGAGGCGATGAAAGAACTGGGGATCAACATCCAAAACACATCTGCCAGCTTCCAAGGGTTTGGCAATGTGTCTCAGTATGCCATTCAACTTTACCAACAAATGGGCGGAACGCCAATCTGCGTTTCTTGTTGGAACCAGGAAGACCAGACAGCGTATGCTTTCCAGAAAAAGGGTGGTTTTGACCTCGATGAATTAATGTCAGTTACAGATCATTTTGGTGAGATAGATAAAGGTAAAGCACAAGACTTAGGCTTTGAGATGTTACCTGGTGATGCCTGGTTGGAGCAGGCTGTGGATTTATTAGTCCCCTCAGCATTGGAAAATCAAATTACAGGCGAAAATGCTGACAAAATATCACAGAAAGTTAAGCTCATTGCAGAAGGCGCGAATGGCCCAACAACTCCAGATGCAGATAATGTCCTCAAAGAGCGGGGAATTCATGTGATTCCCGACTTCCTGGCAAATGCAGGTGGAGTGACTTGCAGTTATTTTGAACAAGTCCAAAGCAATGCCAATTATTATTGGGCAAAAGAAGAGACCCTTGGTAAACTTGATCTAAAGATGACTAATGCATATGTTGATGTCAGTAAGTTTGCCAAAGCCAAAAAACTCTACATGCGGGATGCGGCATATATGATATCCGTAGATCGCGTAGCCAAAGCCTGCAGGGCCCGCGGATGGGTATAATCCTGGCCTGATGAATATTAAATCGGAGGACTCTTTCCCCCAGAACCTGATCCCATTCGATCGCAATAAAAAAGATCTAGAAAATTGTATCCGCGTCATTGGGACAGGTTCAATTGGGGGTAAAGCGCAAGGATTAGTCTTCCTAAACAACCTTCTTTTATCACATTTTCAGACAACTGATTTTCAGCAAATCTCGGTCGGGATCCCAAACCTGACCGTGATTGCTACCGATGTCTTCGATGCTTTTATGGCAGAGAACGATCTCTACGGCATCACCAATTCAGATTTACCTGATGATCGGATTGCCCATGCATTTCAAAATGTAGATTTACCGTTTAATGTCCTGGGTGATTTAAAATCCCTCATAAATCAAATTTATACACCACTGGCTATCCGTTCTTCAAGTTTGCTTGAAGACGCAACCCATGAACCGTTCGCCGGTATTTATGCTACGAAGATGATTCCGAATCACCAGCATGATTCCGGTACCCGATTCCAAAAACTAACTGAGGCAATTAAATTCATTTATGCCTCAACCTTTTTTAATAATGCAAAAAGTTTCCGGAAAGCGACCAATCACGATCATTCAGATGAAAAAATGGCAGTGATCATTCAGGACGTCGTTGGCTCACGGCATAGTCTTCGATTTTATCCTGAACTTTCGGGAGTGACACGATCATACAATTTCTATCCAGTCGGTCGGGCACAACAGGAAGATGGGGTAGTAAACCTTGCTTTGGGTTTGGGGAAAACCATAGTTGATGGCGGTGTCTCATGGACTTATTCACCGGCTTATCCAAAAATTGGACCACCATTCGGCTCAGTAGAAGAACTCCTGAAGGGCAGTCAAAAAGAGTATTGGGCAATTAACATGGGAACTCCCCTGGTCTATGATCCCATTCAAGAAACCGAGTACTTAGTTCAAGAAAATCTAACTACAGCTGAAAAGGATGGCTCGCTGCGTCACCTATGCTCGACCTACGATTTGCAATCGAACAGGCTAACCATCGGGATGGGAAATCCAGGACCTCGAGCATTAACCTTTGCCCCCCTGCTGACATTGAAGGAAATCCCCCTGAATGATTTGATTAAATCGTTCCTGGCTGCCTGCGAGGAAGAATTAAAAAACCCCGTGGAAATTGAATTCGCGATGACATTCAATCCTCACTGTCTGGGTTTACTCCAGGTTAGATCCATGGTTGTCGCTTCCGACATTGTGAAAGTCACTGATGAAGATTTGATAGACGAAAATGCCCTTGTAGCATCTGAAAATGTATTGGGAAACGGGTTAATTGATGATATCGAGGATGTCGTCTATGTCATCCCAGATAAATTTGAACTTGAAAACACCCGGCAGATTGCTGATGAACTTGAAAAAATTAACAATTCTCTGCTCGACCAGGGGAAACCGTATTTATTAATTGTTTTCGGCCGGCTGGGAAGTTCAGATCCCTGGTTAGGCATCCCTGCCAACTGGGGGCAGATATCCGGAGCCAGGGTGATTGTTGAGACTTTTCAAGAAGGATTCAAAGTTGATATGAGTCAAGGGTCCCACTTTTTCCATAACATGACCAGCCTTGGTGTCAGTTATGTTTCTGTCCCCGCATCTGGAAAACATCAGCTGGACTGGGATTGGTTGGGGTGTCAGGAAGAAATTCAAACCACTCAATTTGTGCGCCATGTGCAGCTTCCTGCTCCTTTATACGTTAAAATTGATGGTAGAAGTGGACGTGGCATACTATTAAAATCGCGAGTAGAAAATGACTGAAAACTTTGAAAAACCTGTTAACCGATTAGTTGAAGAACTCAGGGAAAGAGCAAAAGAGCTTAATTGCTTATATGAAGTTCAAGAAACCCTGGGCAAACCCGGTATCAAAACTGAGGATGCCCTCAATCGAATCATCGCTGTGATTCCTCCAGGTTGGCAGCACCCCGATATCTGCCAATCGGAAATCATCTATGGCGATAAGGTGTTCCAATCAGCAGAATTTACAAAAACACCCTGGGTACAGCACTCAGACGTTATTGTACAGGATCAAGTAGCTGGAAGAATCAGTGTGTACTACACAGAAGAAAAACCTGAGTTGGATGAAGGCCCATTTCTCAGAGAAGAGCGCAGATTGATTAACACCATCGCTGATCAAGTGGGAAACTTTCTTTTACACCAACGCCTGCAGGATGTGTTCGAAAGAAAAAGCAAGACCGATGTAGAAACCAGGGCTGGCTGGCGGGTGATTCTGAGTCTTCTTGAAAAAACTGATCCCAATTTACTAATAACCATAGCCAGAAAAATGGTCCACCATCTTTGCGGGAAAGGGATAAAAGAAGCCGCAGAACTGTTGGAATTATTCAGTTCTGCTTACCTGGAAGACAGTGAGCTGCTCGAAGCAAATTTTCCCTATCAATTCAAATCAGACGAGGATGCGATTGGTGCCATCGATGAGGTATTTAAACTCGCCGGGAAGAACCTGGACGAAGACGACATATTAACCAGCATCCAGCAGTGGATCCGGGAGGATCAATCCGGTTTCTTGATAAATACACTCATACAGCCGGGCTGTTCGATACCTGAAATTATTAGTGCTCTTGACCGATACCAACATCTATCTACGCAGGGTTTAGAGCTGTCTGCTGCTAGAGAACAGAGCGTTCAAGTTTCTCTCATTCGCCGATTGCTGAGCGGGCAAAAAAATTTCATTGATACCGCCAAACGCCACATTAATATTGAGGATTTCAACAAGTTATCATCTCGTATTATTTTCCAACCCGGGAGCCATGGAAAATTAGGCGGGAAAAGCGCTGGAATCTTCCTGGCAATGGAGATAATTAAAAAGGCAGTTCATGATCAGGATTTTCTGCAGCAGGTAAAAATACCCAAAACCTGGTACATCATATCTGATGCTATGTTTTCATATATCGAGCATAATAATCTTGAAGAGATCATCGAACATAAGTACTTGAATATCGAGGAAATCCGCCAGGAATACCCTTATATAATCCACGTTTTTAAAACTTCACCGCTCCCGCCTGAAATTGTCAAAGGTTTATCCATGGCTCTGGATGATTTCGGAGATGTCCCGCTCATTGTTCGCAGTTCGAGCTTATTAGAAGACCAGGTTGGGATGTCCTTCGCCGGCAAGTATAAAAGCCTGTTTGTTCCTAATCAGGGAACCAAAGAAGAGCGGTTAAAAAGTCTTATGGATGCAATTGCTGAAGTTTATGCATCCATGTACGGTCCGGACCCTATTGAATACAGGAATGAACATAAATTAATCGACCATCACGAAGAAATGGGAATCCTGATCCAGGAGGTTGTTGGGAGAAAAATTGGCCCCTATTATTTCCCAGCTTTTGCTGGAGTCGCTTTCAGTCAAAATGAGTTCCGCTGGTCTAGCCGGATCAAGAAGGAGGATGGATTAGTTCGGATTGTACCCGGATTAGGAACCCGCGCGGTGGATCGGTTGAGTGATGATTATCCAATCCTGGCTGCCCCTGGCCAACCCGGATTGCGTGTCAACACCTCATTGGATGAAATTGTCCGGTATTCTCCCAAGAAGATTGATGTAATCAATTTAGAAAAAAACACTTTTGAGACAGTCGAAATCCAACAATTACTTAAAGAATATGGGGATGAGTACCCAAACATTAAGCAGCTGGTTTCCGTCATCACCCAAGACCATGCCCAAATCCCCACAGGGCTGGGACCTGATTTTGAAAAAGATAACTTGATATTTACATTTGATGGATTGTTTTCGAACTCCCCTTTTCTCAATCTGCTGCGGGGGGTGTTAAATGAACTACAGGATCAACTGAACCATCCCATAGATATAGAATTCGCCTGTGATGGGGATGATTTTTACCTGCTGCAATGCCGTTCCCAGAGTTACGGTGTAGAAAATATTCCAGCGGATATCCCGACTGATATCCCTGGAGAACGGGTAATATTCACTGCTGACCGCTATATATCCAATGGAACGATCCCCAATATTACCCATATCGTATATGTCGATCCGGAACAATACAGCCAACTTCCAACGCGGCAGGATATGTTAGCTGTAGGACGTGCGGTTAGAGGGTTAAACAAAATACTGACAAAAAGGAAATTCATCTTGATGGGACCTGGACGATGGGGAAGCCGGGGTGATATCAAACTTGGCGTCAGTGTTACTTATTCCGACATCAACAATACAGCAGCTTTAATAGAAGTAGCCCAAAAACGAGGTGATTATACCCCTGATCTCTCTTTCGGCACCCATTTTTTCCAGGACCTGGTTGAATCCTCAATTCGTTATATCCCCATCTATCCTGATGATTATGGCATCATTTTAAATACTGAGTACTTATTGGAATCAAAAAATGCCCTCAAGGATATACTGCCAGACTTTGCCCATCTGGAGAAAATTATCAGGGTGATTGATGTGAAAAGTACTTCGAGTGGACAGGTTGTGCAAGTTCTTATGAACGCCGAGAAAAACAAGGCAATCGCCATACTCACAGAAGAAGATGAATTAGGTGAAATCCAAAGTGAACTAAAAACCATCTCGCAAACAGATTCCCGGGAAGATCATTGGCGCTGGCGTTTAAAAAGCGCAGAAACAATTGCTTCAATGATCGATCCAAACAGATTTGGCGTGAAAGGTTTTTATATATTCGGAAGTACAAAAAACGCCACTGCTGGTCCAAAAAGTGACATCGATTTGTTAATCCACTTTGACGGGAATGATCGTCAAGAAAAAGAATTGCGAGTTTGGTTGGAAGGATGGAGCCTGAGTCTCAGCCATATTAACCAATTAAGAACGGGTTATAAAACAAGCGGTTTGTTGGATATTGTCATCATCACAGATGAGGAAATTAAAAATCGCAGCAGTTATGCAGTGAAAATTGGAGCCACATCAGATGCTGCAATGCAGCTATCTGTTGGCTCAGCTTTGAATAAATGAGGTCTTGTAGAAAGGGGGAAATCGGGTGAACAATATCTGGGTTCAATATAATTCGCGTACAGCATCCTGAGGTTTATCCGGATCAAACCGGACCAACGCCAACTCGGGTCCATCGTGAGCAGCTGAATAGATAAATGTATTACCGAGTTGCTCTTTCCAGGAGCCAGTTATTCTGGTTGACTCATGAACATGCCCGTGCAGGGTAAGAAGAGGCTGGTGATCCATTATCATCTCTTTTACAGCAATACTCCCCACATGCAGGTCAAGGGGCACATTGTCAATCATTTTGTCATCCAATCCAGCACGGTCCAATTTTGTTTGGTAAGGGGGAGTATGAAAGAGAAATATTGAATTTGACAAATCATTCTCCCCGACAATATCCTCCAGATCTTGTTTTATTGTCGCATACTGGATAATATTTTCCGCTTGTTCAACTGAATGCCATCCTTCATCAGGGGGAATACAGCCCGGATCGACATATCTTGACACATCATATCGTTCCCAATCCTTATTCATGAAAGGTGTTGGGGGAACATATGTATAACCGAAAACAGTATGGGAACCAAATTGAGCTGATTGGTTATGGATGTATTCCCAGACACCCTCTTTCAACATGCAAGAAATTATATCTTCTTCATAGCTCCGGCTGTCGTCGTTGCCAAGGATCAGGAAAACACGCGGATAATCATCCCCCAAGCTGGTTTTTAATTTCGTAAACTCAGGGGATAAATAATCCCGGATGAAATTACCTTCCCTCATATTTCCAAAGGATGGCAGCAGGTCTCCCCCTAGAAAAACAGCAGCGGGTTTCTCTTCCAGGATCTTCGAAAAAAGGACTTGATAACGGTTTTGGTGACCATGCAGGTCTGACACAAAAAAACAAAGAGGCATTTTCAATATCACTTCAAACTTTGTTAACCCTCACGATTGATTAACTTTCAAGAAAAAAGAATTTCTCTCAAATTCCTCCAGGAGACTGAGAAAAAAATACTTGTCAGGTAGGTTGGGTGTTCCGACGAGGAAGAATTTATTTAATTCAGACGAGGGGGATAGTCGCTCACAATAGAAATAAGTTGTTGTTAGCTCCTGCTTCTAAAATTCGGGGAATTCATTCATTTATCCCCCTCCTCCCTTCCAACAAGTTCAGGGTGAGCTTTCTCCATCTCTTCACGGCTGGAGTAACCAGCGTAATAATATTTTGTTCGCCCAATAAAATAGTAAACCTTGTAGATACCATTTTCTATTTCATACCCTGCCATGATTTTAGCCATAAATCCTCTGCTTGTGCTTTCAGGTGTGATAAATTTTCTTGAGAAAGGAAATTTAACTTAGGCCAACTAGCTTTTCCATCTCTGCTTGCAGTCGGAGCAAACAGAGATAAAAGACAAATCGCAAGAGTAGAACTCCACCAATTCCTTAAATGATATATATTAGCATACCATTCCTCCATCCGTTCATCAACTACCTGGAGGTTAATTGGTGGGTCAGTGCAAAATACCACCTATTAAAAAGATAGCAATTATCCCCCCGAATATTTGAACTGCAAACCAAATAATTGTAATCAGACCTAAGCTTTTAATAAATCTTCCCAGGAGCGCACCGATAAGAAACCAATATCCAAGATGAATAGCAACATACAGAAATATTGACTCTGGCAATCCTGGCGGCAGTGACAAGAAAATAATACTTGGTGCCACTATTCCAAAAGAAATCATGGCGAGGGGTTCAATAAGAAAACCAACTAAATACAATATCCCCGCAACAACTACAGAGAGCAGCCCACCCTGGAGCCATCGAGGCCAATTTCGAATTTTATCCACTAAAAACTCCTTTACTCTTTACGGACTCCAACCACACTTTATATGAAGGGAGTCCGTTGACTAAAAAGTGGGAATACCCTCAATATAACAAATAAATTGACTTTATTCAAACCTGCAATCAAGCAAGATTCGATCTGTTCACAGGGCTTGCCTTTCAGTGGGCTGCCTCATAATCAGCTTTCGCGATTGCATGGCGGCTTTTCACCATTTCAAACGGTGAATATATCAGCATTGAGCTTTCTATTTATTGAATATTCCAGCGGTTAATATTCAATTCATTTTCAACAAAAAAGCCTCCTTTTACCCCACATTCAGGGTAAAGAAAGCTTTAGAACTAATCCTGGCGTTTTTAGCGCCCTCGGCAGGATTCGAACCTGCAGCCGTCGGATTAGAAGTCCGGTGCTCTATCCATTGAGCTACGAGGGCATGTTGTCCAGCTGTCCAAACCGACCCCTATTTTCTGGAGACGGGCCGGATCCCTTTATAAACCCGCGGACCGGAAATTGTCTGCAAAATTTTCTGCGGTTGACGATCAAGCTCTTCTGCCAGTTCATTTGGAGATAAGGGCTGGTTGCCGTTGGAAAGGAAAAGCCGGAATAATGCTTCAGTGAGTGTTGTGTGCTCGGTTATGAACTGCTCTTCCTGCGCGCAATGGGAAATCAAGGTGTGCTGCAATCCATCCACAGATTGTACTTCCGCGGTTTCAGGATCTATCCAATCTACTTCCTCATCTCCGGATAGGTCCGCGTACAGTTCCTGGTGTTCTTCACAAAGACAACTCCTCAAGTGCACCCGCCAGGAACGGTCGGTTCCTTTCCACCATTCGAAGTCTATCTGAAACGGTGTTTCAACCGTAGGTTTCAACAAACTTGATAACTTGGGTTTTGACACCACTCCTCTCCTTCCTTCAGATCTGGTTTAAATTATTTCCCTTCAGAATCATCAAACCGGAAATGTAAATCTCCCACATGGACAAACCAGGGCCTGGTTTCCAGCAAGGACATCAGCGGTCCCGGCGGGCAGCGGCGGACTGTATTTACAGCTGCGTACAATTCAGTTACATGAACATGTCCCTGAGGGTTAAGTTTTGTCAATTCACGCACAGAATCCACTACAATTTGTTCAAATGGCGGCGGTTCATCCTGGTTTTTATCCCAAACTAGATCCACTGGATCAATATCCGGAACGATTATAGCCATTCTTTCATTATAATCTGACGAAACAATCTGTTTCAGGGTGGCAAAAACCAATTCCCCATCAGATCCAGCCAGGATCGTACGCATCCATTCCTTGGTTGAACGGGAGCTTTTGGTTTCAACGATCACTTCACCGGGTTCCTTTCCAGGCTTAATGAAAACGATGCCACCCGGAATCAACCCATTCTTTTCATACCACTCCTTTAATCCCGAAACATAGCGCTCATTGCGAACAACCCAGCCAGGAAATCGCTCGCCTGTATTTCCGTCAATCAGGGTAAAGCGGATCCGGGGAGCTTCATACGCGGTCGGAAATAATGGCAGTACCCGCTCAGATAAGGGAAGCGTTCCCGCCCGCCAATGGGGAAAGATTAGCTGGACTTCAACACTCTTCTCCCCTTTCAGGCGGTGATCCTTCCAGGGAGTTAACTCATCATCGAGAGATTTCTCCAAAGCGACCATCTCCTCAGTTAACGAGTCAGGATCATACTCAATTGGCATATACTGCAGGTACAACGGTGTTTTCTGAACACTCTCTGGTTCTAGAGCTTTTAAGTACCAGGCAACAATTCCCGCTGGACCCACCTCATCAAACCGGGGGTCTTCCTGCAGCGCATGGTCGAGAGAAAAATCGATCAAATTTGGATTAACATCTGCTGGTAAATCTATTTGTTTTACCAGATCAGAAGTGGAAAGTGGACCACCCTGGTTCATGTCCAGAACAGCTTCTGCCAGATTCAAATGTCCTGTATTCACATCAACCAGCAGCGCCTGCAGGAACCAACGTCCCGCAATCTGAACAAAATCCTCAGAGGCTGATAATCCCAGCTCAATTTGGCTGGCAAGCAAATCACTGTATTCAGCGGCCACTGCTTCGGGATTTAACGAATCTGCCTCGGCGGCTTCCGGGGGAATATTCAGGAGATGATCTTCAAGACCAGAAGCAAATTCATGCTGTTCTCCACCTTCAAATTCAACCTGAATAACGCCGAATTGACCGACAGCGGGATTTTCTCCGGACCGCAGACCAACTACTTCACCTATTTGCCACTCAAATGCAGGGAAAACCAGCTTTTTTCCCACCTCATATTGATCTTTCGGATAAAAGATATCGTTCCCATCCAGACGCTTCTTTTCCAGACGAATTTTCTCCCTGGATATCCTCTGGTCAATCAGGATAGGCATGAGCTGTTCTGAAGTCAATGGTGTTTCATTTTCCAGAAGATACTCATAGAGGTAAGTAATATCTTCTTCTTCCAACTCATATTCCTCCCAGTAATTCTCTCGGAGGGATAGTACTGCTGTAACCATAAATCTGCCTCAAACGAATGTAAAAATAATGACCTGAAAATATTTTGAATTCAAGCCTGTATATTATACTCTACTCTTTCTGCTAAACAATCTTTGAAGGGAGCGAATCCCACAAGGACATGATGGCAGCTGTACATCAAGGATAACTACCAACCAGCCACTCCATCGGATCAACTTGAATACCACCCACCCAAACTTCCCAATGCAGGTGCGGACCACTGGATCTGCCGGTCGATCCTACTCTTCCTACCAGATCCCCGGCTTTCACACGATCCCCCTCCTGAACCAGGAATTCGGATTGGTGAGCATAAAGAGTATATATCCCCCAACCATGGTTAATCATCGTTGTATTGCCGTGGATCAGCAGTTTACCAGTGTAGACAACCTTTCCAGGCGCAGGAGCCAGAATATTTCCTCCCATCGCTCCGCAAAAATCCAATCCCGAATGGAAATAAAAGAATCCACTGCTGTTGTAGGAGCGGCGGGTGCCATAGAAGGACACCCAGCATGCGCTCAATTCAGACGGAACTGGACTCAGGAAATCCCCTTTCCAGAGTTTATTACCAGCCGCCTGGTCGGCGAACTCCTTCAAAAACTCGGTTTCCTCATTGGTGAGATCCACACTAACAGTATTCTGCGGCACACCTGGGATTTCCTGATAGCCATATTCCCCACTTCGGATCTGCACCATTTGGGTATGGGCAAACGGTGTGCCATCCGGCAGCGTTCCGAAAACAGAGAGTGGTTTTATACCCAGGTTTTCTTTGGCATGTAAACCCTGCAGCGCCAGGTAGTTCACACCGGTTTCCGAGAAGAAAGAAAGCGGATAATCACCCAGAGATCCCTGGATGATTGTATCTTCGGGAGCCTTAACTTCAAAGACTGAAGTATGGCCCTGGATAAAGCGCTCTGGTGTGTAGACTACTTTCTGTATCTCTTCCCGAAATGCGCCCGGACCCGAGGTGTCAGTACCGTGAACATAAAGCACCTCTCCGGGGATCAGGTCCCATTCTCCACCCTGAGCATTTGTGATTACCAGGTCCCAGGGATTAAGGTTTTCAATCACAGCCAATTCAAGGGAAGATTGTTCAGGCGCGAGTGAGACCCGCTTTCCTGCCTGGTCAATGGCTTCATTTTCTGCCACCAGCACCGTGGATACTCCAACATAAAGTTCCACCGGACTGGTTAACCTGTTTAATTTAACTAAAGCATCCTCAGGAACATCATAACGTCGGCTGATGCTCTGTAAGGATTCCCCATACGCTATCTTAACTATTGAAAGCTCACCAGAAATATCTCCCAGTCCTGGGATTTCCAATACTTTACCTGGGATAAGGGAACTTTCACCAGTCAACTGATTCACAGTCAGGAGTTCGTCATAAGAGATATGAAGATTTCTAGCGATCGTCCACAGCGTATCTCCAGCCTGGACAGTATATGTTGGTCCTCCGGTCTGGTTTTCCTGGGCAAATACAGGATTAAACAAACTGAAGGTCAACACCAAAAGAAGACTAACCCGGATAAATTTTTTCAAAGTCTAATTTATCTCCTATATTAAATTCAGTGATCCTGTCCGGGGTAATTTCCAGAATATAACGGGCAGGGTGCTGCGGGGTATACATTGGCTTCCAGCTTTCTGCTAATTGAATATCGACGATCTTCCGATTGTTATCCAGCCAGATAACACCCAGATCCATCCCCACAAAAAACATATGAATGGCAGCATTGCGTCGGCTTTCATTCTTTTGGACCAGCAGTAATCCATCAGCTGAATCCAATTCTTTCCGGAACATTAAACCCTGTAAGCGGCAGAAAAATGTATCACAATTCTTTACTCGAAGCGGTTTCTCCAAACTTCGAGTTTTATTAATGACATTTACTTTCATCATGGTGGATAGCTGCTGGAACCAGGGAAGTTTATTCCTCTGTTTGAGAAAGCACGTATTTCACTCGTTCAGCCAATTCTTCCGGGCGAAAAGGTTTTGTAATATAGTCGTCCACTTTTGCTACCTGCCGCCACAGTACAATATCAATGCTCTGGACTTTTGCTGTAACAACGATGACAGGGATATCCCGTGTTTTTTCGTTTTCTTTTAAGCGTTGAAATACCTGCGTTCCATCCATTTCAGGCATCATTAGATCCAGCAGTATCAGATCAGGAGGTTCTTCATTAACCAAAGCCAGGCCTTCTTCACCGCCATTTGCTCCCAGGACTTCA